>Ga0224523_1000009_pt1 | contig 139663 bp, 86 predicted proteins | sample CFST50metaG_FD_182732 | JGI IMG/M metagenome (GOLD analysis project Ga0224523, IMG submission 182732) | Peat soil microbial communities from Stordalen Mire, Sweden - C.F.S.T50 | ecosystem: Environmental > Terrestrial > Soil > Wetlands > Peat | place: Sweden: Norrbotten County, Stordalen Mire... | reverse complement strand
TTCCCGCCCCTCGGCCCATACTTCACCGCCGTGCCGCGACACCACCCTCTTGACAATTGCAAGCCCTATGCCCGTGCCCTCGAATTCGCCTCGGGTGTGGAGGCGCTGGAAGGGGTTGAACAAGCGCGGCGCGCCGCGCATGTTGAAGCCCGCGCCGTTATCGCGCACGAAATAAACGCGCCTGCCTCCATCCTCGGTTCGGCCGAACTCCACCCGCGCACCGGCGCGGTTTTTGGTGAATTTCCACGCATTGCCCAGCAGATTCTGAAGCATGATACGCAGCAGGCCCTCATCGGCCCGGGCAATCATCCCCTCTTGCAGCGCGAATTCAACCGCGCGGCCGGGTTGTTCCTTTCGCAAATTATCAACTGTTTCGCACGCCAGGCCGCTCAGGTCCACCTCGGCGCGTTGCATGTCTTGCCGGGTGATTCGCGACAAACGCAGCATATCGCCGATAAGCCGGCCCATGCGCTCCACTTCGCCCATGAGCGTGGTAAGGAATTCCTTTCCGCGCTCATCGAGCCTGTCGCCGTAATTTTCGAGGAGCAATTGCCCGAACCCGGTAATGACGTGCAGGGGGGCGCGCAAATCGTGGGAAACGGAATACGAAAAGGCGTCGAGTTCCCTGTTGGCCGTGAGAAGTTCGGCGGCCTTTACCCGCAGGAGTTCCTCCATGGTCTTACGCTCGGTAATGTCGATCCCCGTGCCGATGACCAGTTCGATAGCGCCGTCCTTGTCTTTTACCGTGGAGTTGGCCCACCGTATGAACCTGCGCGAGCCGTCCTTGCATACCCAATAATTTTCATTTTCAGATTCCCCGGGAATTTCCCGTTCCGCAATGCCCTTGAACACGGCCTTGACTTGTTCGACCTCCTCGGGAATCAGTAAAAAATCCCAAAAAGCCCTGCCCCGCACCTCATCAAACGCATAGCCCGTGGAAATCTCGCACGCGTGATTGAACATCCGGATACGGCCGTTAAGGTCCAGGCCGATGATAAGGCCGCCCGTGGTTTGGAGAACGGTGTCGATGAGGTTGCGCTCCGCGCGCAAGGCCTCCTCCGCCAGCCTGCGCAGGGTCATGTCCCCATAAGCTATGGCCACGCCGTATCCTTCAAGGGGGATGGGGGCCGAGGTAACGTTGACCCAGGTGATTTTTCCCGGCCCCTTGACTATTCCCATTTCCACGTTTTCCACCGGACGTTTTTCATGGAGCGCGCGGACACGCGCGAATTCCTCAGGAGGCATAAGCGAGCCGTCTGGCCGGATAAAGGCCGCCGGAGGCTCCCCGGGCGCGCCGAGGAGGCGCTGGGCCTCCTCGTTGGTTTCAATGACCTCCCCGGCTTGGTTTGTGATGGAAATGCCCAGGGGAAACGATTCGAAAAGCACCTGCAGTTTGGTAAGGCTGACCTTCAATTCCTCTTCACCCTTGCGGCTTTCTTGTCGGAGGCGAATCGTGGTGATTCCGTGAGCAAGGTCTTCGGATAGTTCGGCAAGCAGTTCGATTTCGGCCTGCGGGAACGAATCGGGTTTCTTCGCGTATATCGTGATGGCGCCGAAGGCGTTGCCGCCGTATATAAGAGGAAACACGATCGAGGAGGCATACCCGCGTTGTATCGCCTCGGCCCGCCAGGGTTTGAAATCGGGGTCCGTCAACATGTTTTTGCACATGGTCGTTTTTTTCGTACGGATAGCGGTTCCGGTCGGACCCCGGCCGCGCTCGACGTCGGCCCAGGTAAGTTTTAGAGTGTCAAGGTATCCATCCTCGAACCCCGCGCCGACAACGGGCGTTATGGTCTTTTGCTCATCGTTATGGGCATAGCCTACCCATACCATGGAGTATCCGCAGGATTCGGTGATGATGCCGCACACTTCCTTTAAATACGCCGGTTCCTCCTCGGCGCGCATCATCGCCTGGCTGCTCCTGGATAATGCCCGGAGGGTCCGGTTAAGCTTGCGCAACTCCTCTTCCTTTTTTTTCCTTTCGGTAATGTCCCGGGCCACATGGACCCCGCCCTTGAGCTTCCCCTGTTCGTCGAAGAGGGGCGTGACGCTCACCATGAAATCCCCGCCCAAGGCGTCCTCGTGGACCTCGGCCAGGTGCTGCTTATGATCCTTAAGCATGAGGGAATGGGGGCAGGCCGCGATGGGCGATCCGGCGTCGTGTACGCATTTGTAACACGGAAGCCCCGATACGCTCTCGGGCGCGATGCCGAGACTGTCGGCCATCGCCTTGTTGGCGCGCACGATTCCATGCTTTGTGTCAAGTATTGCGATGTGGTCGGGAATGGCGTTGAAGGTTTCCACCCACTCTTCCCTGGAACGCAGGAGTTCCCGCTCGGCATTTTGGCGTTCCGCTATGTCCCGGGCGAGTTCGGCGCTGACGCTCTCCGCCTTCAGGCGGGCCGCCTCCGCTTCTTCCATGAGGTTAAGCGCGACCCGGTGCGACTCGAGCAGCGCGGCATTGCTTTTTTGGACCTCCGCGACCCGCCGCTCAAGCTCGGCATTAAGGCCGCGCATGGCCTCCTCCGAGCGCATGCGCTCGATGGCGTAGCGAATGGCCCGCGCCACCGCCTTGCCGTCGGCCTCGCCTTTTACGAGATATTCCTGCGCGCCGCGTCGCACCGTATCAAGACCAACGTCTTCATCCTTGAGTCCCGTCAGCACCACCACCGGCAAAAGCGGCGCCGCTTCACGGATGCGTAAAAACGTGGCGATGCCCATGCTGTCGGGCAGCGCCAAATCGAGCAGGGCCGCGTCAAAGGACCGTTGCCGCAGCGTTTCCATCGCCTCATCCATACGTCCGGCGCGGGTAACCTCATATCCTTGTCCGGCAACCCGCTGCAAATCTATTTGAATGAGACGCGCGTCGGAAGGACTATCCTCAACCAGCAGGACTTTTATCGATTGCGAATTGGACATAATGAACTCTATTTCGTCGGCAGTACCACGGCCGACAGCCAAAACTGTTCTATGGATTGAATGACCTCGATGAACCGTTCGAAATTCACCGGTTTGGTTATATAACAGTTCGCATGGAGTTGATAGGACTGAAAAACGTCCTGTTCGGCCTTGGAGGTTGTAAGCACCACCACGGGAATGGTCTTTAAATCAGGGTCGGTTTTCAGTTCCTCCAACACTTCGCGGCCGTCCTTGCGGGGTAAATTCAGGTCCAATAAAATAAGATCGGGCCTCGGCGATTGCCCGTATTTTCCCCGTTGCCGCACATAGTCCATCGCCTCCACGCCATCCTCCACGTGGTCGACCACGTTCGCCACCTTCGCAAGCTTCAAAGCCGTCAGGGTAAGTGTCGCGTCGCTGGGGCTGTCTTCGACCAAAAGAATTCGAATTGATCTCGGGCTTATTTCACTCATAGAGTCTCTCCTCTGTCGGGAATAGTAAAATAAAAAACAGATCCTTCTCCGGGTTTTGATTCGACCCCTATCAACCCGCCATGCCGTTCAACGATCCGCTTGCAGACCGCCAGGCCGATGCCCGTTCCTTTGTACTGCGCGCGGCCGTGGAGCCGCTGAAAAATCAGGAATATCCGTTCGAAGTATTGCGGCTCAATGCCTATGCCGTTATCGACTACGCGTATCTCCCATCGCCCCCCCTTGCGCGCGGCGCTCACGGTTATTTCGGGTTTGCGGGGACCATGGAATTTAATGGCGTTGCCGATGAGGTTTTGCAGCAGTTGCGTCATTTGCGACGCGTCGGCATTGACTAAAGGTAATTCATCGCACGTTACCGAAGCTCCCGTTTCGTCTATTGATGCTTTTAAATTTTTGACGGCGTCGTCGAAGGCGTCGCGCATTCGAAGGGAAGCGAACGCTCCGCCCTTGGTTCCCACGCGCGAATAGGCGAGCAGATCGTGGATGAGGTTCTGCATCCTCTCCGCGCCCTCCACGGCGAAGTCGATGTATTCCTTCGCGGTCTCGTCCATCGCTGCATGGTATCGCGTTTTCAAAAGCGCCATGAAACCGGCTACGGCCCGCAGCGGCTCCTGCAAATCGTGCGACGCCACGTAGGCGAACTGTTCCAGGTCCTTGTTGGAGCGGGCGAGATCGTCCGCGTGCTTTTTTAAATTGACATTAGCGTTATTCAGCTCCCGCGTCCGCGCGGTCACCATTTCCTCCAAATGACCCCGTATGCGGCGGTCGCGCGCCGCCACCACGCTCATGAATACACCCATTCCCACGAAAAAAAGCTGCCCGACCCAATCGGCCGCGGACTCGTATTTGAAGAGTCCCTCCGGCGGCAAAACCCAATAATCAACCATTAGGGCCGACGCTACGGTGGCAAAGACGCCGGACCCGAATCCGGCCGCCAGGGCGACGACCATGACGATCGGATAAAACGTGATATAGGTGGGGAAATCCGGCCCCACCCAATGCGTCAGCGCAAGACGCACCAACATCCCCACGCCGGCCATCATCAGGGCTAACCCATATCGAACATGCCATTTTTCCCAAGGAATCATGTTTTTCCCTGTTTCCTCTCCTTAAAATCCGCCTCGAACTTCGGCGGCTCCCCAAGCCTGCGGCACAACTCATTTACCTGGGTTTTTAGTTCGATCATACGCATTTCCCACTCCCAAGCGCTTTCGGTCCGCGTTCGCGGCGTCCAGTTGAGCCTTGACACAAGCAAGCTCTTGCCTCAAGGCGTCCGCCTCCGACTTCTTTTTTGCATTCGCCTTATCATTTATACGTATCGATAAATATACTTCCAAGGTATGATTTATCGGCAATAGGTATTCCTAATACCGATTTGCGTTTAAGTTGATATTGTTATTGAACCCCCAACCCGTCCTTCCCCCGCCGAAGGCGGAAGGGGGTCATCTTGAATGCAAATTCATATAGGAAGAAAATGTATTGTTTTTTATGTCTCGGCATAAAAGTTGCTTTTTACGTAAACCATTCCATTATATGAAACTATTTTTAAAGGAGGTTTTGTCATGAGTATTCAAAAAGCCCTGTTTTTAATGGTAATCGCCGCGTGCGCTTCGTACCTTTGCGCTCAACAGGCGAAGGCTCTTCCCAATGATTCCCAAACGGAATCCTTCGCAAAAATCGTGGAAGGCGTCATCTCGTCCGTGGACATTGAAAACAATACCCTGGTTATGAGCGCACGGATTACCCAAGAGGATACCATACACCTTGATAAGAATTCGATCATCAAGGCGGAATCAACGGTTTCCGACAGGAAGGATTTAAACCAATCCTCCATCGTGACGGCCCAGTACGAAATAAAAAACGGCGCGAAACTCGCCACCGTGGTCGTGAAGCATGCGAATGTTTCATTTTTGCCTGATACGACCGGCATTGGAGAAAACGTCCTAATCGCGGAAGGAACTATTCATTATATCAATCCAAGCAAAACTTTCATGGTTATCGCGGCGTCCCTGGAGCGTGAGTACATTTTCTCCCTTGATTCGACGTCAATTATTAAATCAGGGAAAAACCCCGCTGCGCTCAAGGACCTTAAACCGCGCTACACGGCAAAAGTGGGTTATTCGGAAAAAGGGTCGCGAAAAACAGTGAGCTCGATTATCCTCAAGCCATGATCTTTTTCGGCTTTCATGAATGACCTCTTTTCGTTTTGTCATTGTTTAAGAATGACCATACTTATGAACTTCTAAGTAACGCACTTTTTATGCCGAATTATTTACCCCACAATTACTAGTTGCGTTTCTCATAGCGTTTCTCAATCCTGCATATGATTTTTGCGAGAATGACGAAAATTCCCTATTTTAAAGTAACTTTTTATAAAATTTTACCCTTAAGCTTTTAAAATAACATACAACCTTGAATCGCCATTTGGCATGGGTATTGCATATTTATAGGGCAGGAGATTAGCCATCACGGAGAAAAGGAGATTGCAATGAAACACATATATATAGTCTCATCATTATTTTTATTCTTGTCGGCCTTCTTCTCAGCGGGTATTTCCTCGGTGGATAATTGGTGCGAGGAAAATGTTCTACAACTGCGTTATTTTCAAAACGACGTCAAAACTCTCCCGGTAAATATCCAGGAAAGAATGCAAACGTTCTTGACTTCCGCCTTTTGTTATTCGGACGTAACGAAAAGCGACGTTACCTACTCCGCTATTAACCCCGGCCAAATAGTGTTGGGGGACCATTGGTCCATTGGACATCAATGGATCTCCAACCGTGAAAACATCAATGGCTTTTACTCGCCGGCGCCGGCTTCCAATTTGTTTTTCTTCACAAGATCCCCATCCGATAAGGTAACACAAACGCCGTTGCCGTTCATGCTCTTTGGGATCGGATTTTTATCATTCTTGAAAATGAAATGGATACGTTTGAAGAATAAGCTTGAACTTCAGGGAAAGTGAGTCGTGCGAAAAGAGCGCGGTTTAGGGGATAGCCGCAACAAGATCGACTCTTCTGTTTTTCGCATGGCAATTCTTATCCGCGCCGCAGGCCGTGGAGGCCTTTTGGTCTTCTTCGCCGGTTTTCAATACGATTCTGTTTTCCCTTATTGCAAACGGGCCATACCGTATCAACCACGTTGTGACTTCCTTGGCTCTTTCCGCGGCCAGCCATTTTTCATAGGGTTCGCTGCTTCCATCGTCGGAATGTCCTTCCACAAATAGAACATGGCTTTCATTCGTTTTTAAAAACGCGCCGATTTTGAACAATTGCGACATCGCCTCCGGCTTGAGAACGGTTTTGTAATAGTCGAAATAAATGGGTCCGAAATCAACCTTATTATGCATTCTTGACGCGTTGTTCTCAAGCGCGGTTCCCGTTGCCTGAACACGCCGGTTACAGTGCGTGGACATTGACAATACAATTATTATTGCGACAAACGAAAATAGTCGTGTTAAAAACGGCATTGCGCATCCTCACTGTTTTTTCCCTTTAAAACCGGCCCGGTTACCGGGGCAACCCGCGCCCCGCCTTCATACTGTACCTTAAACATCGTAATTAGTCAAGATTTAAGTACATAACCGCGCGTTTCATTCTTCTCAACCACTTTCAGCTTGACTGGGGAACAATTTATTCTCCCTAAGGGTACTTGAAGGGGCTCTTTGGACACGACGGCGGCTCAAACGGCTCACGCGATGGTCAATGGAGCATATCCATCACATTTTTCCGAATGTTTGACTGGAGCGATGCCGACAAAACGTGGTGGAGGGCCAAACCATAACATGGCGGGAAACTCAAATTCACGAACTATGATTAAATAATAAAGGAGGAGGTACCTCACGTTCCTACGGGCGGCATTCGCTTGCCTGCAGGGCGCGAAGCGAGGGGGGAACCAACCTCCTCCTTTTTTTTACGGTAGATATTTAGACGGGCGCTCTCGTTGTTTATCGGATGAAGAAAGGCGCGCCACACCTCTCCTTATTTAATTATATAATAAAAACCCTTTTTATTTTATACTTATTTCCGTTACCGAGTACGGAGGCAGTTTTATTTTCATGCCCTGCGAAACCGAGTAGGGCTTTGCGTCGAAACCGTTTTTGCTTGTTTCTTTTGTCAATTGCTTGATGGTCCCCTTCCCCGCGAAACCGGCAATGCCCACCGCCGCCGTCGCCGAGGTCAGCGGATACTTGTTGATGAGCATCAAGCTCTTCGTTCCGTCGGCATGGACCGAAAGATAACCGGAAACGGTATTGTCGCTTACGGAACACTCAACCATTTTGCCCCGCAAGCTTTCACTTGCCATTTTAAACGCCCAGTAGGATAGCCGGGGAACGTTGTCGCCGTCGGGAGCTCCCGTCCGCGACAGGTAACCGTAATCCCCGCCCTGTTCGGTCATGTCGTTATGCACGTCCCAATACGAGGCCTGTTCGATGTTCACCTTGGCGAGCATTCCAAGATAATCGGCGACGTAGAGCGCATTGACAATGGAAAGCGTTTGCGGGCCCGGCTTGAAATCGACCGAGTTCCATTCGGTCAACCATATCTGATAATGCTTGCCCGGAGCGCCGAATTCCTCCGTTTGCTTTTTGACCGCCGGCAGTATGGTGGAAAGCCCTTGCGCCGCCGCGAGCAGCCCCGGATCGTTTTCTTCCCCCGAGTGCTGGGAATAGTGGTGGACATTGACACCGTCGGCCAGGTCCTTGGTATATTCGAACACCTTTTTATTCCACTCGCCGTCCAATACCCACACGACGGTCACCAGAATGGTCGGATCGACCTTTTTCATTGCCGTAATGAATTCGGCCGAACGCTTGCCGTATTCTTCCGCGGTGCAATGTTTAGGATGCCAATCGCCATAGAGTTCGTTCCCCACTTCCCAATAGCGCACGTTCGCCTTTTTCTCCACATTAACGTGCTTGACCCATTCGGCGGCCTCCTCCGGCGTCCCTGTCCCGAAATTTACGGTGAACATGGGTTCGCAGTTGGTTTGTTTGCAAAAATCAAGGAACTCGTCCACGTCGACCATCCAGTCTTTTTTAGCCAGCACTTCCTTCCAATGGTCCTCGTCGGCCCGAAGACCGCCGGGAAAGCGCAAAACCTTATGATTGACGGCTTTGACGTAGTTGATGGTGGCGGGCTTGAAAAAGTCCCCATCCCACAGCGCGGTATTGATGCCGAAAATGCCCTCATTGATCGCGGCGGTGACGGTTTTGTCCAACGCGCCTTTCACACTCACCTCAACGTCGGCGGCAACCGAGGCCCGTTTGGCCTCGCGCTGGTTGGTAAGCGTGACATTGTCGATGATGAACGTTCCCGCCGATCCGTCGCCCGACGGCTTGATATCGAGCTTGACAACGCTGTCAAGGTCGAACTTACCGTTCTGGATAGCATCCGGCGGCTGCCAATAAGGAAATTTATAAAACGCCTTGAAGGGAACCATGACTTCGCTCCAACCACGTTCTCCCCCGCTGCTGGCTATGAAAATTTCATTGCCACCGTCGCTTACCTGGACATTGATCGGCTGATAGGGCTTATCGGTATAAAAGTTGAATTTGATCCCCCAATACTTGGTCCAATCGCGCTTCTTAAGCGCCGTCTTATGCACCGTGTAATCATACATCACGTCGCACCAGTCGTTGAGCTTATAGCTTATCGACAACGCCTTCTGGCCGCCGTTTTTATTCGTTGTTTTGACTACTTCACAACTAACCTCCGATTTGGGCCCCTTGGCGAGATCCCACTTTCCATCGTCGGCCCCCTCGAAATCATGGAGTACGACATCGGGCTCATTTGATTTGAACGTGGCCCAGTATTCGTCGGGATCAACATAGCCGGGTATGGCGTCGATGAACGCCATGTCCTCGACGTAAAACCGCACCGGCGTTCCTTCGTCAACCTTGTTTTCCCCCTTATTGGTGGAAAACCGTATTTCGTTTATCTGTTTCCAATCCACGTCGGCCACGATTTCGGCTTTTTTATTCGCGTCCCAAAATTTTCCCTTGTCCTGGAACTTCCGCAGCGGCACCATGAAGTAATGCCAATTCGTATCGATTTTCCCGAAATCGCCGAGCATGAGTTTCGTTTGCACCTTTTTATCATCCGACTCCAAATCGAGCAGACCCACGTACACCGACCCGACTCCCGGCCCGCCCTTTGCCCAAAACGCCAGTCCCGCAGCTTTTGCCTTGCGGAGCGGGTCAAGATTGTAGCTGCCGCCCTTCCCAAGGGCAAGCGTAACGCCGGAGTATTCGTTGTTATCCTCGTAGCACGCTAAAATTCCCGAATATTCGCTTGAAGTGCCTTTTTGTATTTTATAGGCCGTTTTTCCTCCGTAAACATAGACGAACGCCCCGCCCGGCGCGTCGTTTTTAAACAGGGTTTTTGCGGGTTTTACGCTCTTATCGGGAAGCGACGGCGAAGCGATGGTTTCGATCCGGTCGTCCCAGTATTGTTCCTGTTTCTCCTGGCGCGGCTGGTAAACGTCCTTGCAAATAAAAATATCGTCCACCCAGGCTCGGAATTTCTTATTGTCGGCTTTTTTGATTTCCATGCGGAATTCCGCCACCTGGTCCCAATCGAATTTACAGGGAACTTCGACCCGTTTCTTTTCGTCCCAGTACACTCCCCGTTTGCCGAAATCCGCCAGAGGGATGCTTACCTGGCGCCACTCCTTGGTTATTCCGCCGTAATTATTACACGGAAGGCGGACCACGGTTTTTTTGCCGTCGGACTTTTCATCGTCGACCAGCGCGATCCACGCGATTTCACCGCCTTCATTGCCCTTGATCCAGAATTGGAGGGCACCGGTCGCATAGTAGGGGCTCACGTCGTACAGCAGGTTATAGAGACACACCGCGCCGCCGGAATAATCGCCCGGCTCAAGGTCGAATTGGAGCGCCACTTCGCTTTCATGACCTGACTCTTCCGGAATAAAAACCCGCGACGCCTCGGGGTAGACGTATTGATAGCCGCCCGAAACGAAGTCCTCGTCGAAAAAGCGGAATACCACTTTGTCGTTTACGGCGGACTTTACCGCGCCCGTTTTTTCCAGGGATGATTGCAATGGCCGAAGCTGAATGCCGCAGTTTATGGCTACCAGAAGAAGCGCGGAAGCAACCGCCATACCTATTTTCATACATCGCCTTGATTGAAACATTCAATTTCCTCTTCTTTTAAAAAGTCAAAATCAGAACAGAACGCGAAGAAACATGCTCGCCAATTTTTGGTTAAAGTCCATACGGGCGGGGTCCTGGGCGCCCGTTCTCGCGGGATCGTCGCTTTTGTACGTCACGTCGATCTGACCCAAGGTCCCGGTAACATAGGAACCGTCGGACAGTTTATATTCCAATCCGATGGCCGTCAGCGTCTGGTTCTGGGTATTGATATGGATCGTTTCGAACTGATTGTTGACATATTCCATTCCCGCCAAAAAAGCCATGCGTTTCCAGAATTTAAAGTAAAGGTTTTCGGAATAAAAGGCGCTGGTGATGGACGCCGCCGGATACATCGGATCCTTGGAAATACCGTCGTTGGAGGCCTTTGAATTGACCACACTTGACGAAATATTTATCGGATAGCGCCATCCGATGAAACTGCCAAGTTCGATTTTGAGTCCGCCGCCGATTTGGGAGTACGCGGTTTTAGGCAGCGCTTCCGCTGCCATCGTGCCGATGGCCGGTATGACCGTGGTATCGATTTCCTTCAGTGAGGCGAAAAGCGCTTTCGCCTGTATGCGGTTGCTGAGGAACCCCAGAGTTGCGTTAGCGCTGATACCCGCGCGGTTCGGCGTAGCCGGACCAAAGGGCATGATGAGCTGGACCGCGGGATCGAGGTACGGAGATTTTAAATAGTTGTAGAATTTGGTCGTGTCGCGCGTTTTAACCGTCGACAATTCACTCTGTGTAAAGACCGTGGGGGTATAGGCATTCTTCGAGAACGGCTCCTTGTACCACCAGCCCGCGCTGCCGTTGTACGTTTGATCTTTGGGAGAAGGAGAGAATTTGAATACCTGTTGATACATGGCGTCGAAGGTGGAGTAAAGCGGGGCGTTAACATTAAAATTGGGAACGGTTGCAACGTTGTCGTTTTCGAAGTCCATGATTCGACGCCCGAAAAAGCTTGGGGTTTGCGCCAATTCGTTGCGGAAATTCGACGTGTTGTTGATGAAACGGGCGTCCAGCGAGACATTGAAGGCGTCCTCAAGCGTATATCCGGCCGTAAGACACGCGCGCAGGGCGTTCCCGGTGATCGCGCTCGATTTCAACGACTTAAGCCCTCCCGCCGTATCATAGAAGGAACTATCATCTGACGATAGCGCCATTTCAGCGCTCAGATTCAATTTCCAATTTTTCGCTCCGGTCAAGGCAGCCACGTCAACGCCGCCGCGAAAATCTCCTATGCGGGTGTTCTGGGCCATGGTGTCCATGGCGGAATCGCCACCCGTGCCGATATAGCTTCCCTTGTTATCGAATATATCCAAATAGCTCCACCCCACCGAGACGCCTTTTAAAAAGGTCGCGTCGCCATTCGTTCCGGCCATGAATTTTTCAACGGGAGAGGCCTCTATAAAACCAACGACTTTGCTTCCGTTCGTGAGGCTCGTTTGCACGCTGCGAAGCCGCGTTCCCAGAACATTCAATTTAAGGGAATTAAAAACCGGATAGAGTTCCGCGGCAAAATTCAAATTGAGACCCTGGAGTAATCGTTTATTGTCATCAAGAAACACTTCCTTTTCAGCCGTTTCACGCTGCCCGGCGAAAAGATCGGGCTCATAGAGCACGTCGATGTCCGGTGTATACAACGTAAGCGGCGTATACTTCTGATGGAAATCTCCAACATCATAGGAAAACATTCCTTTACATACTGAGCCGTCGATACTGACCCAACGGGTGAAAATCGGATTGGAAATATCCGAGTAAAAATTACGCCAGTCCTGCTGCATCCGGAAGATGAGCCGTCCCTGCGTGATCGTGTTGGGCCGCGCCTTGATGTCAAAATCCACGGAAGTGAATTCCACGGTTTCATTGGTGCGCCGGGTATTGTCCACGGCAGCGCCACCCGCGGCCGCCGACCCGAATTGAGACCTGAATTCCCCATCAAAGGAAATTCCCGCTTTTGCCATGATATGCTCAAGGGTTTTCATAACGTTTTTTGACGCGACCGATGTACTGTCCGCGGTATCATCGTTTGAATAGCCGTATACCGCCATAACGCCGATCATGACCATACAGTATAAGTACTTTCTCATGAACAATCCTTTTGTAGGTTGTGAGGTGACTATTCCGTGTTTTTTTCTATAGTTATGCATTGAAAGACATTAAAACCACATTTTAATTTCCAACGACACAACGGGCGTTGCCCAATCATTCGGCCTGTAATTGATGTCTTCGTGGGTCATGAATTTTGTACGGTTATGCAATCCTACCCGCGGAGACATTTCCCAATCGAATCCCAGTCCATAGGCGATGTCGCGATAGTTTATGGGACAGCGCATAGCCACACTGTTGTCGGCCGATGCAATCCAAGCTTTGTCGGACCACCATTGTTCTTCACCCAAGAGGCCTATGAGGTAAAAATTATCCGTTAGTGCTATGGCCGGTTCCAAGCGCCAATAGAACGATAATAATAATTGATCTTTTGAACTCGCCCCCAAATTAGTGGAAACGTTGTTGAGCGCCGCATATCCGGAGAAGAAAAAATCGTGATGATAGCCGATTAATTGGTTGAGCGGATAGGCAATGTCGGCTTCCAAATTAAACGTATATTTCCTGTGTTGCGGGACATTCGCCGAACGGGTGTATATGGTGGTTTTTTCATGCATATTCGCCGTTGCCTGGATGGAATCCTCATAGGGAACAAAGCCTTCATACGTTGCAAGGTAGTCCTGGCGAATACCGCCCGCGTCGGGTCCCAGGGGTGAGCCGTACGTGCTTCGCAGGAAGCTTTGATCGCCAAGCCTGTTTTTATAGGAAGGTTTGGAAAGCGACGCATCGAACAAATCAATTCCCCACCGGTTATACGAAGAATGAAACAGGCTCCAGAAATCCTGCCCGTTGAGCCTGTACGGAAAGTAAATCAGATCGCGCGCGGTTTGCACCTGGAAATGCTGACCCAGGGAAAATTTCATGTGCCCGTAGCCGATGTCCGGCGACACGCCGAGGACCGCGCCCGCCATATTCTGGGCATAGGGAGAAGCCTCGCCGCGGGCGAGAAACTTTCCCGCGCCGACCAGGTTCGAACCATAGGGAAAAAACGCGTCGGTGGGAGCGGCGAATGACAATGGAGAATAAAACTCCTTGGATATATAGGCCACATCCACTGTTGCCGGAACCCCGTAGGCGCTTTTCAGGTGCCCGTAAAAGGCGGGACTCAACTGATTTTTCGAAGGTTTCCATTCATGGGTCGAAGCGGAATCATACCGAACAAAGGTCGTATCAATCATGCTCATCGCGATATCTGCGTGCATTTCCAGGCGATTGTTGATAGGTCCCTTAAGATCGATGGAATATACCTGCGGCTCCTTATAAAATGCCGTATCCGGAGACGCGGAAAAGGTTTCCAGAAACTTCCAGTTATTAATGAGGTCATCCTGAACTTGATACCCCACGTAGTTAAAACCTAAAGTAAGACCTTCGTTGATTTTGGTTTTTGCCAGGCGAATATGTAAAAGATGATGGTAGCTGTCGCCTACTCCGCGTTGTTTCGCCTCGGTCGGCGGAAATTCGGCGGTATACGCCAGATCGTTGGACCAATCCTCAAAATCACGCTCGCCGCTGTCGTAGCGTTCGTAAATTCCATAGACGATATTGAAATAAAGGTCCCACGGGAGGTCGATGCTTTCCAGGTTGATCCCCTGGAGTGCCTTTTTATGCCACGAGGCGCGGCCTTCCTTGGCGCCCTTGGCGATATTGTAGTCGTAGTAGCGCGCGATGGGTTGTTCGATTTCGTAGGGCAGGAAGTCCCAGGCCACGTTGCGGGGCTGCGACTTCCATATTGTCAATGGAGAAGCCTCGGTCCAGATGATGCTCCCCATTTTAAGCCAAAACGAGGCTCCGATGGATCTCACGGCGAGGCCCGCGCACATATCCTCATGAACCGTGGCGACTTCCTCGAGCTTGTCGTGCCGTGTTTGGTCGCGCACGAAACCGTCGGTCCATTGGCTGGCATTCGCATTGGTGTAAATTCCCGGCAAGGTGTTCTGGAAACCGATTTTCGACCACAGTACCGTGTTACGGCTTACCCGGACCACCATTCCAAGGCGCATCATGTCTTCATTGCCTTCCCAGTTCGCCTGGGTCCAACTACGGTCCCTTCGGGCATAGGAGGGGCACTCCCGGAAATCGTGGTATTGCAGTTTCAGGCGCGCCTCGCCGGAAAATGAGACCGGGCTAGATCCGCCGAACATGAGCGTGGACATGACCTTCGATTCAAGGTCGTTGATTGAAATCTTGGAGGTGTCGGTGGATGCGGAATCGCTCCTTTGTCCGCAAAAACCAAGGGTAATCAGTCCGAGAAGCGCGATGATTGAACGTTTCATTTTTGTAATAATGGTCGTTTTTGCCAAAAAAACCTCCCGCTTAATACAGCGAAAAAGTACGTACTATGATTATTATTAGGTTAGTGTTAAAAATATTTAAAAAGTTCAATGTCCGCACCTAAAATGAATTTGTCATTAAAAAATCCGCTCGTTTGAAAAATATACCTATTTATCTTTTCCTTGTCTACACATCCTTAAAGAAAAATCTTGTCATTATTTATGTAAAGACGAATGAAAGGTTAAGGAAATAGAAAAGAGAAGGCGATTCTGATGCCATTATCAAGTTCGGAATATTAAAATAGTATCATATCCTGAGTACCGGTCGAAACTTTGGGCAGGAAAAGGAAATGATTAAAGAACCACGATTGACACTGTTCGATCTGGCAATCTGCCTGTCGGATGCCGCGGACCTGGTTTGTCCGTCGCTCGTGAACCACCACAAGCAGGTAGCCTACATTGCATCGTGCATCGGCGCGGAAATGGGACTTGATGAGGACATCCAAAAAGACCTGGTGCTGGCCGGGGCCGTGCATGATATCGGGGCTCTGTCCCTGAACGAGCGGATCGAGACCATGGATTTTGAAACCAACCCCGATAGCGCCCACGCCGAAGTCGGGTATTCGTTACTGCGGCTTTTTGAACCGATCGGACGAGTTGCGGAGATCGTGCGCCGGCACCATAATTATTGGAATGATGGAAGGGGCGAAACAGCCGAGGGCCAACCGGTAATGCTGGAAAGCCATATAATCCATTTCGCGGACCGTGTGGCCGTATTAATCGACAGTGAACAAGAGATCCTCGGGCAAGCTCAGGATATCCGAAACAGGGTCGCGGCAATGCGGGGCACAATGTTCCATCCTCGCGTGTCCGACGCGTTCATGGCCGTTGCCCAGAGGGAATATTTCTGGCTTGATGCCGTATCGACGACGGTATATCGCATACTCCGGCAAAAAACAAGGATGAAGACGTTGACTTTAGATATCTCGCAGTTGCGCGAACTTGCGATGTTTTTCGCGCGCATAATAGATTTCCGGAGCGCATTCACGGCGACCCATTCCGTCGGCGTGGCATCCGTCGCGGAAGCGCTGGCCGGGTCGGCCGGATTTTCAAAACGGGAGCGGGAATACATGAGAATCGCCGGTTTGCTGCATGACCTGGGGAAACTCGCCGTTCCCCGTGAGATATTGGAGAAACCCGGGAAACTTGACAAAGTAGAGTTTGACATCATACGCGCCCACACCTACCACACCTACCGGATACTCGACACGCTGGAGGATTTCGACACGATAAACACATGGGGCGCGTTTCATCACGAAAGGCTCAATGGGAACGGATATCCGTTCCACCATAATGGCGACGTGCTTTCCCTCGGCTCCCGCATTATGTGCGTGTCCGATATATTTACGGCGATCACCGAAGACCGCCCCTATCGCGCAGGAATGCCCCAGAAAGAAGTGAGCGGCGTGCTTCGCTCGATGGTCAAGAGCGAGTCGATAGACGGGAACATAGTAAAACTTCTGGAACAAAACTTGGAAGAAGTAAACGGCATCAGGCATGTTTCGCAAACGGAGTCCCGGGAAATGTACAGGGACATCATCGGACCGCGTGCGGTATAGAGAAATCGGCATCCGATAATCGTTGTCCATTCGCCCAGAGACGAAACGACATAGTTAAATGTGTTGCCATAATGCACACAAAGTGGTATATTTAGCATATGAAACAATATGATTGGGACGAGAATAAAAATGAATTATTAAAAGTCGAACGTAACATCTGTTTTGAAGACATCGTTTATTATCTGGAAAATGACATGTTATTGGATAGCTACGATAATCCCAATCGGGAAAAATATCCGGGGCAAGGTCTTTATGTTGTTGAAATTAAAGGATATGCTTATCTGATTCCTTTTGTTGAATCCGAAGATTCAATCTTTTTAAAGACGATTATCCCGAGCAGAAAAGCTACTAAGAAATATCTTCGAAAAGAGGAGTGATGCAATGAATTTAACTAATGAAGAAAAAGACATCTTAAATTCTTTTGAACAAGGAGAATGGACTCCTGTAAAAAATCCGGCTGCTGAACGCAAACGTGTAAGGGAGTATGCTCGCGCGACCATGCGAAAAGATAGGCGCGTTAATATCCGGATTTCACAACGAGATTTAATGGAACTTCAACGAAAAGCAGTTCATGAAGGTCTTCCCTATCAGACCTTTATTTCTAGCCTATTACATAAATTTGTAAATGGCCGGATGGCTGAGAGACCTGCGCATTGATTGTATTTTTGTCAAAATTGCGCAATTGCATGCGGTAAAAATCAACGCGATGAAAACAATTCCGGGCCGATTACCGGACTATCCACCGCTTGTGTATGTCGGGAATGTCATCGAGCAACCTTACCGTATTCTCGTTTTTCGGCTTCAGGGTGACGTCGTCGGGAGTGCCCTGCTCGACGATCGCACCTTTGTGCATGATGAAAAGGCGGTCGCTGACGTAGTAAGCCAGGCCGATGTCGTGGGTGATGAAAACAATGGTCATGGAGAGCTCTTTTTTGAGCTTCATCAGGTAATCCAGGATATTGGCGCGAACGCATGCGTCAACCATGCTGGTGGGCTCGTCGGCGATGAGCACCTTGGGCCGCAAAATGAAAATGCGCGCGAGGAGCATGCGCTGCATTTGCCCTCCCGAAAGTTCGAAGGGATACTTGCCCTCGATTTCGGGGGGTTTGATGTTAACGGCCAAAAGCGCCTGATCAACGCGTTCGTCCATTTCCCTTTTGGAATACTTTTCCTTGAGAATGCCGAAGGAGCTTTTAAGCTGGGAGCGTATGGTGAAGAACTGGTTGAAGCAACTGAACGGATCCTGGAACACCGGCTGCACCTGGCGCCAGTGCGCGCGCTGGTCGCCGATGAGGGCGCCCTTGAACAGAAATTCGCCCGACGTGGGCCGGATGAGGCCGAGCATGATCTTGGCGAGCACGCTTTTGCCGCAGCCCGAACCGCCCACCAGGGAAACGATTTCCTGGTCCGCGATGGAAAAGCTTACGTCGTCCACGGCCTTGACCATTTTTTTGCCGTGACCGAACCTGCACGTTACGTGGTTGGCGAAAAAGACCGCGTTTTCAGCTTGCATAGGCGCACCGTACCTGTCTTTCGGCGACGATCCGAATTTCCTGTTGCGTTGCCTTGCAATCGGGCCGCGCCACGGGGCACCGCTCGGCGAACCGGCACCCCGAAATGGGTAAGGCGAGGTTGGGCGGAGCGCCTTCGATGGCCACGGGTTTTTTTTGCTTTTGCCCGGGTTCGGCGCTGAGCATGGCGCCCATGAGCGCCTGGGTATAGGGATGGCGCGGGTCGAAGATGATCTGTTCCGTTTTCCCCAATTCCACGATTTCTCCCGCGTACATCACGGCGATCCGTCCGGCCACGTGCCGAAGCAGCGGCAGCTCATGGGTGATGAATATCATGCTCGAAAAAATCTTCTTGTCAAGCAAGTCGAAAATCATTTTTATCACGGCCTTTTGGGTGGTCACGTCGAGGGCCGAAGTCGGTTCATCGGCGATGACCATTTGCGGATTGAGCAAGGTGGAAATGGCGATGACCGAGCGCTGCCGCATGCCCGCGGTGAGCTGCACGGGAAAGGAATTGAGGACAGTGTCCGCGTCCATGCCGATGAGAGTGAAACGTTCGCGCAGACGCGCGTATATTTCCTTTTTCCTGCCGCCTTTTTCGTGGCTGGCGATCATGTCGGCCGCCATGTCCTTGATTTTCCGGGTTGGATTGAGGGAATTGAACGCCCCCTGGGGAATCATGGCGATTTTTTTCCCAAGCACGTTTTTCCGCACGTCGGCCGGGGTCCTGCCCATGATTGATTCTCCGGATACGCGAACGTCTCCCGCCGTGGGATGAAGCGGCGGGATGAAAAGCCCCATGCAGCCATTGACAAGCGTTGATTTTCCGCAGCCGGACTCCCCCGCGATGCCCAGCACCTCTCCTTGTTCCATGGAAAAGGAAACGCCGGAAACGGCGTGTATTTTTTCGCCGAACCTCGTGAGATAGTGCAAGGATAAATCGATGACTTCGAAAATCGGCATTGGTTCTCCTACTTGCGCAGCCGCTCCTACTTGCGTAGTCGCGGATTGAATACGCCTTCCATGGACGTATTGATGACATAAAAAGCGAAAACGACCATCGATATAAGGATCGTTGCCGGCACGAACGCCCACCAGGCGCCATCGCTTAATGCTTCGTTGTGCATTGCATCGTTGAGAATGGTCCCGAGCGATACCGTATCGTAAGGCCCCAGGCCGATCATGCTGATGCATGATTCCGAAATGATCCCGCTGGCTATTTGAATGATGAATACCATGAACACGTACGACAGCAAATAGGGCAGAATATGCAGCGTCACCAGCCCGAAGGTCCCGTATCCATTGACTTTTGCCAATGCTATGTGGTCGCGGCTTTTAAGGCTGGATGCCTGGGCGCGCACCGCTCTGGCGCTCCACGTCCAACTGGTGAGCGCGATGATGATGGCAATGAGCGTAAGCGACCGCCCTTCCCTTAAACTGCTGCTGATGAGGATCAGCACCACGAACTGGGGGATCACCACGAAAAGGTTGGTCAGGAGCGTTATCACCTCATCCTGCCAGCCGCCTTTAAACCCGGCGTACACTCCCAAGGCGGTCCCCACGATGGTTGCAACGATACCGGCTAAAAAGCCGACATAGAGCGATGAGCGCAGCCCGCGGATGAGAAGTGAAACCATATCGACGCCCATGTGGTTGGTGCCCAGCCAATGATGCCGCGAAGGCGGCAGCATCGACGCGCTGACGGTGCGAACGTCGACGTGGTAAAAAAACGGGAACACCAGCGCGAGACCTATCGTCAATAGAAAAATGCCGATGCCGATAAGAAATGACGGGGATTTCAGCAGATTCAGAAAAATCTTCATGGACTATTTTCCTCCCTGGCCGGCTTTTACCCGCGGGTCTAAAAACCCGATCAGGATATCCACGCTGAAATTGGCGATGAGCACGCTGACGGTGATGAGCAACGTGCACCCTTGGATGAGGGGATAATCGTTGCCCTGAATGGCCGTGAGAACGGCCATGCCTAGGCCCGGATACGAAAATATCATTTCGGTGATCAGCGCTCCGCCGATCATCATGCCCAGCGACAGCGCCAACCCCGTCAACTGCGGCAGCATGGCGTTGCGAAACATATAGAAAAGAACCTTATTTTCCGCTATGCCCAGCCACTTGGCGTACTTGACATAATCGGTTCCTAACTCGTAAATGCACATGGAGCGCATGCCGATGGCCTGTCCGCCGGCCAAAATAAGGAAAATGGATAAAAAGGGCAGTATGTAATGATAGCCCGCGCTGGCGATGAACGTCCATGACAAACTGGGAATAAGCCCGCCGTCGTAGCCCCCAACCGCCGGAAAAACATGCCAGTAAATACCGAAAACGTACACCAACAGCATGCCGAACGCGAAAAAAGGGATCGAATTGGCCGAAAGCGCCAGCGGAAAAAAGAGCTTATCGAATACGCCCCGCCGGTAGGCGGCGAGTGCGCCGAGGATATTTCCCACGAACCACGCCAACACGATGGTGGGCAGTTGCAGGGCGATGGTCCAGGGAACGGCGGTTTTAATGATGTCGGTTACTTTTTTCGGATAATTTAAAAACGACGTGCCCAAATCGCCTTTCAGACACATGCCGATATAGTTGACAAACTGCTTGCCCGCGGGCGTGCGGACGGGAGCGCCCTTTTCATTGCGAAGGACATTTCCTTGCGCGTCGCATTCCGCCAGCCCGAACTCCTTGAGGTACGCCTCCTCCTTCTCCTTGGTCGCTTTGTCGCCAAGGCCGCCGCCGGCCTTGGCCAGAATGATATCGACCGGATTGCTCGGCCCCATCCGGGGCAAGAAAAAGTTGATGGTGATCGCCACCAGAAAGGTGAGGAAATACCAAATGCCCTTCGTGAAGATATACCGCAGCGTGGGATGTTGTTTGAACATGCGTGATCCTTATTTCACCGGTTTCAGTTCCCAGAGCATTTTCGTTCCCGCGCCGTAGAACGGCGGCTGCGGAGGCGCGTACGGATTGTCTTCCGAGGCGAAATTGGTCCAGTGAAGCGTGCTGAATTCATAGAATTGCTCGGGTAAAAAAGCGAGCGTCAGCGCGGGCTGGTCCTGCATGAAAATAACGTTCAGGTCGCGGTAGGCCTTCGTTTTGGCCGCTTCATCGGTAAGCGTGGGAATGAGCTTGAGCAATTTGTCAACCGTTGGATTGTAGTCCTTGCCGCCCGGCTTATTGTAGCGTCCCTGGTTTTCGTTCATCCGCTCCCCCTGGGCTTTCCAGTTCCTCGACGACATCACCATGTCCATGCGCGACCACGGCTTGGAGGGCGTGGCCTCGGGATCGGGTTTATGCATGATAAGATCGAAATTGCCGAAGGGCAAGGCCTGCCAGTAGAGGCTCGCGTCCACGAAGCCTTCGCGTATATCAATCCCGGCGGTCCGCATACTTTTGACCGCTATTTTGACCATCGCCTCCCAGTCCGACCAGCCGGCGGGGGAGGTGATGAACAGCGTTGGCACCTTTTTACCCTTGGCGTCGTTCATTTGAACGAGGTTGCCGTCCTTGTCGAACAACGATGAATAGCCGGCCTTTTTCAGAATTTGTTTGGCCTGGGCCGTGTCGAAGAGCGCTCCGTATTTCGCGGCGTCCTCATCGGAATAATATTTCTTTTCCATGCCGAACGGCAGGATCAAGCCGGGCTGCAGTGTCGGCGTATACCCCGATACCGCAAGGTCCTTTATTTCATTGGAATTGACCGCGCAGGCCATGGCGCGGCGGAAGCTTTTGTCGGTCAACGGATAATGCGTGCAGTTGATCAGGAGCATGGGGATGCATCCGGGAACGAAGTAGGGTTCGGCCTTATGCCACGTGCAAACGTTGTTTTTCGCCTTCATCCAGATACGGGGGATGAACGTCGACGATACGTCGAGATTGCCTTGCGACAAGGCGATGCTGAAGTGGTCGTTGCTCTTGAAAATCGGGTGGATGAAATATTTGGGGCCGGGCATTTTGCCTCCATGCAACGCCGCGTTTCCCCAGTAATCGTCGCGCCGTTTGAGAACGATTTTTTCGCCCGAATAGCTATCGAGATTATACGGCCCCGACACCACGGGGTTTTTATCCATCTTTTCCTTTTGAAACGCCGACAAATCATTACCCAGCTTTTGAAGCATGGGGTCGATGACATGCTTGGGAAGGATGCGGATCGCCTGGAGTTGATCGAGCACCGAGAGGGGGTTGTTTCTTTCCTTTTTGTTAACATACAAGGAGATTTTTTCCGCTTGGGTCTTGCCGCCGGTAACGGGGTCGGCTATTTTTTCCACCGTAACGCCGGAAATGAGGTCCCACACATAGGCCGTGGGGGCGCCCTTGAAACGCTTGCCGAGTTCAAAGGTGAATACCACGTCTTCGGCCGTCAAGGGGGTCGCGTCGCTCCACCGGGCGCGGCTGTCAAGTATCACCGAAATGACGTCGGGCGACTTTTGCAGCGAATGCCCGAGCAGGGGCTCCATTTCACCGGTAAGGGAGTTGAAGGTCATCAGGGGTTCGTACATGATGTTGTCTTTTCCCCGTATGGGCCATGCGGGCCAGTCGCACAGCGGATTGAACGTATTGGGTTCGCCCCATTGATCGCCGCCCAGGTACAGCGTTTGAGCGCGCGGGAACCCGGATTCGCCGACGTTTTTTTCGGTAGCGGGCGATTTATTCGTGCCGCATCCGGCGGCAAGCAATCCGGCCAGGCACAGGGCCTTTGCATAAAAAACAATACGGTTATTCATACGTTTCCACATCCTTTGAAAATGGTGAAACAGGAATGGCTTTCGAATAGCTGGATAATATACTTTTCGCACGCGTACGAAATATATTCAACCATCAACGGGGTTTCACCGTTTGTTCGTCGCTTGCGGCGCTGGCTGGCGGAGTTTTCTGCGAATCGTCCTTTTCCTTAAGCGCCTTATAGAGGCTTGTTTGTATTTTTCCCTTATCGATACTATTGTCGTTTTGATAATTGGCCAGCGACAGCTTGAACATGGCTATCGCCTCATCATACTTCTTTTTTTGCAGGTAAATCAGGCCCACGCGGTGCTGCAGCTCGGAAATGCGGGAGTGCCGCGGATAGTGCTCGAAATAACGGAGGTAGTACTCTATCGCCTTGTCTTGATTGTTTCCGAACTCCAGCTCCGCCAGACGCAGCCACGACTCGCCTACGAAATTTCCCGAGGGGTACAGCGCCAAATAATTGAGGAATGCCTCGTTGGCCGCGGTCTTGTTTTCGCCGCGTTCGGCCTCAAGCTTTCCAATTGAAAAGAGAGCCGCTTCCCTTTGCAAATGCGGGGCGCGCGGATTCCCGGCTATTTCGCGATACAGCCCAACGGCCTTTTTCCAGTTTTTCGCCTCGAACCGTTCCGCCTCGCGAAAATCGTTTTCATTATAGAGAGTCTCCGCGGCCGCCGGCTTCAAGGAACCTGCCGCCGGCGCGCTTGGGCCGGGCCGTTGGCCGGGTTTCAATTGATCGACAACATTGACTTCTTCATAGACGATAACGTTTTGCGGACGCGCCGGCGCGTCGCTACGCATCAGCGTCAAAGCCATCGCGCGGGGCCCGGCGGAAGTCAAGGTGACGGATGTGTCCGCCGTTTGATACCCGTTTCTTTCAACGCTTATGCTATGCGTTCCGGCGGGCTGCATGATGGTCAGCGGCGACATTCCCACAAACCGCCCGTCAATACGTACGCCCGCCGACGGAGACGTGGCTATGGAGAGCTGTTGATAATTGCTCAACTCTTTTATGTCGGGCAATTGCTCGATGTCCTGCCGGGCGATTGCCATCCCGTCGCTGGTCGTGGCGTAGGCATTACTGTTTAAATCGTAGGCCAGCATTTGCCCCGCCTTCAAACGCCTGGTTTCGCCGTTATTGAAAACGATGTTCACGCTGCCTTCACGCACGGCGATCGATACATGTCCGCCGAGATCGGGTTGAAGTCTGAAATACGTTCCCGTCACCTCCACCCGGTAATCGTGCGTCGTAACGATATACCGCTCGTCCTTTTTCTGATGGTTCACGAAGAACGTCGCGCTTCCCTGACCGATCAACTGATTGTCTGCGTCGGCGAATGCGGCGTTATATTCCACTCTTTTTTCCGTCGCCTTCTTGATTTCCAATTGCGAACCGTTTTGCAGTTCCACATATCCTTTTTTAGTTACGAAGGTAAGGCCGCCGCCCTTTTCCGATTGTATCACGCCTTTTTGCGATAGGGGCGAATTAAAAAGATAAAGCCTGGTCCCCTGCACCTGGTACAAGGCGAGGGGAATCGACGTGAAATTATCGCGGTAGGCGAAATACCCGCCGAAAATGGAACATCCGACGAGCAGGGCAACGCCGAGCGCCCGAAGTTTTTTTAGCTGTAAAAGAGTTATGGCGAAATACGTTCCCAGGGATGTCCGGACCATGTCATCGGTTGATATAAAATCATTAATCTTTGAGAAAAGCCCCTTTTCAACGCGCTCAAAAAAGGCCGACAATCGTATTTCATCGCACTCCAGGCACTTCTCCCATATCTGCAAGACCTGCGCAGCCGTGAGCTTGGCCTCCAAACCGGCCTCGACCTTTTCCAAAACTCCAAGCGGCGGCGTTTCCTCAACCATGAGAGCCGACTCCCATGCCGGGCCGCCGTCCGATTGCGCGACGCCATCCGCCACGTTTTGTTCGACGGTTTCCCATTGCCCCATGGAAAGTATTTCGTCGGTCTTCAGCGCCTGTTCCCACAACGAGGCGCTCGAAATGTTTTTAATGCTTTTGTTCAGTTTGTTTTCGACGAAACCCCAGTATCGGTCATGAACGTCGCGGGCGCCCCGTATACAATCGTCAACAGGCATTTCGTATTCGATGTGCTGTTCGATGCGTTTGGCGAGGCCGCATTCGATACGTTCGATCAAATCGACGGAAAGGATTTCATCAAGCTTTAAAAGCGACAGAACTCCGTCTTCCTCGGCGCCTTGTATGCCGTGGAATAGGGCGTTCTCCACGCGGTCAAAGTCGCATCGCCCCTTCGGGGCGTCCCGCTTGAGCGCGTCCTCAAACATCCGTATATCGTCGTTTCCTAAGAATTCAGTATTCATTTTTCCACATTGTCCAAGTATTCTTTCACCTTTTTCCTGGCCGTGAAAAGCCGGGACTTAATCGTCCCTTCGGGCAGCCCCAGCACATCGGCTATTTCCGAAAGGTCCATATCACTGTAAACATTGAGCACCAGCGGAACCCGGAGATTCTCGTTAAGGGTCGCCAGGGCCTTTTCCACCACTTCCTTGAGTTCATATTGGCTGCCGTGTTCATAATTCGGATTTGAAACGATGTGTTCGACCGATTCCAGATCGACCATATCGTGGGAGGAGATGCGTTTCTTGGCCTGCTGATAGCGCCAACGACTCGTGCACACATGGATAACAACCCGGTGAAACCAGGTGCTGAAGCTCGAGTCCCCCCGAAAAGTCTTAAGCGACAGATACACTTGAAAAAAGAGGTCTTGTAATAAATCTTCGTGATCGGTGGTTTTGCCGGTAATCTTGTAAATCAGGTTATAAGCATAGGTCCGATAATTGTAAAAAATTTCCCTGAACGCCTGTTGATTTCCGTTTTTACATGCTTCAAGTAATTCCTTACTCGGTTCCACCAAGGTTTTCATCATGCCGCCCCTTTTTTTATAAGTATATAACTCCTGCTTTAAAAAATCATATACTAATTATATTAGTGGTATTTTAGCCGAAAAGGTTCGTAATTTAAAGATTAAGTAAAACGGAAAGGATATCGTATTAAAACCAAATACTCAGACACAGCAGCGAGGCGCAGACCGATAGACAGGTAAACGTGAGGGTTTCACAGGTTTTTGCGTTGTTAAAAAACATTTCATATTCGCGGGGATCGTTGTTTTTGTCAAGTTTTTCATACTTGCCGTAATAAAAATACGCTTCAAATCCGTAACATATTCCCGCCGCAACACCCATTCCCAGCGCGGGAATGAAAAATTTCGAGTTAAACAACTGTTTTTTTTCCAATTGCAAAAAGTAATTATATGTGCCGGGACGATCCAGGGAAATATTTTTTTTATAGGGCATGAAACTTTCCCTCGTGCATTGTATTTGCAATTTTCCCATGGGCACCACCCACTCAAGCGGCGTGACGTCGCTGAGTCCGTTCGATGAGGTTACCCTGACTCCCACGGGTTCCGAGGCGATGGCGAGATTACAGATATACTGCGTACGCAGGTTCTCCACGATTTTCTTTTCAAAAATGACCCGGATGTTTTCGATGTCTCCCGGTGAAAACGTCAGAGACAGCAGTGGTCGAAGCGAGGTCAACTCGATAGTGCCCTTATTCACCGTCTTAAGCGCCATGATGACTACCATCAGTTCCGGTTCCCGAATTTCCGCCGCCGGCGCCCGGTTATTACGGATTTCGGTTAAAAAAACATGCATAAGGAGATTCTCCTGCGCCAGGGGAGACCTCACCAGCGTATCCGTTTTATCGAAAGGAGTGAGACAATAGCCTATGTCCGCGAGAGAAGGAGAAAGTTCCTTGAAAAGCTGAGAGGAAAAACCGGCGCCGGCCCTTGCATCCAGCTTTTCATGAGGATAAAACCAAAGGGTTTGTTTGCCGCGCGGACATTTTACCGATTGGGGAAAAACGCTCACGGTTGCGGCAATAATCAGCCAAAAGCACTGAAGCGGTTTAATAAAAATCAAAATAGTCCTAGCGGTAAAAGCCGTTTTTACAAAAATGTATTATATTTATAAAACATTCATTTCAATGTTTGAAAATATACCAATGCTTAAATATAAATCTTTTATTCATAAAATGCTTAACCGCGTCGGTTTTACACACATCCTTTTTGCCGTTACCGCGGCAATCGCGCTTTTAGTAACCTGTATTCAAAGAAACAACCCGTTTGACCCCATTTTTACCAAAACGGAAGTTGCGAATGGGTGTTCACTGGATTCCTCTCTCTACAAAACGTTCATGGCGGACGCTAAAAATGTCGTAGTGAAAACCGGAGCGCTTGCAACGCAAGCGCAATTATTTTCCGATACCCTAACAAGCGATTCCCTTCGCAATCAAATATCCATTGATTCAAATAAAAACATCTCGATAAAAAACCAACTGACGATCATGCGGAATCTGACGATTGATTCCGCGAACCGCAAACAACCATCGGTTGACTCTTTGCAATTTAAATTCACGCTTACACCGGTATCGTCGCCGGATTCCTTCCCTTTCTTCGGCTACACCGCGGCGTATAGGCAATTCGACACCCTCCTGCAAAAACTCTACGCCGATTTCATTTTCGCCTGTCCCAACAACGCCGTTCGCATACAATCATTCATTGATTCGCAAAAAACCCAAACGGCGCTATCGTATTCGACGATAGAGTCCATCGGCGGCCGATTTAACGCCTTGTCAAGAACGTTGAACGATGCCGTACTCGCGAATTCCCTCTATAATCATGTCGTTGAACTGATGAACGACACTATTTCCAGATATAACGATTCCCTTCAATTCCTCAAACGCGTCCAGCGGTATACCCAAATCAAGACGGTCGCCGACTTGCAGAATTCAATCCGCCTGGCCCAACCGGGAGACACGCTGGCGCTGCTCCAGAAAAATTTCATCATTTCCTCCGGCGGCATTTCGGGGCTCGGCAATTCGGGAACCATCGACCGCCCGATCGTGGTCATGGGCAACCCGCGCGACACCACCGTTATTACCACGCAGTCCGGCGTCGTCTTGAGCAACAATAATTATTTCAATTTTTGCAATCTGACCTTTTCCGGATCCATTAACAGCGGATTCAAGGTTACTCAGTCCGACGGCGTCAAATTAGTGAATTGCGTGTTCGTTAATAATAAAATCCACGGAATCGAAATTCTCGACAGTAAAATCATACAAATGACCGATTGCCGCATCCTCCGTAACGGAGTCGACGGCATCCGCGTTTCCACCCAGACCGGCATCATCAATAACCTGCTTTACCTGACCAATGCGCTTATCGCTAAAAACGGCTCGCATGGAATCGAGGTGGTCAACACGAACATCAATGCTCGGAATCTCACGGTTTCCAATAATGGGAAAAGCGGGCTGCTGATTTCCGATCCGTCACAAAACGTTTCCATTGCTCAATCGCTTGTAACGTTTAACGGCGCTTTCGGCGTTTCCTTTCCGCTGCAAGGGGAGCCGCTTTCCATCGACAACACGACGGATATTTTCGGCAACGGCGCGGGGCCTATTTCCATCGATGGAATTACCGTCTTTGATTACCGTAAAGTCAACCCACCCTATACCGACACCGCGAACGGTGACTTTTCAATCGCGCCCGGCGGAATCATCGATTCCCTTCAGCAGCAGCCCTGGCAAATTATCATCGGGTATCGCGGGAAATAGCGCGATAGCGCCTTCGAAAAGCCGCATGAAAAAAGGGCCGGGGCGATGCATCCATCGCCCCGGCCCTTTGCAAGTATGCTACAGTATCCGGTTCGGTTACTTCTTTTTCTCCTTTTGCAGTTCGTCCTTAAGTTTTTCTATTTCCTTATCGATGCCCTTCTGCTGTTCGAGCATCTTGTTGTATTCCTTGGCGCCGGCTTTGTCGACCGTACGTTTGGAAACAACGGCAAGCATGTAATTGACGTCTTCCTTGATGGAGGATATGTTTCTGGTCAGGAAGGATTCCTTATGATACGTGTCGAAATACGACAGCGAGAGGTCGATTTTCACCTTCGAATCGCGCTGTTGACCATGCAGGGTGTTGTTCTCCTGCAGAGCGTCGCCGTTCTGTTGTTTTTGCGCGCATTCCGCCACTTTCCGCGCAAGAAAATCGTAGGATGCCCGCACATCAAGATAGCGTTGACGCTGCAGCGACAGGGAATCCTCCGAAGGCGGCTTGAGGGTCGCCAATTTTTCCGAAGCATTCACCAAAATATCCTTGGCCTGATTGTAATTGCCCTGGCGCATGTAGCCGTAGGCGGAAATCAAGCTTCCCTCGAAATAAAAGACGGGGTTTTTGCAATTTTGCAGCGCCTGACCCATGGTAACGCAATCCCCCGCTTGCTGCGCCTTGATGGCGGTCCAACCGAGCACCAGCAGCGCTTCGTTGTAATAGATGCTGCCTTGCGGTATCTTGCGTAATAATGAAACCGCCTTTGATAAGGGACGGTCCTCGTTAATGAGGTTTTCGTAAAGGATATATCCCAGGTAAAGATACGAGCGATTGACGATTTCCTTTTGAGCCGGCGTCACGGCGATGGCGCTTATGCAATTCTGCAAACCGGTTATCGCTTCCGCGGGGTTGTTCATGGTTAGATAGGCGATGGCCGCCGAATGCTGCGCGAAAATATAATCCGGATGTTCCGGGGGAACGTGCTTGAAAAGGTCGCACGCCTTTTGATAGCCCCGTTGGACCATTTGCGCCTGCCCCATGATGAAATTCGCCGAATTCTGGATCGAATCCGATACCCCGGGAGCCGTCAACGCCTGGTACTCGCGGGCCACGTTGGAAAAATCGCCGTTGCGGTAATAGACGCGCATGGAGGCGAGGTTCGCGGGCGCGGAAGCGGTGCTTTGCGGGAATTCCATGCGCAACGCGTTGAAGGAGAGAAGGGCGATCTCCCTCATGTCAAGGTTTTCCTGACAACTGCCCGCGAAATAAGTGACCCAGTCGTTTTTGAAGAAATCGGGGTATTCGTTGAGGATTTGCGAGAAGAGAAAATACGCTTCCCAATATTTTCCCTGCGTGTAATAGGCCAGCGCCCGCAGGTACAGTTCGTTGGGGGCCGCGTCCAGTTGGCGGGCCATTTTCCGCGCGTAGACTTCCTCGCGGTGCCTGCCGAATTCCCCGCGTAAATAAAGCGTGCTCGGCGTGGTGGTGTTCTCGGCCGACGTAACCCGGAGATACTGGTAGGCCGCGCTCAAATCGCGTCCCTGATTCGCAGCGGGAATATTGACGCCGATCCCCAGCCCAAAATACTTATTGTCATATTTGTCAAATCCAAACAATCCCGATATCTTTACCATTTGCAAAATCGCGAAACTTATCCTGCCGGTAAATTCCCAACTGGTTATTTTCATGGAGTCCGGCGCCCAATCGTCATCGTTCGACATAAAACCCTTCATACAGTAATCGAAATTGCTTTCGATACGTTTCTCCCAATAGGTTGAAAAAAGGGTGAACCGCAGATTCCTGGCATAGGTTTCCTTGGGATTGTTATCCGTTGCCGGAAATGAAGGGGCGAGAAGATTTTGCGCGTTAACGCCTAGAATATGATTTCCCAAAAGGGCGTTCTTGAACAGACGATACGAAAGTCCCAGGTCGGCCCCAAATCCCGATTTCGAAGTACCGAAAACGTTTTCCATGACCAGATTTAAATTTACGCCGACGCTCAACCCTTTCCAGGGATTGATTGCATAGGAGCCGAAAAAATTGTTGTTGGAGTAAGCCTTCGTCACGTCGGTGTTGCCGGGATAGCCGCTTGTTTCATCCAACTGGGATGAATTGCCCAAAAGCGTCACGCCGGCTGATTGGTATAAACCGATGGGCAGGGTCGCGCCGAGCTCATAGAGCGTTCCTAAATTATCGAACGTCGGCGAAAAGGCTCCCCGTACATCAATGTAATTTTCATCGGTTAAAAAAGCGGGGTTGGACACGGGGGAATACTTCGAAAAGAGTTCCCTCCATCGTTGGGTAATAACAATATTTCCCGGCTCGCTTTGAGCGCAGACGGTTGCGAGTTGTCCGGCGCAGAACAGAATGGCCATCCAGGTTTTTACTGAAGTATACGCTTTTGTGTGTATCATGTGCACTGGGTCCCTTTTATAATGAAATTGTTAATTATTGAACCGCGCTCCCAAAATTTCATTGTCCAGCCCTTTTTTGCTTCCCGCGGACGGCGATTTGGAGGTAAAATCGAATTTCAGCCTCGGTGAAGAAAAAACAGGATCGTAGGTAAAATTATCGTCGGGTACGGGATACGAGCCGATCATATTGCCGAAAATGTCGTTCGAAATGATCCGTAAATCCTTTGCTTCATCGCCCTGCAGCCGCACGCCGAAACGTTCGTTGAAGGCGATAATGTTGTTTTGTATGATCACCGGCGAATTTTCTCCCACGGCAATGCCGTGATTGCCGTTGTAGGCGATGGTGTTATGGTTGATGGAACCGCTGCCCACGCTCACATTGTATACCTGAATGCCCGAAGCGCCGTTGAAAATGATGACATTATCCTCTATTTTCGCGAGGTTACGAACGCACATCACCCCTGTCTGCGCATTGTAAACAATTCGGCATCGGGTTATTGATATGCCAGGGCTTTTCGAAAATACGCCGATGGTCCCGTTGCGGATTTCAAAGCCCGAAATCGAAGCCTTTTTCCCCAACGTCACCACGGTGCCGCGCTGCCCGCCGTTAATGACGGCTTGGTACATGGCGCGGGATTTGAGGGCAACGCCGGGATTGGCGATGACGTGTTCCCGGTAAACGCCGGCGTTCACCCAAATAGTGTCGCCATTGATCGCCTTCGCCATGGCATCGGCTATGGTGACGATTTTGCCCGAAGGCACGTCGATGGATTTGCCCGCGAATACGGCGGGAACGGCAAAAACTCCTAAAATGAACGCCGCGCGGCATAGCGCGCTGAAAACTGGATGAAGGTTCATCGTTTTACTCCAATCTTTATTCTTTGCGGGGTACCATTGTATCGACCGTCGCTACTTTGAAATAAAAATATCGCTTGATAAACTCCTGAATTCACTATCCTGCCGTTTAGGTTGCAACCGTTCCAGGAAATCGGCTTATTATCAGCGCCATGCGCCAAACCATGTTCCGGCCTCAATATCAGCGTATCATTGTCAAATACATGCACGCAATTGCCCAAAACGTCGAACACTTTTCCCGATGCGAAAAGCGAAATATTGTTGAAGACCACCATCCTCGGAATGGTAGCGGTGAATCTCAACTCGAAATGCTCACTGGTCGGAGAGAATGGGTTCTTTGTAATAATGGTTTGAATTTGGGGTTGAAAGGGATTACGAAAAACATGAAGGAGCGCTTTTCTATTATTGCCGTTTGTTTGAACATTGCCCGCGACATCGGTAATCCCCGCCCCGGAATTAATCCACAAGGAATCTCCATTAGTTGGGAAAGTGACCGTCTCGATTGAATCCACAAGGAATCGGTACGTGCATTTGTTTCCCGCGGTTGAACTATTCACCAGGGTGGCGGTTGTATAGATGTCCCTATCTACATGAACATAATAGAGGGTCGATCCTATGGTAAGAAGGTTGAAAGGCTTTCGTAGCCCGCCGATTGAATCGATTCGCTCTGAAAAAGTGACATAGAGGGTATCGACAAAACCCGCGGCTGTCCCCGACGACGGATAATAGGTTGCGGAATCCACCACTATGGGCGCGGCTTTGTCGAGAATGGAATCCTTGACCGGCTCGCCGGGAATACTGGTATAGGAAACCGTAGCATCCATTGTGCCCGAGGTTTTAATTCCGTCAACAAGATTTTTAAATTTCCCCGAAACGCCGATTTCAATCACGCTGTCCCCGGTCACGAAACGCATGAGCGAAGCCGTAAGGCTGTCGGCCCTTATGGTGCCGCCCCAGTTAAGCGAAACCGAGAGATCGGAAAGCGACACTTTTTTATTGAAGGCGATGATGACCGAGTCCACCACGCCATCGGCCCTGCCGAATGCATCGTTGTCGATATAGTAGCCCCCCACGATGCTCGCGGGAATAGCCTTGAGCGTAATAACCACCGGGCGGTTGAGCGGATGCGCGGCATTGCCCAAGGCGTCGGTGGCGGGGCCGCCCGGTTGGATTTTCAGGGAATCGCCGAGTTGCGGACCGGCCGATGAACTTGACACGATAATTTTATACGTATTGCCGCCCACATTCGTCGCCGATTGTATGGTCAACGTTGACGCGGCGCCGTTTTTTATAAGACTCAGCGCATTGCCGGTAAGAGAGGCAAACGCCATGGATTCGGAAAAAGAAACGACCATGGTATCGATACCGGCCCCCGGCGGAATCCTCTCCACGACCTGGGCGGTCATGACCAGGGGCCCTACCCTTTCCTTGATGGCAAAAGGACTGGCCGATTCGGGTACGCCGGGATTGTTGTTGGGCCTATTGTAACTGACGCCCTGTTTGTCGGATGTCGAGGCAACGGTGATTTCGGCGGCGAAGGGCGAGGCTATAACGATCGTGATGCGCGCGCTGTCGGGGGCGAGGGTCATTTGCGCGCCCGTGATAACCCGTTTGCCGGAGTCGGCGCCGGGCCAGAAAAGCGTGATGGAGTCGGGAAGCATACTGAGCTTTTCCTTATAGAAAATATCCACGCTGTCCACCGTGCCGAACCCGGTGCGGGAATAATAAAACGCGCTGTCGACGGAAACCAGCGGCCGGGTAAAATAAATATTTTCGCGGGCGTCGCTGGAGCCGATGGTGGTGGAAACCGCGGTCATCTGGCCGTTGTTGATGGTGTCGGCGCTGCTCACCCATACCGTGGCCCGACCATTGACAAGGGCAAATGTCGCGGCCGGCGAGGTAGCGTTGCGAGAATCGTAGAACACCAGCCCCGTTGACCCGGCAATGGTAAACGGCCCGCTCAGATCGACTGCCAAGGAATCCTTGGTGGGGTTGGCTGATTTCGTGGCGATGATAACCACGGGCAGGCGCTCACCCACCTGGCCTTCAAGACGGACGGCGGGGTTGTAACTGTTCGTATCGCCATAAAATACGAACAATTTTCCAACTTGTGGGCCGACTTTCATAAATGCAGTGTCCAAAAAATTCGTTCTGGAGAGCAGGGCCTGGAGAGTCACCAAGCTGTTTTCCTTTGCAAGGGGAGCGGATATAACCTTAAAATATCCCGTACCCGTGGAATCGGTGGTTATAGTCAAAGTAGGACTGCCGCCGACAAAACTCGCCGTGGCGGGAACATCGATGGTTGACAGCACTACGCTGCCTGGAGAGCCCGCTTTATTGAGGTATTTATCGTAAACGAACAACGTGCCTGAATACTGCGCGCCTTGAAGCAGCTTCGGGGGAGATATTCCGAACGTTTTTGACGGCGGATCTTGAAAAACCACTGTGGCGGGAGGGCCGGCAAGCACGCGAATGCCGTTTGAGGCGCCAAGAAAAGGAAGCGTTTGAGCGCCGTTGACCCACTTTCCCGAAGCCATGACGTATTCCATGCCGCCATTAGGCACCTTGGTGAACATGACGATCCTATTGGTAGGGCCGGTTATTCCGTTAGGGGTGTAGGATACCGGGACATTAGCCGGAGTCAATAAGGCATACCCCGACTGCAAACTTGCCGCGGCAGGATTGATCGTATTGTTAAACGCCGCGCCCCCGGCGGTTTGCGGCGTAATGCGCAGCACCACGCTGTCGCCGGCGGAAACTTGCGTAAGCGGCCTGCTGTATGTTGCGTCGGTCATGGCGAAAACCTCGACCTTGAATTTGTACTCAAGTTTACGATAGGGCAAAAAGCCCGTGGCCGAGGTAAAGGTCTTGCCGTCCGAACCGGTGCCCTGGATGAAAAGCTCGAAAAAGGCGTAGGTGCTGGTGTCGGCTTGGGGAATGGTCACGGTAAACGAGTTGGGCCCGGTTTGAATCACCTTGGCCTGGGCGGTCATATCGACGATATTGGCGGCGGGAATGACCGTGCAATTGCCTCCATAGGCGTTGGCCTGGTTGGGAAGGTTCCGGACATAGCGGAACAGGGTGATCTTGGGAGCGGTCATTTTACCGACACGTTGCGTTACATCAAAATTGAGGGTTGCTTGAAGTCCATTGAAAAAGATCGGCATGGTGGGTTTGATGGTCACCAGATCGACCGGCCTTCCGCCGCCTGAGGGGATGGCCCCGAGATCCGCGGGGGAACCGTCAGGGTCCAACACGCTGGAGGCCGCCCAGCCCGCGTCTTTAATGTACGTGGCGACAAGATCGTCAGTCCATTTAGGCTCCAGAAATTGACTTGAAGCCGGGTCTACCGAAAGAAACCTGGCCGTATCCATCTCCACCCATCGGATGTTCGCCGCCGCGGGAAACCCCTGGGTCACATTCATTAAATTTCCCTGGGCCGCCAAATTCGCCGCATTAACGCCAACGGTTATTCCGTTCATTATCGCCGTATAGTATGGATCGAAAGGAGCCCCTTTTCTTTGCACGGAAAATACGCAATTATTCATCCGATTCGTGAACTTCGGTGAAAGATCATTGCTTTCCGCATTGGTAAAATTCACGTCCACAGTCCAGTAGTGGTACGGGCTTCCATAAATGTTGTTGAAAATGAGGTGCTGCGCTCCCGGACGCCAATCGCCTTCGAAAATCAGGAAATTATGCCAAAAGGTGTTATTGTAAATCGCGAAAGGACTGTACATGTCGTCCTTGAAAAGAAATGCTCCGCCGCACATCATCGGGCCTTCATTCCCCGTCATGTCATGGATCTTTTTGGCGAGGGCGTCGGGGTCGTGATTATTAAAAATAAGGTTATAGCGTATGGTCGAACCCAGGTCCCAAACGGATTCGCACCAAAATCCATATGAATTATCATGAACGCGGTTGTATTCTATCACATGATTGCCGGTGCGGGCGAATCCGGAAAGCGGCACCACGTTCCACGGCGTATTGTCTCCGGGATTCGCGTTCGCGAAAATTCCCCCTTCGTTACGGTCCTTGACCTGGATACCGATGAATGCATTGGTAATATCGCAATTTTTAACGATAATATCGCCCGACACGAAAATATCCAGCGCTGAATTCCCTTGTTGGAGAAAATACATGCAATTGGCCTTCGTGCCTCCAACGGGAGGCCAGACCGCCCCGGTCGATGCGAACGGAAACACGCCGCCGCCGTCGATTCCAATGCCGTCGATGACCGCGCCATGGACCCGCATCAGCCGTAAAGCGCCGTTCTGGTCGAAATTAATGAGCGTGTCCACTTGCGCATCAGCGCATGTTTTAGGGAGCACGTGAACCTGGTCCTGCCAGACGATCTTGGGCTTATTAACGGCTGTGGGATTCGCGGAAGTGAGGGTAATATTGTTGTGGGTACTGTCGATGGTGACCTGCTCCGGATAGGTGGCCACGTCCAATATTTTAACGATATCGCCGGGTTGAGACCTATTGACCGCCTCCTGAACGGTTTTAAACATGCCCGTACCGTCTTTCGATACGGTATAGGTTACCGCCAACAGCGGCAGCGCGCACGCACAGATGAACGCAGCCGCCAACAATGCTCGATTTCTTATTGCCATGGTACTATTTCCTTTCGCGAACCCGACAAGGACATGTTTTTTCCAACCTTACGAGGTTCCGATTTCCGGACCGATTGATAAAATATATTGCTGCACGCCTCCGCGCATCTCGAACGCATGATTATTTCCATAAAATTTTATCGCTATAGTCTCTTGCGGCGCCGCTTCGTATCTTTACAAAATACATGCCCGGCGCGAGCCGCCCCGCGCCGATGGGCGCGAAACAAGCGCCATCAGCCGTTACAATACACCGGTCCGGAGAAATGGTCAGGGCCCCTTGGCCTTTCATGTTAAAAAGCTCCACCGCCCCCCCGCGCGATTCGGAAAAACCCCGCGGGAGCGTGAACCGCAATCCGTCGGCGCCGACGCTCACGCCGCGAAAAGTCAATGCCGGCGCCCGACGCGGGAAAGCGGCAACATTGACCGTTTTGATATCGTCGGCCAGAACGTTGGGAAACATGCCGGTGATGGCCGCGAATCCGAGCATGCCGAGGGATTGATTATAATAGTAATATTGGTCGCTGAGCGACGGGTCGCCGAAGCAGACGCTCTGGCCGGCAATTTTCAACAACAGGGTCCCATTGATGCATTGTTTTGTATAGGCCGCGTCCTTAGACCCCATGGCGCCGCAGAGCCACATCGCAATGATATGAAATGAACCGGCTGTTGTCACAATCGAAGTCTGCGTGTTCGTATATTGGGCCAGTTGCGTAAGAAGCGCCGTGGGATTGGCCGCGGTTTGGGTATATTTGGTGAGCGTATTGCGCGAATTCGAACAGAATGCCTTGGCGTCGGCATTGTCGAACCACAGCGCATCCATGCAAATACGCCAGGGCGTGCGTATGCCGTCATCGGTCATTCCCAACCCCTGATAGGTCTGACCCGACGCGGGTTGGCTTGCCTGACCTCCACTGCTGGTGCACCAATCAGGCGCCTGGCCTTTGGCGTATTGGGCGCTGCGCGCCTTGAGCACCGAATAGCAGGAGGCGGCCACCGGAGCGAACTGATACGCGGTCTGGAACTGGTCGAATACCCTGAAAAACCCCGTAGCGAAATAGCTCGGGTTCAAATTGGATATCCCGGCGCCGCCCCAGTTGTCTCCCGGAAGAAGATAATTGTTCGACGTCATGTTGTTTTTTATGGAAGCCAGTATTTGCGTGGCGCGGGAGGCATAGGTAACGCCGCCGCTATTGTAGGCCGTCCATTTGGTAACGGCGCTGTTTTTCTGGAGTTTATCGGCGAAAATGAGCGCCAGACAGATGTCAAGTTCGGCGTCGGTCGCGGCGCCCGAGCCGCTCACCCCGCCATTAACGATCTTCCAGTTATAATATGAATTATGGCCGTTGTTCCACATGTATTGATTGCCCGCCTGGAAAATTTTATTGAACGTGGCCTGATCGTTGTTGATAAGCGCCAGCAGCATCCCGTACCCGATGCCCTCCGACACCGCCGTGGTGGTGCCCACGCCGCTTCCGGTCATTTGCATGACAAGGCCGTTGCTCATGATGAAATGGTTCTTGTAATAGTTCCAGCCGGTGGTCAATCTATTCTTGCACCATCCCGGATCGACGGTGAGGGATATGTTCACGTCGGAGGAAAAATAGCTGAGATAGTTGTATTTCGCCGGCCGCATATAGGGCATGTTCCACAAGGTGTCGTCTGCAAAGGCCGCCAGGGGCAGTATGAGCATGAAGAGGGCGGTAACAATTTTTAACTTAAGCGATTCCATACGATGACGCGGTCTTTCTATAGTTTCGTGTTCCATAATTCATATTTTAGTCGCGTTCAGACCTCACCCCGGCCTTCGGCCGACCCTCTCCCCTAGGAGAGGGTACTATACTTTTACTTCTTAAAAACAATCGCGAATGTTCCCTTCGTACTGACCCACACGCATTGCGTGGCGCTCGCGGTGATGTAATAACTTCCATCAAGTTTGTCAACACCCGTACCCGTGAGCGTAAATTGAGGTTGGGCCTGGCTGAATGTTTGGGTTATTTTTGGTTTCAGATCAAGATAATAAGGATTAATCGTCAAATCGAGCGCGAAGTTGTCAAGCGTTGGGGGGAGGACATTGCGCCACGACAAAATGAAATCCTTGATCGTGGCGACCGCGGGCGCTCCCGTTCCCTCGGCGGAAATAATGGTATAGGTTGTATTGGAAATAGAAGGCAACGGCCCCGGAAGCGGGAGGCCATACTTGGCAAGCAGGCTTGACGTATCCCTCGTGGTGTCGAACACGACAACGGTGCGGCTTTGCGGCGTGGCGGGGTTCCCGGCCATATCGGATACCGTATACGTGATGGAATACTGGCCCATGGCCGTAAAAAAGCTGTTGCTGTCGACCACAGCGCCAAGGGAGTTTTTAAACGCCCGCTGTACTTTGTTTGTTATGTTGAGGTCAACATTATCCGTTGCCGAATACCCCGGATCGCGATACCTTCTTCCCACACCCACCGAGTCTTTGAGGGGCGGCGTCAGCGCAATGACCGGCGGCGTTTTATCGTTGGAAACGCCGACCACAAGAACCTCGCGTAATACGGAAGCGCTATTGCCCGCTTTATCCGACACCGAGTACTTCAGCGTATATGCGCCGGGAGCGCCCGTATTGATGGGAAGCGCTTTATTGTTCAATTCAGTAATAACCACGCTGTCAGTTAATTTACCGTCAAAATCGTCGGTAGCGGTATATCCCGGGTCAATATAGGGGCCCGAACCAACCCTGACCGTATCCGTGGCGGACGGATCCCTGCCCGCGATCCTGGGTTTCAAAACAATGACCGGCGGAGTGACGTCGATACCGCCCCCGGCTTTTTTTACCGTAACGGTCCTGATTTGCGGCGCCGCGTTATTGCCGGCCTTGTCCGAAACCGTATAGGTTATCGTGTAAATGCCGACCTGCGCGGTCTTGACGCTTCCCGATTTAACGACATTGTTGGTTATATTGCTGTCAATGTTATCCCATGCCGTATAGCCCGGGTCTACAAACGTATTGCCCAACTGAATGGTCGTGTCCTTGCTTCCTTTGAGGGTAATCACCGGCGGGATACTATCGATGACGGCAGGCTTATAAACGACCAAAACGCGAACCGCCCTCGACTGATTTCCCACATTGTCAACCGAGGTATACACAAGCGAGTCCACGCCCACCTGCGAGGTGTTGGGAGCGGCCGGAGGCGTGACCGAAACGACGCTGTCGATATTGTCGAAGGCGGTTGCGCCGGGGTCGGTATATTTGCCGTTAAGAGCGATGGTATCGGGGGTTTTCCCTTTGAGGGTGATGACCGGTCCTTCGCAATCAATAATGATGACCCTGGTTCTATGCGCGGTATTTCCCGCCTTGTCGCTTACGCTGTAGGTCACGACGAAGGTCTCGCATTTGGACGTATACACTTCAGGCGACCACGTGACCGAACTGGTAAGATCGCCGTCAATATTATCGTGGGCGGTAACGCCGATTTTGGAAAAATTGGGATCATTAAGCTTGAGGATCACCGTATCAGGGCCGATGAAAGTTATAACGGGTTTCTCTTTATCGGTATTTACGGGGGTTATTATTTCAAAATAATCCGCTATGCCGTTGCCGTTCTTATCAGCCATCAGGCTGTCGGCCACATGGTTTGGATTTTGGGGATCAATGGGATTATCGAAGGTTACCCGGGAACACAGCGCGCACAAGAGCGCAGCGACAAGGATACCGTAATTTAAAATTTTCTGTTTCATAAGATTATACCTGATTCATCGGTTTTGAATTTTTTAATCACTTAAACCTTTTTTGTCTCTACTCCATCTTTAGACCTCACCTCTTCACCCTGCCCCTCTTCCCCTCTCCCAGGGGGAGAGGGGTGGTCCGAAGGACCGGGGAGTTGGGGTGAGGTCAAACAAAAAAACCCTTCACTTAATAACAATCGTCAACGAAAACCCTACAGCCGACAGCAGCCCTAGACCGTACAATCCGTTTCGAAAAGGAACTAATTTATTCTTGCTCTCCAAATCATTGCGCAGTTCGCCCATTCTCGCCGGGTTCTGGTTGGCGTTATAATTGCTTTGCGCGTCGCCGATTTGCCTGTTGAGCAAATACCCCCCCACAAATCCTCCTATGCAAGCCGCCACGGTAATAACCTGCAGGGTAAAACGGCTGCCTCCCTTTATCCCGGTTGTGCCTTGAAGGGTGCCCGCGAGCGGATTGGGCTCATCCTTCACCGAGGCGCCGCCCATTTTCGCCCGTACCATGTCGATACGGCGCTGCGCCATGGATTTGTTTTCGTCAAGCGGAAGCGCCTTTTCATACATCCCAAGGGCCTGTCGGTATTCGCCCAAGCCGTCGTAAATCCGTCCAAGCGCCAAAAACGCGTTCAAGTCCTGCTCGCCGCTTTGCGCAAAACGGTTCAAATCGCGCTTCGCGGCCGCGGTGTCGCCGGTCTGGAATTCGGCAATGCCGATTTCCTTTTGCACCACCGGATTGTCGTAATATTTCGCGGAAATCTTTTTCAGGGTTTCCAGCGCGGCCCGGGGATTACCTAAAAGCGTGTACGACTGCGCGGCCTTGAGGTGCGCGTCAAGGTTTTGCGGCGAAAGTTCCATGATCTTCGTATACTGCTTGAGCGCGGCGTTGAAATCATTGCCTTGCATGTAGGAATCGCCCAGCAACATGCGCGGTTCAATATTGTCGGGCATCAAACCGGCCGCCCTTGAAAGCGCGGACTGCGCCTCCTTTGTTTGCTTCAGAATAAGCAAACTTTTGCCTTTTTCAAGATACCCCCTGCCGTTCCCGGAATATTTCGCCTCAAAAATTTGTGAAAGCTTAAGGGCTTCGGTGGCCTTTTGATCCTTATTGTATTTACGCATTAAAAAAAGCAAGGCGTTAAAGTTGCCCGCATCGATGGTCATGACTTCCTCATAGGCTTTCTCCCCATTTTCCCAGTCATCCATTGCTTCGAGGATAAGAGCTTTTTCCATGACCAGCGAATTCGTTTTAAGACCCAAACCTTCGCATACCTTCACCATTTGGAGCGCGTTTTCGTTTTTCTCGGCAAGCCGGAAATAACGGGCGCCAAGGGGATAGAGGTTGGGATAGGTCGGCCCGAGCCTGAAAATGAGGTCTTTCATTAAAAGCGCTGCGTTTTCAAAACTCGCGGCTTTGGCGTATTCAAGGCTTCCCAAATAATATGCCAGATACGATTGCTGTTCCTGGCCGATGCATTTTTTAAGATCTTCCGCTATTTTTAAATGGTTTTGTCCGGAGGATTTATTTGAAGCCATCATCGACGTCCCTATCAGCCGGTCGCATTTGCCCAAACCGACTATTTTAGTTCTCAGGAATTTAGCGGTATAATTTTCAGGAGCTATACCCGCGCCCGTTATTAATTGGGAAATGCATGAATCCAGGCCTTCGTCGCATTTTTCCACATCGCACGAGGAACTGCAAAGAACACGCTTGTCGTCATTATCGATTGACTGAAGCGTTAAGGAGAATTGAAGCGTTTTACTCTTTTTTTCAATTTTATAATCGGGATACAGAACAAAGGACGCATTGAATTTCCGCGCAACGGATATATAGCTTTGCCGGGAAGGAGGCGCCTGGTTAAAAGAAAGGTATTCGTGAAAATTCGAGGAAAGCGTATCGGGTGATACAATTTGAAATTGGCTTACGGCATCCAACCTGAAAACCAGATATTCCAAGGCAAAAGCGGAAAACCATGAAAAATCGGCATCGCTCGATTTTGAAACATCAACCGGCCGCGCTATGATAAGGGGAATTGGAGCGCCGTTATTAATAGGAATAAGGGTTTTTTCAGGTTCAGGCGCCACCGGCGCATCCTGGGAAAAAGCCCCGCGGGCAAACACGGCGGAAAAGAAAAAAATTAATAAAAAGCGCCTTTTTACAGCATTGGCCATACCGAGTATCCCCCTCGTTTATAAAACCATTTCATGGTGTTTTCAACATTTTGTATACGTTCAATATTGTCCTATTAGTGGGAAAGTTTTTTTGCTACGTTCAAATATTATTAATAGTTTACCATTTTCCCATATGATTTAATATGCGCGATTTATTTTTTCTGAACCGATTTAAATGATCGGACCACTAATAAAACAAATAAAAGGGAAATTCCATTTATTATTCACTTATAACAAAAGGGGATGCTTTATGCGTTCATTGAAGTTTCTTCCGTTGATGTGCGCCATGATGCTTGTGGCCTCCTTCAAACTTTTCGCCGATGCCCTTGTTGATGACTGCGAAGGCACGAACCAGGACAAGTTCGGTTATTACTGGTATTTTTACGATGACAATAAAGACGCCGCCGGCGCCGGTAGTTCCACGATTACGGGAGTTACCAAAGACGCGACCGGTAACTATGTCGTTGCGCCCACGGCAAACGCCGGACACACGGGTGGCGGCATAGTGCTGCCGTATTCCTTAGGGCCTACGAAAGTTCCCTGCGGCGCCGGCTGCGGGTTCAATTATGTGGGCGCCGGAGCAATGCTATGCGCCACAGGGTCAACCATTGACCTTACGGGAGCGACGTCGATTACCTTCTGGCTAAAAACCAGCGCCGCCGTTCAGGTGGATTTCATGGTAAACACCAAAGAGGTTGAGACCGCCGGCGATTTCGGTTATTTCCATGCCTTGGTGCCCCCGGTTCCCGTGGCCAACACTTGGACCCAGGTTACGGTATCCCTTGTGGCAGGCATTGGCGGAGTCACCAGGCCGGCATGGGCGGAACAGAAAAACCCCGGCATTGCCTTCAACATCAAAAGCATTGAAAAACTGCAATGGCAAATGCATAGCGATCAGGTATTGACCACCGGGCCCGGCCAAATCACTCTCGACGACATTTGGATCAAGGGAACATACGTTTTCGTTCCCCCGGATTTGTGCAGCGCATGCGCAGGCGCACCAAACTCACCTTCTTCACCTTCCGCGCTGCTTTCGAACTTTGATAAAACTCCCCTTAATATTCCCAGTAAAAGCAACGCACGGGGTTTCTACTGGTTTTGCTACAATGACGGCGCCGGCCGCACACCTCCCGTAAGCGCCCCATCCGAATTCTCGGCTATCACCGGCGGCGTGGATCCAACCGCTGACCCGCTGCTCCCTCCTATGCTCATTATCGGAGCAAATGGGTATAACGCAACCAACGGCGCGGACATCAAGTTTACCTTAGGGCCCGCCTATAAAAAGAACAGCACTGATGCAGCCACCATACAGCCTTTCGTGGGCCTCGGAACCAATCTGTGGGATGACAAGACCTCATCGGAAAACTACAATGCCTCGGCCGACGGAGCAACGGGCGTTTATTTCGACTATATGCTCAGCAGTAGTGATATAACCGCAAGTACGGTTTTACGTTGCGAAATGTATGCGAATTTATTGGCGGTCGACGGTTCTGTCCATTATATTGACTTGCCGGCCACGGGCGCGGGCGTATGGAAAGGCGCGAGCATTCCCTTTGACACGTTGGTCCAGCCCGCCTGGGGCACCGTTACTCCGGTAACCTTTGATCCGACGATCATGAAAAAAATTCAATGGGCGGTCCAGTCAAAACCAGGTACAACCGGTGAGTTGGCGATTGACAATGTATATATGATCGGCGCGACAAAAATAACACCCGCCGGCAGCGCGATAAAATATCAATTCAACCAGAGCAAATCCTTTGACGGTTTTAAGCCTTCAATATTCAACAATACCTTGAAGGTGACTTTCACCAAGGGCATGAGCAACGCCACGATTACCCTTGTTAATACCAAGGGCGCGATCGTTGCCAGGAACTTCTCCGCCAACAACCTGACCGCGCAGGTCGATGTTGCCGGCCTGGCAAAGGGAGTGTACATGCTGGTAGTCAAGGCAAACGCAAAGGCCGGCATCGAGTTCAACAGAACAGTGCCGGTAACGGTGTATTAAGAAAGAGGCCTCCTTTCCCCTAAAAGGGGTAAGTTTGCAAACGCCCCCTGGCCCCCGGAGGGGGAATAGAATTAATAGTGCAAAGGCTCCGACTTTAAAAAGTCGGGGCCTTTTTTTATGGTCTTACAAAATTATTAGGTCACCGCACAAGCCGTAACGGTAACTCTTAACGGATGGTCTGATTTTGTTTTTAAAAACAAATACAATCTTAAACCATTAAGCGAAGTTGAAAACTATATTAAGTCAAATAATCACCTCGAAGGCATTCCCACCGAAAAAGACGTAAAAGCTAAAGGAGTTGAGCTTGGGGTAATGCAAGCGAAATTATTGCAAAAAGTGGAAGAGCTGACGCTCTACGCCATTGCGCAGAATAAAAAGATTGAGGAATTGGCAAGGACTAATGAGGTCTTGATGAAGAAGTTTAATGGTGACAAATAAAGTATTATAAAAGGATATTAAAAAATCTAATAGCAGTGCTTAGTTATCTTATTACATCTATCCTTTCAAACTGAGGCATACAAATGAAAACAATTTTATTGTTAGCTATTTTACTGACAAGTTCTGGATTTTCACAAGATTCCTCTGGCCTTGACCTGAAAGTTCCACCTGAAGTGAAACAAATTGTAGAAGACGCTTTACAAGGAAAAATAAGAAGTTTTTTTGATCACTTTGCTGATCATAAAAAAAGTATGGGGATTCCAAGCACAACAAATTTAGCAGATATTAAAGTAGGAGAGCCTGTAATTAGCTACGTTATTCCTTTGGATTCATTATCTCATGCTAATGAAAACACTTCAATCAGTGAACTAATAAAAAATTATGGAATTAACTACAGCAAAAAAGCTGCTCATTATGAAGTCCCTTTATTATTGAACGGCATAGTTATTAACAAAGTTAAAGTATGGAAAGCAAATCCAAAATCACAATTTGCTGGTCAGTGGCGGTTAGTTGGATGGGGGGGAGGGGTCGGACTTGAGAATGAATGGCAAAAAATCCTGCAAAAATGGCCTAAACACCTAGGCTATACGCCATTTTTAATTTCGATTTATGGGAGTAAGCAATATTTTGGGTTCTATCATATTCCTCAAAAAGGCGATTATAATCTTACTTTAACGGCCTTAAAAATGCCGTACCATTTTCCTAACAATGATTCGCTATTGCAAACATTAGATACATCTTATTCCGTACTTTCGGATAGCAAAAAAATATTAAAATATTTAAAATACTCAATCGATTCTTTCAATTCCGCTAAAGGAGTAATAAAATGATAATAAACAGAAGGTTTTTCCGTTTATTTAACAATATTGCTTTTGTATTTACAATACTCCATATCTCACAGGCCCAAGATGTTACATTGCCTATTTCTTTAGAAAACCAATCAGGAAATAATGTTTGCTGGGCAGCATCAGGTTACATGGTTTTAAATTATTTCAATATAAAAACAAATAATTATACAACCGAACAGGCAGATATCATAACCCGTGGTACAGGCGGTAGCGATATCGGTTTACCACTAAGCAGCCTTAAACCTATATTAACCTATTATGCCAGCGGAACTTATCCAAATTTTTGCGATTGGTGGGATTCGCCTAAATCATTATCTTCAAGTGATAATTCTTCAATATCCGGTAGAATTGACAATGAGGAACCAATTATCGCAGAAGTAAACACTGGGGACATTAATGCCGACCATGCTGTAGTAATAACTGGATATAATATCCAAGATAATATGGTATGGTATAATGATCCTGGGTATCAATTAGTAAATGGTCAAAAATATTATATAACAGAACCACAAACGATAGATTATTCAGAATTTTATTCCGTATGGACTAAAAGCATTCCCATAAATAATACAACTTCTATATTAGACCAAATTGCAGTGACATCAGGGCCCACCATTTTGACATATCAGACTAGCAATCCAACTTATCAATGTTCTTTTAAAAGTGTCGATGGGAATTCATCCGTATCATCTTTCAATTGGACACTATCTCTTTATTATTCAGGAGGAACGACTATAGTTGCTATCGGCTCTTCTACAATCAAATCAAATCTTGGTTGTGATAATAAATATTTCTTTTGTTCAACTTGGACTCCTTTTTCTTTGCCATTAACATTACCCCCAGGATTTAATTGGACACGTGATGCAAATGGTTTAATTGATGGTTATATTACTGTGCAAAGTACAGATTCTGATAAAATTTTACACGTTAGTTCGCCTTATTTTATTACGTATTCTGAAAAAAATCCCTATCCAAGTAACATCCCCTTTGAATCTCAAGTCGTTTCATCTTCGCATACGGATATCAATGCGCATAATGAGATCCAATTGATAAACGATCAAATCACTAACGCGGGTTCGGTTAATTTTAAGGCCGGACAGGAAATTGTTATCGGCCCCGAAACGAAAATCCTTTCCGGCAGCAATGTAAATTTAACGATTGTTCCTTCTCTGCAATAAACTTCTTATTAAGTTTGTTTATTCTATTCATCGCAAGCAGCCTTGTCGAAAAAATGGGGCTGCTTGCATTTTTGTATTTTGGACGTCCGGTCTAATAAATCCGGATTACTCGGTCAAATTGGCCCGGATTAACCGGTCATTTTGAGGCGGATCGATCACCTAATATGAATTTTACCTATCTAAACTGATTAAAAAAGAAATTATTTACAGTCCTGCACATGGCGATATGGCTTTTACTGTGCCATTATTTGACGAATTTATGGTTCGAGCGATACCTGAAATTAAATAAACCGTATTGGTTTACAAGTTAAAAGGAGGATTTGAAAAACCTATGTGAATTGTCCAAAAAAACAATATAAAAAATATTCCTGCTAATTTCCAATTGAGAGCAAAGTCGATGATTAAGCACAAAGCCTATTAGACGCATATCCCCTTCAAGTCGAAACCTAGCCCATTCAACATCTTTTGGAATGAATGTCGGGTGGAAAAAATCGCTATTGTTAGGAAATCCACCGTAAATTTCTAAAACATGATTTCTGCCTTGTCCAATTCGCTCTCGTGTCCAATGCAAAATAGAGTTTCCACAATAAGTTTTTATCTTTTCAATTAATTTTAACAGTTGTCCATTCGTCCATTGACTAAAATCCTGACCTGCATCCTGGGTCTTGTCGAAATATTCAAAGCTAAAGCAAATATTGTTTTTAAATTTTTCTTTTTCCCCAACAAAAAAAGTCTTTTCAATATCTTTTAAAAACGAATCCTTCGCCCTATTTTGTCGTTTCATATTTTAGGAACTCCACCAATTTTACCCGATTTGTAAATAGGTGAAATTGGACGATCATTTCTTAATATATCTGCACTCATCTCATCAAGTCTATACGAAAAACATTCTCCATCTTTTTTATTAAAAAGATATGTTCTATACTTCCCCATTAAGTCAATAATATCTGTATTGTGAGTTGAAAAAAGAAGTTGTGCGTTTTTTGGATTTGTTTCTTTATTTTCAAATAGCTCAACTAAATGGGGTAGAATATCCGGATGCAGGTTAATGTCGAATTCGTCAAGGACAAGAATACTACCGCTTTTTAGTACTGCATAATAAAGGCGGAGAATATTGTATAAAGATCTCGTGCCACTTGATTGATTGTAATAAAGAAGGGGTTGCTTGTGTCCGCCTTTATGAAAAAAAAGAGGGAAATATTCTACTTCGGCATTGTCTTTTTTATAGGTACTAATTTCGAGACCGATAATGCCCGTGTCAAACCTTTCCAAATATTTCTTAGTAAAATCTAAGTAGTCTTTGTGTTCTGAATAAAATTTTGAAGTATTTCCATGGGTTCTTGCAATAGTAATATTCCCAAAGTCATCAATATTTGAAAAAATGCAATTAAAAAAATTGTAAAATGGCTCAAAAGCATTAATTTCAAATTGTTTTAGAGTAGAAATGTAGGATGCGTTTTTTCTGACTGGAAAATCTTTAGCGTCAGAAATAAGATTTTTTTGAATCGTTTCTTTTGTTCTATGGAAAACCAACGTCTTCCGTTGCTCCTTTTTAAATATTTTTTCAGAAATCACACCTTCCGCTGTTAGAGAAAGCTCATAAAAATATTCGATTTCTCCAATTGTAAAATGAATATAAAATTCTGTCGGTTCTTTATTGTTAAAAAAAGTATCAATATGAATTTCCGCATCTGGTTTTTCATTAAACGAATTAGCGCAAAATTCTGAGAGGAAAACCAGAATTTTAAGGGCATTAGTTTTTCCTGAAGCATTTCCTCCTTTTAGGCACAAGGATAACGCCGCATTTTGCCCATGAGAAACATCTTGCGGGACTTTAGAATTAAACGCCAGATTAATTATTACCCATTCTTTGAAACAAAAAAAATTTTTCGCGCCGTATGATAAAAGCATATAATCTCCTTTTAATAATTTCCATAAATATACCTGAAACCAAATATACAGTCAATATTTGACGCAAAATGCCAATAACTAAGACCTGTTTAACCTTTTAAATAAACCTTTAGGCAAAAAATGCCAATATAAAAACAAACCATGATTTATGGTATCAAGGGAGAGTAGAATCTCTTTAAGTTTGCGCGTTACCTCAAGTTCCTATTTCGATTATCAACAAACAGGCGGAGATTCTCCCGGTGATTTGTTTGCAATTTGACTACAAATTTATAATATTGATTTGAATTTTAACCATATTTATGGTATATTTAGCTTGAATATTGACCATTACTTAAGGTACTGTTGCTTCTATGAAGCGTATAACTTATTATTATTTATTACGTTGGAGAAATGAACCACATCGAAAGCCACTGCTTTTACGAGGCGTCAGGCAGGTTGGAAAAACTTTCGTTGTCCGAGAATTCGGGAAACAATTCAAATCTTATGTTGAAGTGAATTTTGAGTTATTGCCCCAGGCTATTCGAATATTTGAACTTGACCTGCAACCGGAAAGAATAATCAGGGATCTTTCAATTCTGTTGGAACGATCAATTGAACCTGGAAAAACACTGCTGTTCTTTGATGAAATCCAACGCGCCCCCAAGGCAATTGCGGCGCTTCGATATTTCTATGAATTGATGCCGCTACTTCATGTGATTACCGCCGGTTCTCTGCTCGATTTCGCGCTTGAAAAAATCGGGTTACCCGTGGGTCGAATATCCATGCTTTATATGCACCCGCTTTGTTTTTTAGAATTTCTATCGGCAAAAAACAATCCTCTCCTCCTTGAGGCGATTTTGAATTCCTCTCCAACGCATCCGCTCAGCCCTCCTATTCACGAAAAATTGCTGCGCTGCCTTGCGGAATATTTCGCGATTGGAGGAATGCCTGCCGCAATGCAACAATGGCTTGACTCAGGTGATATTAATAAATGCGTTCGCATTCACTCGGAGCTTCTTGAAACATATCGTCAGGATTTTCCGCAATATTCAAAAAAACACCAACAGGAATATGTTGAACTCGTTTTTAATGAACTCCCGCTTTTCATAGGAAAAAGGTTTAAATTTTCTTCGCTCGCCTCAGGCCAGCTAAAAAAACGGGAATTGAATCCCGCGCTTGATTTATTAATAAAAGCCGGCATTATTCATAAAGTGGTTCACGCATCCGGGCAAGGAATTCCCCTTGGAGCTTCGGCCCGTCCGGAAATCTTTAAAACGATTTTTCTCGATTGCGCTCTATCACAAAAAGCCCCGGGCGCCAAAGCGGGAAATTGGCTCTTAGACGGTCAGGCCATGTTTATTAACAAAGGCGAAGTCGCCGAAGCGTTCGTCGGCCAGGAACTCGTCGCAGCCTCACCGCCCTATGAAAAAAGCTCCCTGTATTACTGGCATCGCGAGGCGCGATCCAGCAATGCTGAAGTCGACTATCTTATGCAACTTGAAGATTCGATAATTCCCGTGGAAGTAAAGAGCGGTTCAACCGGGTCGCTCAGAAGTATGCATGCTTTTTTAAGCGAACATCCCAATTCCCCCTACGGTGTTCGTTTTTCAATGGGTAATTACTCAATACAAGATCGAATTCATTCCTATCCTCTCTATTCCGCGGGAATAAAAGCGGGAATGGATCAAAGCGCCATTGAATATCTGGTTCAATAATATGAAGGCCCACCCCATAATGTGTACTATACGCATTTTACATTTTTTTTATCAGCTCTTATATTCCTGAACTCCTTGCCCCAAAATACCCACTAATAGTACTAAAAGGGGGAAGAATTTCAGCATTTTTTTCCAGCCTATTCAATGGGTATTTTTCAATTTGTCATTAAATAGAAAGAACAGACTTATGCGATTAAAAAATATCGTTATCTTTACCGTACTTTTAACAATACCAATCTATAGTCAGGACTGGGCCACGCTCCAGAACACACTTATAAAATATTACCGTTATCAACGGTCCGGACTCAAGCCTACTACCGCTAATGCAACCGGAAATCCCTATAATCCGTTTTACACTCATACAGGTTCGGGAAACGACGCGGGCAAATACCCGCATTGGAGCGACGGTGGCAACACGCCTTTGGACGGCGGATGGTATGACGCCGGTGATTTTATGAAGTTCGGCCTTCCTTTGGGTTTTGCGGTATACTGCCTTTTAAAAGGCTATGACGCTTTTCCCGATCCCGCATGTTATGACGACCTTAACTCATGGAGCGCGCTGGGCACGAAGGACAATATTCCCGATATTCTCAATGAGGCGAAAGTGGGAACGGATTATCTCATTAAAGCGGTCATTTCCTCCTCCCAGGTAGCGCAGACCATAGGTAACGGGCCGACCGACCACGGAGCTTTAAACGGGGACGACGGCTATGCCAATTCAACCCGAACCGCATCGAACAGGCCGGTGCGATACTGCGACGGCGCCGACGTCCCGGGCTTTTACTCGGCCGCTCTGGCGCTCATGTCGATTCTTTACAAACCATACGACGCGGCCTATTCGGCCACCTGCCTTCAAAAGGCCAAAGACGCGTATACCTTTGCCACAGGCCATTTAAAAACCTGCTCCGAGCAAATCGATCAGGCCACCCAAGCCCCCTTTTATTCCTCGACAACGTATCAGGACAAGCTCGCCTGCGCCGCGATCGAGCTGTACCGCGCCACCAAGGACGCCACGTATCTTGCCGCCGCGAAAGCATACTTTATACCGGTCAAGGACCCGCACTACGACGTGCTGGGCTACGCCCACGGCAGCGACCTAGCGGCCTTTGAACTATATCGAAGCGGCGACAGCGCTATCAAGTCGACCGCGTTGGGTTCATTAGCCTCGAACGTAAATATAGAAATAACCAGAGTGGTTAAAATGGGCGCAAACTACGTAGGCGGCGCAACCGTCAATACCACCGACTGGGGCGTGTGCCGCACGGTTGGGAATTCCGCATTCAGCGCCGCCTTGCTGTATACCACCAACGGCAATCTTACCTATAAACAATACGCGATTCAGCAGGTAAAATGGCTCGCGGGTCTCGCTCCGTTCACAAAATCATGGATCACGCAATACAACAGCGGTCCGCAAAACCCCCATTCCCGCAATGACGTCAATTTGAAGTCAGTCGCCAGGCTTACCGGCGGCGTGGTGTCGGGCCCCTCCGCTTTAAACTGCACCGTAACCGACAAATCAACCTGCTCCTGGACGTTTTCCGACGTTGCCGACAACTACAAAAACACCGAATGCGCCCTGGACTACGGCTGCGGCGCGATCGGCGCGGTGGCATTCATCAGGTGGACCGCCAAAACCGACTCCATCAGGCTGGACTCCGGGTTGGTCGCCACTCCGGCCGGCATGGACTTGGCGATGCAGACTGAAACCATAAAGGGTGTGTTGTCACAAGCGGCCCCCTGGACCGTTATTTTAAAAGGTGAAACCAGTAAAGCTATAAAAACCTACACCGGGACCACCGCGAATGTGCTCATCCAAGGCTGGAAAGGTGATAAAGATAGTCCTACCGGACCCGATTTTACCGTAGAAAGAGTGTCTGTGTATTTTGACACGACAAAAATGAAAATATGGGACGTGCAACGATCCTCCATTGCCTCGACCTACTTTAACATCATCAACATTCCAGGCAAAGCGTGGGGGGCAAATGACGTCGAAATTGATAATTTTGAAGATACGGCCCGCCTCACCAACCTCTTAGGTGGAAAATGGAGCGGTTTTTACGACGTCTCCGACAGCGTTGCAGGCGGAAAATCCAGCCCTCCGATGATATCCTCAGACTCCGGCAGGGCTAGCGCAAAAGGGCTCTATTTCAGTCTCACCAGAGGCGTGGGCGCCACCACGGGCGGCGGGCCTTATGCGGGAATACGCACGACCTTTAACGCGGCGGGATCCCCGGTTAACCTTGGCACGGCGGATACTATTATGTTCGATATTAAACCCCTGGCGTCGGGCGACAGCATCTGGGTGCAAATAGAGCAATCCGATATAGTTGACAAAGCGTACTTCGGGTCCAAACTTACTTTCGGATCAGCCGGAGCATGGGTGAGGGCATATTTTCCCATGGCCGCCCTTGCGCAACCATCCTGGAAAACAACGGCGAAAGCCCTGAACTTGAAAAGCGTCAACGCCATCCGATTTGTAAGCTACGGCGCCGCAAGCTCCCGGTTCATCCTTGATAATCTTAGAATATCCAATCTTAAAATCACCCAAAACGCGGTACTGGAAAGAGGCATCCGCGCTCCATTCCATACCGGAAATTACGTTGACTTTTACAAGGTTTCCCCCGGCTCTATTACCTATGGACTTTTTCTTGACGGCGACGGCAACGCGGCTATCAATGCCGAAGTATTCGACTGCCTGGGCAAGAAGATAGCATCCTATAAATTGACCGATTATAAACCGGGCAAAGCAATCACGGTGAGCGGCCTCAGCCTCCACGCGGGTATTTACTTTTTAAAACATACGAATGCCGATACCCGTAAATCGATCATTGCGCCGATGGTGGTGAATAAGTAGCCGGTCGCGACCAAATGCCGATTTATACCGGACCGCCGAAACGGACGGCGTCTTTTGTTACACTTTTTTTAAGGCAATCGCCGTCAAGAATTCCAATTCCGGATAAGCGGGTTAACGATGGGATTTACACTCGACAAAATCATTCCGTGGGGACGTTACCGTCCCGCCACCATGGGTCTTTTGTAAATGACGGCCCCTGCCGATTTCAACACCACGACATACACGCCCCTGGCGACCTTTTTGTCGCCTGCGTCCTCACCCTTCCATTGAACGGAAACGAAACCGTTGTTTTCAACGCAGGAAAGCTCTTTAACGCAAGCGCCGTTTAACCCCAGAACCCTGGCTTGTAGACCGCTCCGGTCATAGCCATGCAGCGAAATGCGAACACCATTCGCCAGGGGTTGCGCTATTATTCCCGGAACCGTCTCTCCATACCCTGAATTCCGGCGTTGTATCGGATTGATGGCGGTCATGAGACTGAATTGAACGCTGTCGGCAACGCTTTGCGTTCCGGCATGCGCCTTAATATGGAGGATATGCGGTCCGGCCGCCAAACCCACCAACGAAAGGCTGTCAAAGAAACTTTCGCTTGGTCCGTCGAATCCGCCGTCGATGGATCGCGCCACGATGCTCACCGAGGCCGTATCGAAGGTATAGTCGATGGCCGTAACCGCGGAATTTTCCGCGTACGCGCTTCCGCAAACGAACAGCTTTGAGCTCTTGGCGGGAAGGTTAATGGACCAATGGAGCAATTCCGGCGCCCCTCCGGCGGCGCTATCGGCATTGTGAAAACGAACCACGCACAAGGCTTGTCCCGGAATGACGATCGAGACGATGGAATCAGCGCTTGTCGAATACGACGATGGGCCGCAATTCGGAAAAGCGTACGCGGAGGCGCCGGAGCCCGTCCATTTAAACTGATTTTCACCCCATGTAAACACATCCGCCCGGCCATACGTGCCGCCGGTAAGGGCGCAGGACAAGGTCTCGGGCGCGAAGGAAACGTTCATGACCAGGGCCCGGAAATCCGCGCCCGTCTTGATGCCGTAGGCGCGGATAGCGCCGGTTCGGTTGAAAACCGCGGGAACGACGGCGTTTTCCCCTAGCGACGCGGAGGGGTTTATCCAAAGATTCTGGGCGCAAAAAAGCGCCCAATACGCCGCTGACGGCGCCATTCCCATTGATGACCAGCCCGGAAATGTATTAAAAAGACTTAACGCCCCATAGGTTCCATTGGGTCCCGGGGAAAGCCCTTCATAGGAATCCCAAAAAACGCTCATGGCCCTGTCGCCGAATTTTTCAGCCAGGCCCGCGAACATATTCGCCGTGAAAATGCCGTTTGACGGCCGCTGCAGCAGGTCGCTCATGACCACCGAGGAATTGTATTCGCTCATCATGACGTACACGCTGCCGGGATCGGCCAGCGACGCCTTGATCCATAAAGCAAGGCTGTCGGATTGACCGTAGACGTAATCGATTTTCCCCATCAACTCCGCGGCGTTTGCGGAGGTTGAATAATACGGATAGGAATGAAAATCAATGCCGTCGCAATATTTTTTCCCGTCGGCCTTTTCCCGCTCTCCCACGTAATCGATAAACGACCGCATCCACGATTTATTGTCGAAAACGCCGCTGTTCCTGGCGTAAAAATCAGCGTTCGAATGAAGTGGGCCGAAAATCTTGATCGTCGAGTCCGCCAGCTTCATGGCTTTAGCGAAAAGGAGATACTTTTCAGCGTACATTGCGGCGTTGACCGGGCCGCCTTCCTCCCATTCTCCGTCCATTTCATTGCCTATTTGCCAATACCGAACGTTATAGTTTTTCTCCTTGTTGGCGTAGTGCACCCATGCGGCGGCCTCTTGCGGCGTTCCCGTGCCATAGTTGACGCAAATAACAGGAACCGCGGAATCGCTTATGGAATGTATATAGGTGATATATGATTCGAAATCCCAATTGACCCAGCCCGTGGCATAATCGGGACGTACGATACTGCTTTCGGAAGTGGGCATGGCAATGACCCTGGTTTGATCGCCGGCGCCGGAGGCGCCCGAATATTTTTTCGAATGGGACGTAACGAGCTTTCCCTGCGCGTACAAGTAGACTTCCTTGACCTCAACACATTGTTCGCCGCCCTTGAACGCATTGACCAAAACGCGCACGTACCACGCCGCGGTGGAAGGCAGCGCGCTCGAGAAACCATGTTCGCCATTGCCCGTAACACGCTTTTGATTTTGCCAAAAATCGGACTGGTATTTGAAGGGTCCGGGATACGGCGCGGGATTTTTAAAAAAATCAATATCGAAATCAACGGCGTATTTGTCACCCCACATAATCACGATCGAATCGACAAGGGTCGATTTTTGCAGTTCCAAATAAAAATACGGGGCGCTGCCCGAAATGAGTTCATCGCTTCTCCAAAAGGTCGAGGTGTCTCCGTCGGTGATGTTGGAGCTTCCGACGAATCCGAACGAATTGACCGACGTTCCCCGATGACGGGTCATGGACATGAAACCGGGCTTATAGGTCGAGGAATCGCTTACCCAAACGCTGTCGTTATTGTAGGCGCCACTGCCGTTCCAGTGATAGCCGTTCGATAATGACCCGTTGGGAAACCTGAACAAACGGTAGCCGGATGTTTCAAGCCCCTTTTTAATGGTCTTGTATGTTTGCGCGCTGTTCCAGATAGGTAAACACGTGCCGGTCAGATTTTCAGGTTGAAGCGTTCCGCTTGTTTTTGAAAGGTCGAAAGAAACTGATGCTCCGAAAGCACTATTGGAAAGAAATGCGCTTATAATAATAAATTTCATCGCCGGCGAAAGAATTTTCATTAAAATAGTCCTATGGTAAATTGGTTATGATTTTATGGGAAGGCATGCGCCCTTTATTGGTGAGATTATTGCCGAAAGAGTCGCTCGTGCAATGCGATCGGTTATAGAGACATTGCATACTGCGTCTCTACCTCAATGTGATGCGCCAAATGTTCGCATTGCAAAAATATTTCTTTGAGGCTGGAATCTATCCAATATATGGCCTTCGGCCTATCCGTAGTATTTTACATTTATTGGATGACCGCCTCGACTTTATGGTCCTTACCATTCGCGAAAGCCGGAACCATGTTCCCCTCTATTTTAATTCCGTCAACTTCCAGGGCCACGGCTCCCTTACTCTTATGCAGGGGATTTGAAATATGGATGGAATACGTCGAGTTGCGGAAAACCCGTTTCACCCGGTACTCCTTCCACTCCGAAGGGATGCACGGATCGATGCGGAGTCCGCGGTACGTGGGCGCGATCCCCAGGATGCTCTGCGTAGCGGCCTGATACGCCCACGACGAAGTGCCTGACAGCCAGCTGTTGCGGGCCAGCCCGAATTGCGGGTGCTCGTCGCCAAGGATATTTTGCGGGTACACGTAGGGCTCGCATTCGAATTCGTCAATAATATCGTTTTTCGCGGCCGGGTTGATCTGACGGTAATATTCATAAGCCCTGTCGCCGTTGCCCACCATGGCCTCCGCGATCATCACCCATGGATTGGTATGCAGGAATATCCCGCCGTTTTCTTTGGCGCCCGGAGGATACGTGGTGATCCCGCCCTTGGAAGGGTCGAAGCCGTTGAAGCCGGGCATGCTGAGTTTGATGCCCTTGGAGGTGTTGAGCATGGTGTGGACCGATTCAAGCGCGGAAATCGCCCGCTGGGGCGTCGCGAAGCCCGAAATCACCGACCACGATTGACTATTGATATATATTTTCCCGTGCGTATTGCGATGCGATCCCAGGGGCGAGCCGTCGTGGTCGAAGTAGCGGACGTACCAGGCGCCGTCCCACGCATGCTCGTTGAACGCCAGCTTCATCTCCGCGTAATAGTCGGCGTAGGTCTTTATCGCCGACAGGTCGTTCATGCTCCGGGCGCACTCGATCACTTCAAGCAGCGCCTTTCCGTATAGGCATGCGGTAAACAGGGATTCGGCCCCGATTTTCAGGTTGACCGAATCGTTCCAGTCCGCGAAGCCCAGCCTCGGCAAACCGTGCGCTCCGCGGTCCTTCCGTGTAAATTCAAGCGCGCGAAGCATATGGTCCCACACCGTGCCCTGTTCGATTGGTTTGCCCGAAGGCCCTTTTTCATAATATGGAACGGTTTCGTGCAAAAAGGCGATATTGCCGGTTTCCTTGATATAGGAACCCACCGCCAGAACGGTCCACAGGTGGTCGTCGCTGTAGTAGTGAGGCATGTCGGGCCGCTCCAGCGAATCCCCCTCGCCGCCCTTCATGGTGAGCGGGTTGAACTGGTGCATCGCGCTGCCGTTCGCCTTCTGCACCTGCAGAAGCTTGATAATAAGCTCCCTGCCCTTGTCCGCGATACGATCCATGACTCCCATGACGTCCTGGGAACTGTCCCGGTAGCCCAACTCCCTGTTTCCATAGCCGAGCTGGTAGAGCGAAAGGTAACGCGACCAGTTGAAGGTAATGTAACATTGACGCGGATTGTAAATGTTGAGCATCCGGTTCATGTCCTTGTCCGGCGTGGCGACGCTAAGACGGGAAAGGTAGCCGTCCCAAAATTTCCTCAATTGATCAAAGGCGTTTTCGACGTTTTTAGGGTCGCAATAGCGCGCTGTTTTTTCCTTTATTCCGTCAATACCCGCTTCCTGGCCCAGCATCGTAATGATGCGCACGCACGCATTGGGTTGAACTTTTTCGCAATGGTGCATGAGCGCGCCGATGTTGTCGCCCCGGCGCGCTTCGTAATTGGAAAGCTCGTCTTTTTCAAGCGAGAGCGGCCTTCCCCAGCGGCCGTATTCGTTATCGCCTAAAAACACCGGCCGAGAGGTTTCAAACGATGAAACCGCGGCGTTGGAAGTAAAGTAGTTAACTGCGGTATCGCGTTTCATGAAGGCGTACTGGAGAAGGATTTTCCGTCCGCCGCCGTCATCGACGCAAACGCTTTGCATGGTCTGCGGGACCCAATCGGCGTTGGTAAATTGCTTCAACGCGTCGAAATGGGAATATTCCACCACGGGGATAATGTCGATACTTCGGGGAGTCTTGGAAATGTTCGTTATAACGATGTCGCGGATTTCCACACCGTCGTCGGGCGGAACGAAAATGGTTACTTCGGCGCGAACGCCGTAGTACTCCGAAATAATACGTGAATACCCCAAGCCTACGCGGCATTCGAACCGGTCATGCTTGTCCAACGTGGGAACAAAAAACGGAGAGAATACCTTATATCCCGTGTCCTCCTTCAGCCGCACATACAGCGTCTCTCCCTTGAATTCCGACGAGGGCAACTGCGCGATATACCGGGTGATCCGGTTATAGGAAGGATCGCCTTTGCAAAGTAAGGCCCCTCCCGTATGGTCCACGAACCCGCCGAACGCGAGCGTGCCGATATAATTGATCCATTTAACCGGCGTTTTCGGATTCGTAATAACATATTCCCTGGACGCGTCGTCAAAATAGCCGTACTTCATTTTTCACCCCATCACCACTAATATTGTATGTGTTGCCGTATCGGTATAGACCGGAAGCACGTTGCCCGCCGCCTCCTTGCCGTCGATTGTTACCGATCGCACGCCCTTGGAAACATGCCCCGGATTTTTAACGGTAATCTCGTACCATGCGTTCCTGAATTTTCTCTTTACGGTAAAGCCGTCCCACTCCGCGGGGATGCAGGGATCGACCCGCAGGCCGTCCAGTTCGGCGCGTACGCCCAGGATATATTGACTCACCGCGACAAAATTCCACGCCGCGGTGCCGGTAAGCCAGGAATTCTTGGCCTCGCCGTGACGCTTGCTGTCCTTGCCCGCGATCATCTGCGAATAAACGTATGGTTCCATCCGGTGCACGTCGCTTATGGCTTCCCGGTACGCGGGCGCGATCCGCGTATAGTAATCGAAGGCGCGTCCTCCCCTGCCCAGCATGGTCTCCGCGATGATGATCCAGGCGTTGTTGTGGCAAAATATTCCCGCGTTTTCCTTATAGCCGGGGGGATACGAGGATATTTCGCCGAGATTGACGTGATAGCCGGCGTACGGCGGATTGACAAGAACGATACCGTGGGGCGTTCCCAAAAGCCGTTCCACGGCATCGAGCGCCTTTTGAGCCTGCCCGGTTTTCAGTCCGATTCCGGCCATGACGCAGTAGCCCTGGGGCTCGATGAGGATTTTCCCTTCCGCGCATTCCTTGCTTCCCACCTTCGCGCCCGCGTCGTCGTAGGCGCGTAAAAACCATTCCCCGTCCCAACCGTGTTTCAGCGCCGCGGCGACCATGGTTTCCACATGCCCTTCCGCGCGGCGGGCCTCATCGGTTTTCCCTATGTAACGGCACAGCGCGGCGTATTCCTTGCCGATGCCCACGAACATTCCCGCGATGAAAACCGATTCCGCGGTTTTGCCGTCCTTGTTGGTGCACGTTTGAAAGGATTCGTCGGGGGTCGTGGAATAGCAATTGAGATTGAGGCAATCGTTCCAGTCGGCCCGGCCGATCAGCGGAAGCCCGTGCGGCCCCCGATGATTGACGACGTGGTCGAAGGACCGCCGGCAATGTTCCAGCAGCGTGGCGCGATCGTTTTCATTGTTGTCAAAAGGAACGGACTCATATAGAATGGCGACGTCGCCGGTTTCCTTGATATATGCGCAGACGGCCAGCACGAGCCACAGCGGATCGTCGTTGAAATTGCCGCCGATTTCGAGGTTACCTTTTTTCGTGAGCGGCTGGAACTGATGATAGGCGCTGCCGTCGGGAAATTGCGTGGCCGCGAGGTCTAAAAGTCGCAGGCGGGCGTTGGCGGGAATTTGATGCACGAACCCCAAAATGTCCTGGTTGGAATCGCGGAAACCCATGCCGCGGCCGATGCCGGACTCGAAATACGAAGCGCTGCGCGACATATTGAACGTCACCATACATTGATACTGGTTCCATATATTGACCATACGGTTTAGTTTTTCATCGCCGGTATTCGCCGAATACGACGAAAGCAACTCGGTCCAATACGCGTTCAACGCGCTGAACGCCGCGTCGACACGGGAGGAGGAGCTTAACGACGCGATAAGTTCGCGCGCCTTGGTTTTATTGACTTTTCCGGGCGACTCCCATTTTTCGTTCAGAGCGTTTTCACAATATCCCAATACAAAAATCACCGTCCGTTCCTCCCCCGGCGCCAGGGTCAGGTCAACACAGTGCGAGGCCATGGGATGCCAACCGTCCGCGACGGAATCGGCCGGCGCGTTATTGAACACCGTTTCCGGCGCATCGTAGCCTCGGTACGGGCCCAAAAATGCGTCCCTGCTTGTATCGAAACCCCGCATCGGACAGTTGACTGAATAATAAGCGTAATGGTTGCGTCGTTCGCGGTACTCGGTCGTATGGAAGATGGCCCCGCCCTCTATTTCCACTTCGCCGGTGTTGAAATTACGCTGGAAATTGGTCATGTCGTCTTGCGCGTTCCACAGGCAGAATTCAACGCAGGAAAAAAGCGAAATCGATTTTTCAATCGGCGACACGTTTTTAACGGTCACTTTGTGAACTTCGGCGTTTTCATGGAGGGGAACGAAAAACAAAGTTTGGACCTCGATGCCGTTTTTTCGTCCGGCTATTTTCGTGTATCCCATTCCGTGGCGGCATTCGTACCAGTCAAGGTTTTGCCGTAGGGGTTTCCAGCCGGGGGACCAGACCGCGCCGTTGTCGTTAATGTAAAAATAGCGGCCTCCCACGTCGACCGGAACGTTGTTATACCGATAGCGTGTGATGCGGCGCAGCCGCGCGTCCTTGTAAAAACAATACCCTCCCGCGGTATTCGAAATGATCGAATAAAAATCCTCCGTGCCCAGGTAATTGATCCACGGGTACGGGACTTGCGGAGTCGTGATGACATACTCCCTGTTGCCGTCGTCGAAATGTCCGTATTGCACGTAGCGCCCTTCCTATTAAATCTATACTATTTTGGGAGGAGAGGCGGACAAACCGCCGCCCCTCTCTTAAAAATACGCTCTGCTTGGCTGAAAATCGTCATCCATGAAGTTCGAGAAATTAGTGGGATAATAAAAGGTTCGCGTTCATGGGAACAAATGACGGGGCTTGCCGCGACAAAGGATTCATTTCGAAACGGTCTCGTTGGCCGGGGCGGCCGGGTTGGGGTCCGGAACGCGACGCTTCACGAAAATTGCGCCAAGCTGTTCTTCCTGCCGGAAGATGATTTCCCCCATTTTTATAAGCTCCAAAATGGCCATGAACGTCACCACGAGAACGATTTTGCGCGTATCGTCGGAAAACAGGTCCTCGAAGCGAATTTCACGGTCGTCCTCTAAAATAGAAAGAACCCGCTCGATACGATCGTCGATTTTAACGTTGTCGGCATTGATCACATGATAATTTTTAACGTCGCCGGCGCGCTCCAATATCCGCCTGAACGCCGTGAGGAGATCGAACACGGTGATGGTCCCGATAAAACAACCGTCATCGGCCGGGGTCCCGAGGCTCGGCTGGTCAGCGACGCCCCGCGTAAAACAGCCGATCTGTTCCGCCTCGCTATGGCGTAGGGATAGGGCCGCTTCCTTGTATTTTTTATATTCCAAAAGCTGTTCGATAAGCTGCTGCTTATTGTAAATTCCTTCCTCTTCCTCAACGGCCTCGCCCTCGACGGGAGGCAGGAGTTCACGCGCCTTGAGGCGAATGAGCGTGGAGGCCATGTAAAGGTACTCCGCGGCAATGTCGATGTTGAGTTCCCGCATGAGATCGAGATATTGAAGATATTGCTCGGCGATCTGGGCCACGGGGATTTGGACGATGTCCACTTCCGCTTTGTTCACCAAATACAGCAGAAGGTCCAGCGGACCTTCGAACAGCGAGAGTTTGACTTCGTATTCCTGTTTTGCCTGCATGCCTCGCCTACTCTACCGTAACGCTCTTTGCAAGGTTACGCGGCTGGTCGATCGCGCATCCGCGCAACGCCGCGATATGATAGGCAAGCAGTTGGAGCGGTATCACCGAAAGCAGGGGGCTGAGCATGGGAATGGTTTTGGGAATATAGATCACGTGGTGCGCGTGTTTTTTTATTTCCTTGTCGCCTTCGTTGGCGATGGCGATGATTTTCCCCCCGCGCGCCTTGACTTCCTGGATATTCGAAATGACTTTGTCGTAGATGCCGTCCCGCAGGGCGACGATAACGCTGGGCATGTCCTTGTCGACAAGGGCGATGGGGCCGTGCTTCATTTCCGCCGCGGGATATCCTTCAGCGTGTATGTAGGAAATTTCCTTGAGTTTGAGCGCCCCTTCCAGGGCCACCGGGAAATTGTAGGACCGGCCGAGATACAGAAAATTATTATGCCGTGAATATTTTTTGGCTATTTCCCGAACGGCGTTGTTTTGTTTCAATATTTTTTTTATTTGGTCGGGTATTTCCTCCAGCGCCTGCGCAATCACCACGCCGTCGCCGTGGGAAATCCTGCGCATCCTCCCCAAAAGCAAGGTAATCAGGGCGATGACGGTGAGCTGCGAAGTAAACGCCTTGGTTGAGGCCACGCCTATTTCGGGACCCGCGTGGAGATACACGCCGCCGTGCGTTTCACGGGCGATGGAGGAGCCGACGACATTGCAAATGCCCAGCACCGTGGCGCCGCGGCGCTGCGCCTCGCGCATTGCCGCCAGGGTGTCGGCGGTTTCCCCTGATTGACTTATAACAAATACCAGCGTGTGGGGATCGATGATGGGATTGCGGTAACGGAATTCCGACGCGTACTCAACCTCAACGCTTACCCCCGCCATTTCCTCGATCATGTATTCGCCCACGAGCGCGGCGTGCCAACTCGTGCCGCAGGCCGCGAAAATGATGCGGTTGATTTGCCGCAATTCCTGCAACACCAGATTTAAACCGTCGAGCCGCGCCGCCCCGTCTTCCACGATGAGCCTGCCGCGTATGGCGTTTTTGATGGTTTCGGGTTGCTCGAAAATCTCCTTCAGCATGAAATGGTCGAACCCGCCCTTGGCAAGGGCTGCGGCGTCGTAATCGATATGGTGCACTTCGTGGGTCAATACTTTTTTATCGAGGTCCATGATTTTGTGCGCCTCTCGGGTGAGTACCACGAGGTTGTTGTCCTTGAGGTACACCACGCGCTTGGTGTGCCGCACGATGGCGCTTGAGTCGGATGCCAGGAAAAATTCGCCCTCGCCGAGGCCGACCACCAGCGGGGAGCCCCTGCGGGCGCCCACCAGTACGTCGGGATTATCCTGGGCGATCACCGCGATGCCGAAGGTCCCTTCGACATGTTCGAGCGCGCCGAGCACCGCTTCAACGAGGTCTCCCTCGTAATGCTTCCCGACAAGCTGCGCCAGAACTTCGGTGTCGGTTTCCGATTTAAAGGTCACGCCTTCCTTTTTAAGCTGCTCCTTAAGGATCGTATAATTTTCAATGATCCCGTTATGAACCAGGGCGATTTTATTGTGGCAATCCGTATGCGGGTGCGCGTTGGCGTTTGAGGGTACTCCGTGGGTAGCCCAGCGGGTGTGGGCGATGCCGATGGTGCCTTTTTTCGCTTTTTTTTCCACCATCGCCCTGAGACCGTCCACCTTACCTTTGTTTTTGTAAACGTTCATTTTATGATTGTCGATGATGGCGATTCCCGCGCTGTCGTAGCCGCGATACTCAAGGGCGCTGAGACCTTCGATAAGAATGGGGTAGGCTTCCTTGTTGCCGATGTATCCGACGATTCCGCACATGGTGAAATCCTTTGGAAAAAAGCCGTAAGCAGTAAAGGGGAGAGTTGAAATATACTATAAATAAAACGGCGGGAAATTAAAATAAAATTTCGAAACCGCTTTAGGGGGATATCCGAAATATTTTAATTGATCATCACCATGGCGCCCTTCACCGTCATCATCGTATCGCCGCTTACTTCGGTCATCATGCCGCCGAGCTTCGCCTGCATGCCACCCTTGAGTTCGAGGTTCATGCCGCCTTCGACCTTGACGTTCATGTCCGCCTTGGCCTCAACATTCATTCCCTTGAGTTTGAGGTCCGCCGTGGCCTTCGCCTCCAACGCGTTCTGCGCGGTCATTTTGATATTGGCGCCCGTGATTTCAATATCCTGTTGCGCGGTGATTTGGATTTTTCCCTGGGAATCCAGAATGATTCCGCCATTACCGTCCAACGTGACCTTGTTTTTCCCCGCGCAGTCGGCAAGCACGATCGTTTTGCCGTCGTCGTCCATTTCAAAAGAGTGGCCGGCCTTGGAATGAATGGTGATTTTTTTATTTTTGTCGTCAATCTGTACGGTATTGCCTTCCTTTGTCGTGATGATAATGCCTTCGCTTCCACTATGGTAATTCATGGTGATGCTGTGCGCCGACCCATTCCATTTGACCAGTTCGTTTTTATCGTCGAGCAGCAGTTCGTTGGCGTTGGTGCTTGTAAGGGATATTTTCTTGTTTTCGTCGTCCATCAAAAGCGTGTGCTTGGCGTTGGTGTTCAGCCGCACTTTTTGCTTTTGGTCCGTATCGTCAAGCACAAACTCGTTACCGGCCGCGGTACGGATGACGCTCTCCTGCTTGTTGGCGCTTACCACCGGCGAAAGGGTATTGGCGTTGGGGACCGTGGCCAGGCCCAGCGGCCGGTCAGGGTTGCCGTCGATGCAGGCAAGCACCATCTCGGCGCCCTCGTGCGAGGGAAAGTGCATCCCGTAATTTGATCCGCTGTAGGGCTGGGCAAGCCGCACGTAGCGCGAAGCTTCGTGGTTTTTCGCGTCCGACATATCGAACGGCATCCGCACCTTGTAGCGTCCCATATCGTCAAGGGATGCGTAGCTTGAGCCGTTCGCCTCGATCTGCGCGGTGATGATGCCGGGCAGCCTGGGGGCGACGGCCCGCAGGGCGGGCCTGAACAGGTCGGCCCGGTTCGCGGGCAAGCACCGGAATTGGTTGGAATACGTGAACGTATTGGCGCTTTGCCCGGCCATGACATGCGCGCCCAGGTGCGCCGTTTGCGTTACGACGTAGATGGTATTCAAATCATCCCTGAAATGTTCCTTGAGCGTGAAGCGTTTTCCCGCCCGAAGTCCCCTGCAATTGCTTTCCCCTTCAATAATGAGTTGCTGCGTGGCGATGCGGTTGGCCATGGTTTCGGCCGCGTTCGTGGCGTCGGTGACGTTCTTGAAGTGGCCTGCGTATTGGTACACGGTCCCAAGGTCCCCGTCCTTTACCGGTTTCTGGCCGGTCAAGTCAACTTCGGGAGTGCGGTAATTATAGTCCTTCAAAGTCACGTTCGAAGGAATGACGTGCCGGTTTTGGTGAAACCCGTGAACGGATTCCTTTTCCTCAACATCGATTTGCTCGGTCATCCCGGACTCGGACCTGAATATGACGTCGGAGGTGGTTGCGATGAATTCGAAATTGGCAATCGCGTCGGTAATGAGCAGCGCCTCCCTGCCGGGCTTACCGTCGATTTCCTCAGGCACTATTGGCTGTTCGTTGAAGAAATACCATATGCCGTTGGTTTCCATGAGGCGCGAGATGAAATTAAGGTCGGTTTCCTGGTACTGCACCACGTATTCGAGTTCCGGATATTTGCCGTTATCAAGCTTCATGGAATAGTAGTCCGAAAGTTTTGCGTCGTCAAGGACCTTTTTAATGATGTCGGGGACTTTCATTTTTTGGAAAACGCGGCTTTGCCGGTTAAGCCGCAACAGCCACAGTTTGGGCACGAGCTTGAAGGCGTAGGTGGCGCGGTCCACGCTTTTATCCACGAAGGTAAAATCGGAGATGATCCCCGAATAGGGGTAGTATTCGCCGTCGCGGAAAATAAGCAGCGTTGCCTGTTTATTGACCACCTTTTCCGGCGCGATATCGGCTTGATGGGAGATGAGCGTGAGGTTGAAGGCATAAGGCGCGCTGATCTTGTCGATCCCGGAAAAATTCATGACCTCGAAGGTCTCGGCGGGCAGACCGCTTACGAAGAGATAAAACTGCGCTTCATTGGCTTTCTTTTTTGCTTGCGGCATGAAATGCCTCCTTGTGTATATTGACTTATTGTAATTTATTCAGGATTGCACCGAAAATATTTTGATTTATATTTCCTTATACTTGTCTACTGTGCATCAATAACGACTTTTCGCGGCCCCGCTATTTGTTAAAACACCATTTTTAAGGGGCTACTATTCGTTTGCTTTACCGTTGCTTTACCGTACTACTCGCCACTGTCCAGATATTTTAGCGGCCATCACCGGCAATGAAAAATTATACCCTTCCGACAGTTCCGTTGATTCCAACGCGGCTGCGCCACCCTGATGTTGCGCTAAAAACAGCCGGTTATGCGCCATAGGTACCATTTCAAGATCGTTGGTATTCAAAGGTTCCATCGCAAACCGACCATCTTTAAAAATATCGTTGAAAAAAACTTTTTGGTCCGCAAGTCGTTGGGCCGGATCGATATAAAAGGCCTTGGCCATTTCCCGCGTTTTTATTTCAACGACTCCGGCAACGGTCGCAAGGGCTTTATCCGAAAGCGCATAGTGGAGTCTTGAAACGAGATCCTTCACGTCGGCCGTCAGCTCCGGCGTCACATCAAGCGTTTCCGCGTCTTCCCATTGCCATTTTCCAAAAGGGCTTTTAACGGTAAAGTCCCCCTCTATTTTCGCGGGAAACGAAGGGATCTCCTTGCCCGGAAATTCCAGAAGCAGCAGGGGTTGCGGCGCACTATCGTTCTGCAAATCAGCCTCCGAAAGTTCATGAACCATGCATTGAAGGGTCAAGTCCTTGGGCAAGGCCGGAGGCTCCCCAGCCAATCCGATTTCAAGGGCCAGGGTGTTTTTCCCGTCCAGTATGAATTGATTGTTGACGAATTTGCGGTTACGAAAAATCCCCTTGGGGTCGGCGTCGATGATGACGTCGTTGAGGCGCAGCACCAGCGCGAAGCCGTGGTGGACTATGGTAAAACGGTAGAATTTTGGTTCCATGCATTGCCTTTGATTATTGCTGATTTGTCAGCCTTAATTTTTCCTTCTGTTTCAGGATCTGTTCTTTAATATATTGTTCGGAATTGTTTTGATCGACAACAAGTTCTAAAACAACCTTGTCGTTATTTTCATTCTCATTTTGTATTTGTCCATGAGGAAGTTTACTTTTAGCATAAAATGCCGGTACGCACGCCGTGGCAAGAATTAATAATCCAATAATAAACTTTAAGTAATAAATTTGCCCCGGCATAATCCCGGCGGCAAAAAAAGCTCCAATTGAGGAACAAAAAAGAATTCCCAATATATAGACAATAATTACCGAGACGGATGCATCAATCGAAAGACAGTTGTTTTCCGGATGAAGAACATCGTAGTAAACACCAACGGGAGAAACTTTTTGCGTCGGATGAAAATCAAACGACATACCTTTTAGGTATAAATTGTATTCGCCGAGAGGAATACCCATATTGTTTTTTTTATCAATTTCAGTTGTTAAATGTATTATCTGATCGGGAAAATATCGTCGACATTCTCCAATTGCGTCATTAATGAAATACAAATTATCCGCGCCGAGATTACTCATACCTTCATACATTTTGCCCTCAACGATAAAATTATAGTCGCCGACGACATTATATGAATTATTTGTTCCCTTTCCACTTCTTATTCGAGACATTTGAATTGTCAATTGATTAAGCTCACCCTTAACGGAGGCATAATAGGGGGACTTATGCGATAATTTAATAGGAAGAAAGATCTTTGAAAAGTTTCCGATATTCAACCAATAGGTAATTGAAACAATGAGAATTGCAAAAGCAATAGTAAAAATGTTCATTATTCCATCCATAAATCCGCCTTTTCGTCCTAAGTCTTTATTGATAATTTGATGTTGGGCTAGCCTTCCGCGCCGGATTGTTCATGAATGATATAAATCTTTTTCTCAGGCATAAGGATTCTTTCCGCCAGCAAGTTGATTTCTTTTTTATAAACAAACATTCCATCAAGAGCGGTTATATTACCAGAAAGGTTAATACCGTCAAATTTAATTTTACTCGTCACTCCTAGGCCTTTCTCGTCGCATAATGATCCCAACTCTCCTGTTACACCACTAGCTCCGGCAAGTTTCGCATCAATAACGACATATTCTTTATTGCCAAACCAAGATTTTTTCAATTCCGCGCCGCCGGTCACTTCAATTCCTAACTTCAATTCAGAATTTAAGGACGGATCAACCTTGTGAGGCCCTTTTTTTGCATAATGGCCGTTCAAATTCCATTCACCACCAATCGCGATTTCAAAAACTAAAAATTTTGCATACTTTTCAATTACTTTTGGGACAATACTTACTAACCCAAATTGTTGTTTGAGCTTTACAGAAAAAACCGGATTTAAACCAGCTTGAAAATCATATCCGAAAAATGCAAGGTTGCTTTTTGCGTCTTCTTGAAAATTAGCGGAGTAAAGAATTTTCCCATATAAAAATCGGATTTCAATGCTTTTTCCCGTCAAAGTTTTTAATATCTTATCCAAATCCTCAAAAGCCTTATGAACGGCTTTAAAAAGCGGTGATTTTAAAAAATCAATCTCAACATTTTCCTTGCTCCCCGGGAAAATATTTAACGATGCCTGTAATTGTTTCCCCCGCTTATCTTTTGCAACAATAGTGGCAACCTTGGGTTTTTCATGAGGGAACCAAACGAATTTTGTTATTTTCGGCCATCCGCTTAATTGAAAGGAGGTTTCTTTCCCATTTTTAACCTCGGAATGATATCCGTCCATCGTCCAGGTCGCCGCAACGCCGTTTACAACTCGGCAAGAAACCTTTCTCCCGGCGGATGTTCCCGGCACAATTTCCAGCGTCCCGCCCGATTTTACTTTCCTCGGCCCCTCCTCGCCTTCCACAAACACTTCTATTTCCGTCAAACTTTCGGTTTTTTCAGGCGTAGCGGCCGTAACGGGTTTGGGTTTCTTTTTCCCCACCATTGAATCCGTAACCGCGGCCTTGCTATGTTCATGCGCAAGCTCAGGCTTTACAAGCGTGTAAATCAGGCCTTCGTAGGCGTACAGCCATTTACGCATCACCGCGTCGGTCATGAAAAACCGGGGAATGCGCACAACGCTGATAACCTGGTCGTCCCAGAGCGCCTTGATGAATCGAACCCTTCCCGCCCAATCACCATCACTATCTATAAAATCCTCCTGCCGCCATTGGACGCTCTCCGCGGACGTGAACATGAAAAGAATGTCGTCAATGCGATCCGCGAGATCCTCGAACGTGATTTCATCAAGAAGTTCGCGAATTTCGTCGAAGTCCTGCGCCACGAAGGAGCAATCGAAAAAGCCCGTTCCCAGATGGCTGTTATGAACAATAATGAACTTGCCCGGATGAACACCGCCGAACCGCAGTCCGTCGCAGGGCTTGTAGCGGCACCTCGAACAACTGGTGAATTTGAAGTACGTGCGGGGATCGCTCAGGGTTTCGGCCATGATAACACCTTAAAAAAGGTAGAATTCAGTATTCAGAAGACAGGAGTCGGAATGCTCCGAGAACGCACTATAATTTTTTTTATTGAATTTATTCCGACTTCTCTATTCTGACTTCCGAGTACTTACTAATTTTCTTTATCAATATACAATACGGTACTTACCCCGCAATGTGATGCAGGTCACATTTTGTTCATTTTATGAATATATTTTAAAAAATTATTGTGTTTGGAAAAATGACTGTCATTTTTTCAAATGATGTATATTTTACTATTAAAATTTTCTCGATTTTTTTATCTAAAGCGAGGCAGACGTGGCAAAAATATTGGATGAAGTTTCCAGGACCTTTTCCGAGTTTCTTCTCGTTCCGCGTTTAACGAAAAAAACGCACACTCCCGATCGGGTAAACCTTTCAGCACCCGTGGCGAAATTCAATAAAGGCGAAGAATCTTCCTTGTCCCTCAACATCCCATTCGTCTCGGCCAGCATGCAATCGGTTTCGGGCGCCGACCTCGCGATCGGACTGGCGCGCAAGGGAGGATTGGCATTCGTCTATTGTTCGCAACCCATCGCCGCCCAGGCCGATATGGTTGCACGGGTAAAATCCCATAAGGCCGGTTTCGTGCAGAGCGATTCGAACCTTAAGCCCGACGATACGCTCGCCCACGCCGTGGCGCTGCGCGGAAAAACGGGGCATTCCACGATCCCGGTCACCGAGGACGGCGCAAAAAACGGAAAATTCCTCGGCATCCTCACGGACAAGGACTTCTGGGAATTCGAGGACGATTTGCAAGCGCCCGTGTCGAAATACATGACTGAAAAGGAAAACGTCATTTACGGCGCCGTGGGCATTTCCCTGCACGACGCCAATTTACTGTTGCACCGCCATAAAAAGGAATGTCTGCCCGTGCTCGACGCCGAGGGCCGGCTCCAATCCCTGGTTTTTAAAAAGGACTACGTTGACCATAGGAACAATCCCTTCGAGATGCTCGACGATCAAAAACGCATGGCCGTGGGAGCGGGCGTCAACACGCACGACTACAAGGACCGGGTTCCCGCGCTCATCGAGGCGGGCGTGGACGTTTTATGCTTCGACTCCTCCGACGGGTATTCCGAATTCCAGAAGGACGCGGCGGTATGGGTGCGCAAACGCTACGGCGACGCGGTGGTGATCGGGGGCGGCAACGTGGTGGACGGCGATGCGTTTTCCTATCTCGTTAACGAGGCCGGGCTCGACTTTGTAAAGGTAGGCATCGGGGGCGGTTCGATTTGCATCACGCGCGAGCAAAAAGGCATCGGCCGCGGACAGGCTTCGGCGCTGATGGACGTGGTGGCCCGGCGCAACCGCCATTACTCCCGGACAGGAACCTATATTCCGGTTTGTTCCGACGGCGGCCTCGCCAACGACACCCAGATCATCGTCGCCCTGGCCATGGGCGCGGATTTCGTCATGATGGGCCGGTATTTCGCCATGACCAACGAAAGCCCCACGCCCAAGGTTTCGATCGGCGGCCGCTTGTACAAACCCTATTGGGGCGAAGGTTCGAACCGCGCGCGCAACTGGCAGCGCTACGCCATGGGCGACGGAGCGGACATGAAGTTCGAGGAAGGTATCGACGCCTATGTGCCGGTGGTGGGATCGCTGGCCGACATCCTGGACGTGACGATAGCCAAGGTGAAATCGACCATGTGCAATTCCGGCGCCGTAACCCTCAAGGATTTCAGCGATAATGCGGTGCTGACGCGCGTTTCGCAACAATCCTTCGCCGAAGGCGGCACGTCCAATGTCATGCGGCTCGACCAGAATTTGCCGAAATTCGAGTAACTATTGCCGCCGGAGGCTGCTCCGCCCGGCAATTTTTTTGTTTCTTAATCGAAATCACTGCGTAATAAAACTTTTTCCGTCATGGTCCCGCTGGCCGTGACGCTATGGATTACATTTTCTTGAAAGGATGCCTGCCATGAAGAACTTACTGCGTCAATCACGTCCCCTTTCCGTATTCGCCGTCCTCGTCGTGGGCGCGTTCATCGCCATGAGTTGCAAATTTTCATTCGCGGATTCCTCAAAACGTCCGGAAAAGGGCTCCGTAGCCTTTGGGGCGAAGGAAAAGCCGACTGTAAAAAGTTCGCCGGAGCTTGAGTCCTTCAAGAACGTATTCGCGGATATCGCTGAAAAAGTAGTGCCGTCGGTTGTATCGGTCATCCCCACGCAGATTGACACTGTCGTTTTTTCCAACAACCCTTTCTACCAATTTTTCGGCGACGATCCGTCCAATGGGGAATCGCCCTTTGAACAATTTTTCGGGGCCCCGGCTCCGGCCCCCGGTCAGAGGGGCCATAGGCAACAGCAGCAACACCAACCTATGAAAAAGGAACTTCGCCGCCAGCAAGGCCTTGGCTCGGGAGTCATCGTTTCAAAGGACGGCTACATTCTCACCAATTACCATGTGGTGCACGGCGCCGATGAAATCCAGGTGAAAACCTCCGACGGCCGGACCTTCGACGCGACGATCATCGGGGTTGACTCGCTTTCCGACGTGGCGGTCATAAAAATCAAGACAACCGTAAAAGACCTCGCCATCGCCTACTTGGGAGATTCCGACAAACTGCGGGTGGGTGAATGGGTCATGGCCGTGGGCAACCCCTTCAGCCTGACCTCAACGGTCACCCAGGGAATCGTTTCGGCCCTGGGCAGGAAGGTTGACAATTCAAATTTATATCAAAATTACATCCAGACCGACGCCGCCATTAATCCCGGCAATTCCGGAGGCGCGCTGGTGGACCTTAACGGCGCGCTCATCGGCATCAACACCATGATCGTTACGCGTTCGGGCGGCTTCATGGGCATCGGCATGGCGATCCCCATCAACCTCGCCAAAAAAGTCATGGAAGACATTATTTATGAAGGCAAGGTTACCCGGGGATGGCTGGGAGTGCAGATACAGGACATCAACGAAGCAATGCGTAACTCCCTGGGCCTGGGCGAGCGAAAAGGCGTGCTCATCAGCGACGTCTTCAAGGACCAACCCGCGGACAAGGCCGGGATCAAGCGCGGCGACGTGGTCCTGTCGATTGACGGAAGAAAAATCACGTCAACCAACGAACTGCGCAATACGGTCGCCGCCATTTCACCCGGTGGCAAAACCCCGGTCACCGTGTTCAGGGGCGGCAAGGAATTAAACCTGACGGTCAAGTTGGTCGAGCGCAAGGAAGGGGCGGTTGATAAATTATCCTCGGGCGGCGGTTCCGAAGGAGAAAGTTCGCCCGACGCCATGAAGCAGTGGGGCATCCAGGCGGCCAACATGACCGACGCCCTTCGCAAGCAATATTCCATTGAAAGCGACGTTGCAGGCATCGTGGTAACCGAGGTTGACCCCGCCTCCCAGGTCGCCTCGGAAGGGATACAGGAAGGCGACGTTATCCAGGAAATCAACAAGGAGACTATCTCTACCGTCAAGGATTTCACCAAAACGATGAAATCCCTGAAAACCGGCGATAACGTCATGTTCCTTGTTCGGCGCGGACAATCGACTCTGTATATCGCCTTTACCATTAAAAAGTAGCGACGGCCGTAACGCGGTCTCGTGAAAAAGGGAGTCCTCCCGCGCGGGCTCCCTTTTTTGTTTTACAGCATTGTCGCCGGGACGTCTGCCTGCCGAAGGCGGCCGGGCAAGAATCCTTACTCTATTATTTATTCACATTATTCGCGTCGATAAATTATTTAACGGTTCTAATAAAAATTGATGGGTGAAACGGTATCATTATATATATTTATATTTGGACCGACTATTCCACTTCAACATATCTTATGCTCTTTTCTCAGGAGGAAAGTGTATGAAAAAAGCAGTCCTTTCAGTGTTGCTCTCTCTTGGCATCATGATGTTCATCGGCGCATGCTCGGTAAGCCAGCGTACCCTGGACGATGCGCAGAAACGCGTCGATGTTCTCAAGGAAAAAGGCGTTCCCGACAGCTCGCTTTCCACCGCTTTGGTATACATATTCCAGGCCAAGGACGCAAACCAGCGCGGAAACAAAGGCTTGGCCCGCTTGTCGGCCGATTCAATGCAAATACTGATCGCGCAGGCCGAAGCGGCATACAGCGACAATCTAGTGAAAATGAAACCGGAAATTGATTCCTTGGTCATTATCATGACACAGGCAAAGGCGAAACTTACGGGCTTACAGGCAAAAAAAGTCGACAGCGCAATGAAGGTCATCGACTCCTTTAACCAAAAAAACTGGATCTATCAGGTTGAAACCAACGCCAAGGCCGCGGTCAAAGACCTGCTTCCGCAGCTCAAATTCAATGAAGACCGCGCCAGGGAACTTCGTGACAGGCTCCCAGGGGAATGGGTGTGCACCAATAAAACGAAAAGCGATGAAAACAAAGCGATCAATGCCGTTGAGAAAAAGATATTTTCCTACACGCGAGACGGCAAATGCAAACTAGTGGAAACCAAAAAGGGACAAAGCAGTCAGGTTCTTAAAGAAGACTGGGAATTCGATTCCTACGGGACCTATGATCTGCTAGGCGACACGGTTTTCATGTTTATCAATCGTTTTGTCTGCGCCAAGCAAAATTTCGACAACATGTCCACCAAGGACGGTAAAAAGACCTGGACGTTGAAAAAAGAGCCTACGTATGATTCAGCCATCACCGACGGCAGCCAGGATCGCTGGATACCCTACACGGATTTGCAGAAGGATTTTGTTTGTGAAAAGAAAAATTGATTGAGTTTGGCCGACGGTTATGCAAATGGGGCGGTCTATCCGCCCTTTTTTATTGGAACTTAGATTGCCGCCTCCGGAATCATGTATATTTAAAAGGTTTTATTCTCACGATTCATTCTCACGAAGCGTATTCTCATTCCCGATAAGGACGAATTTTTACTATGGCCGTACGCAGCATGACCGGTTTTGGCATTGCCGAAGGACGAAGCCCTTCGGGAATATATCGCATTGAAATTCGCGGCGTCAACAACCGCTTTCTTGACCTGCAATTAAGACAGCCGCGCTATTTTTCAAACATTGAACAAAAGATTAAAAAGGAAATCTCCGAAACGATTTCAAGGGGAAGCGTTTCGGTTTTCATTACCAGCGACAAGGAAAACGAAGCCGGTACGCTTACGTGGGACGAGAATAATGTAAAAAATTACGTTCGCATTTTCAAGGAAATTAAAAAAGCCTGCGCATTGTCGGGAGACGCCACGCTGTCCGATTTACTGCATTTCAGCGATCTTATAAAAACCACGACGGTCAAATATGACGATAAAACGCTGCTTAAACACGTATTGCCGGCGCTTAAAAACGCCTTGCAAAACTACCAGCAATCCCGGGAAACCGAAGGCGCGGCGATTATTAAGGATTTTAAGAAAAATATCGACGCCATGCTGGCCGTGCTGAAAAAAGTGGAACAGCGCGCGCCGGAACGCGTGCGGGAATACTCCAAGGATTTGACAAAAAGGATCGAGAAGCTGCTGGATTCCTCTTCTCAGGCCTCCCAGGACGTCGACCCGCAGCGGCTGATCATGGAAGTGGCGATCATGGCCGACAGATTGGATATCGCGGAGGAATGCATGCGTTTACGGGCGCACATCTCCGCGTTTATCAAGGATTTCCAAAGCAACGAGCCCGTGGGCAAACGGATGAATTTTTTGGTTCAGGAAATGAACCGGGAAGCCAATACCATCGGTTCAAAGGCCAACGACACCGCCATTTCCCATATGTCGATAACCTTGAAGGAACATATTGAAAAATTGCGCGAGCAAATCCAAAATATAGAATAGAAAATCATTTCAATCCGGCTACACCGGGTTATAGGGAGGCGTTCATGGAAAAACCGATGATGGAACTTGAACTTGACGAATTGGAAAAAAAAGGCATCTGTCGCTACAAGGCCGTTCTTATGGCCGCCCAAGAGGCTCGGTTCATCAACGACCAGGTGCGGTTGGGCATCGTCAAACCCGACGACAAACCCTGCACGATGGCCTTGAAACGTTTGTTTGAAGGTCGCATTATAGAAAATGAGACTCCCGAAGCCGAAGGGTAATCGTGGCTCGCAACCTTCGCATCATCCTCGGCGTTACCGGAGGCATTGCGGCCTATAAAACCCCTTCCCTTATCCGGCTTTTCCAAAAAAAAGACGTAGAGGTCAAGGTCGTTTGCACCAAAGCCGCGCAAACGTTGGTTGCTCAGCAAACATTGTGCACCATTTCCGGACATACGGTATACACTGACGATCCCGTCGTTGCTTTGGATATGGCGCATCTGTCCTTGGCCGCGTGGGCGGATTTTCTCCTGGTTTGCCCGGCAACCGCGAACAGCATCGCGAAAATAGCCCATGGCGTGGCCGATAATCTTTTAACGTCCCTTGCCCTTTCCTTCGAACATCGAATGGTGATCTCGCCCGCGATGAACACCGCCATGTGGCTCAACGCCGCGACCCGGGAAAACATCGAGCTGCTTATCCGCCGGGGCGCGTGCGTATTGCCTGTTGAGGAAGGCGACCTTGCCTGCGGAGACGCCGGTCCGGGACGCCTGCTTTCGCTTGAAACCATCGTCGATTTCATGCTCTCCCTGAACTCCGTGAAACGCCTGGCGCATAAAAAAATTCTGATCTCCTCGGGCCCAACGCGCGAGCCGATCGACGCCGTGCGGTTCATCAGCAACCGCTCGTCTGGAAAAATGGGCGCGGCTCTAGCCCGCGCCGCATGGATCGCGGGGGGCCGGGTGACTGTGGTAAGCGGGCCCGCGGCCACGCCGTTACCCGGCGAAGTTCGAGTCATCAACGTGTCCACCGCCGGGGAAATGTTTTTTGCCATGGAAAAAGAATTCGCGGAAGCCGACATCTGCATCATGGCCGCCGCGGTAAGCGATTTCAAGACAGCCCAACCATTCGCCGGAAAAATGCACCGAGGCGCTGAAGCGGCCTTGAACCTTGAGCTTGTCGCCAATCCGGATATCGCCGCGCTGCTGGGGGAGCGCAAAAAGAACCAATTCCTCGTGTGTTTTTCCCTGGAAACCGATGACGATGAAACCCGGGTTTTGGAAAAAATGAACCGAAAACGATGCGACATGATGGTAGTCAATCGCGCCGACGTCTCGCTGGATTCCGACGCAACGCAACTTCGAATCATGTATCCCGGCGCGCCGACCGAACGTCTGTTGCCGCAAAGCAAGAAGGAAGCCGCAACGGACATTATTGAACGCATCGCCGCCCGAATGGACGTGATCCGTGGATGAACGGACTTCCCTCGCCGCTTACTTCAAACAGCAGGCATCCCTTGATATGCCGGCGTACATTTTTTCCGATGCATTCGACCTTTCAGCCTTTTTTAATCGACAACAACCCAAAAAAGCCGCTCCCCCGGTAAATGCATTGTTCGCCGCCCAACCGGGAGGGGGAGTGAGCCATGCGCCCTTTGCCGCAAAAGCGCCCGTTTCAAAATCTCCCGCCCTACCCCTGCCGGCGCTGCAACTGGCCAGGCCCTCCATGCAAAATTCCCTTGAATCAACGTTATCGACCCCCATGACCGAAAAACGGTCCGCCTTGGCGCGGCTTTATCATGAAGTCAAATCTTGCCAACAATGCGGCTTGGGAAAACTGCGCAACCATTTCGTTTTCGGCACGGGAAATACGGAGGCGCTTTTCATGGTCATCGGCGAGGCGCCCGGCCGCGAGGAGGATATGCAGGGACAGCCCTTCGTGGGCGCGGCCGGGGAGCTTTTGACGAAAATGCTCGCGGCGATTTCCGTCGACCGTAAAAAACAGGCGTTCATAACCAATGTCGTCAAGTGCCGGCCGCCGCAAAACCGCAACCCTGAAACCGCCGAAATTCTTTCCTGCTCAGGCATTCTCTCAAAACAAATCGCCATCATCGCTCCCAAGGTTATTTTACTGCTGGGAAAAGTCGCGGCGCACGCGCTGCTCAATTCCACCGAAAGCATCTCGCAACTTCGCGGCCGGACGCACGCGTACAACGATATTCCCGTTTTCGTCACCTACCACCCGGCGGCGCTGCTGCGCAATGACGCCTATCGAAGACCTGCCTGGGAGGATTTGCAAAACCTTAAAACCACGCTCAAGAATGTGGGAGTCTATGACGCCCCGACACCCTGAAACCCCGCCGGCCTCCGACCGTATTCCGCCGCAAGCCCTTGACGTTGAGCGCACGGTGCTCGGCTCCATGCTCATCGACGCCAACGCGGCCGTCAATGCCATGGAAAAGCTCAAGGAGGACTGTTTTTACGCCGGCGCCAATCAGCGGATTTTCCTATGCCTGCGTGACATGTTTGAAAAAAGCATCCCCTTCGACATCATTACCCTGGCCGACGAGCTCCGGAAAAAATCCTGGCTCGACTCCGTGGGGGCCGAACCGTATTTGGCCGAACTCGTCGACAACGTGGCGACGTCCGCCAACATCGACTACCATGTTAAAATCCTCATTGAAAAGAGCACGCTGAGAAGCCTCATTTCCGCTTCCGCTGAAATAACCACCAACTGTTTTTCCACCGAGGCCGAGGCCCAGGAAATTCTTGACAACGCAGAAGCTAAAATCTTCGGCATTTCCGAGGCGCGCATAAAAAACGTCTTCGAGTCCCTCGGACAACTCCTTCCCAAAACCTTCGAGGACATCGACAAATATTCAAAGGGGGGGGTGCAGGGGATTCCGACGGGATTCAAGGACCTCGACGAACTTACCTCCGGTTTCCAGCGCAGCGACCTCATCATTATCGCCGGCAGGCCGTCCATGGGTAAAACCGCTTTTGCATTGTCAATTGCGCTTCACGCGGCGGTCGTCGCTAAATACACGACCGCTATTTTTTCCCTGGAAATGTCCAAGGCCCAGCTCGCGCAGCGCATGCTGTGCGCGGAGGCGCGCATCAGCATGCACCAATTGCGCAGCGGGAAGCTCCCCAACAGGGAGCTTCCCAAGCTTTCCCTGGCCGCGGGGCCGCTTTCCGAAGCCCCGCTGTTCATCGACGATACGCCGGGCATATCCGTTCTTGAAGTGCGGGCGAAGGCGCGCAGGTTAAAAGCCCAGCATAACCTGTCCTGCATCATCATCGACTATTTGCAGCTCATGGGCAGCTCCGGGAATGTTGAAAACCGGCAGCAGGAAATTTCGCAAATCTCCCGGTCGCTCAAGGGTATCGCAAAGGAATTGGACGTTCCGGTCATCGCGCTGTCGCAGCTCTCCCGCGCCGTGGAACAGCGGGGCGGAGACCACCGCCCGCAACTCTCGGACCTTCGCGAATCGGGCGCAATCGAACAGGACGCCGACGTCGTTATGTTTGTTTTCCGGGAAGAAGTGTATAATAAGGACATACCCGATGAGGAAAAGGGAAAGGCTGAAATCATCATCGGCAAACAGCGTAACGGTCCCATCGGAAAGGTTGATGTTTCCTTTGTTAAGGACTACGCTCGATTCGAAAACCTGGCCATGATGAGAGAGGAGAATCCCGGATTTTAATGATTGCACTGCGATTCGTCATGCGCTGCGGCGACCTCTTCTTCGGCATGGTCGACGGTTGCGCGGTGTTCTTGATCCACCTTGCCCGCATTTCCGCGCTTCTCCTCGCCACTTTGCAGCGGCTTCCCCTGCTGTTTAAAAATATTTCCCTCTCCTTCGAGCAAATGTATTCCATCGGCGTCGAATCGCTCCCGCTGGTGACCGTGATCGCGGTGTTCATCGGCGCCACGACGGTAACGCAGGCGGTCTATCAATTCAGCGGGTTCGTCCCCCTGAAGTATCTCGGCCTGGCCGTATGTAAAACGCTCATAACCGAAATCGGCCCGGTCTTCACCAGCATGGTGGTGGCCCAGCGCGTTGCCACGTCAATCGGCGCGGAAATAGGGTCCATGAAGATCAACGAACAACTCGACGCGATGACATGCCTCAATCTAGATTCCGTTCGCTATTTATTCGTGCCGAAAACCGTCGCCTGCGTCATCATGCTTCCGATACTGGTGATTTGGTCCGAATGTATCGCGTTTATCAGCTCGATTTTAACGGTCCTCTTTTCCGTGCACGTCACGCTCTTCGTGTATATCAGCGGCTTGAAGCTGTTGTTCAATCCCTTCGACCTTATCGTGGGAGTCGCCAAGACGTCGGTGTTCGGCGCCATCATCGCGCTTACCGGCTGCCACTTCGGCTTGGAAGCCAAGGGCGGCGCGGAAGGGGTGGGGGAAGCGACGACGAAGGCGGTCATGGCATCGTGCCTGTTGATACTGGTTTTCGATTTCTTGATCGCACTCTATGTATTTTAAAGAGTATGGATAGAACGGCCGCACTTCATGGCAATTGACATAGAAAAACCAACCGACGCCCCGCTGCTCAAGATCGAGCATCTCAAGAAGCATTTTGGAAACCAGCTCGTGCTCGACGACGTCAACCTTGCCATCAACAAGGGTGAAATCATGTGCATCATAGGCCAGTCGGGCGGCGGTAAAAGCGTGGTCCTCAAGCACATCATCGGCCTCATGATTCCCGACGGCGGCAGGATCACGTTGGAAGGGGAGGAAATATCCTCGCCCACGAAAAAACCCTCGGATTTCGACAAAGTCCGCAAACGGTTGGGGATGCTGTTTCAGGGCGCGGCGCTGTTCGATTCTAAAAACGTGGGAGAAAACATCACATTCCCCCTTCGCGAGCACACGAAGTATTCCGATGAACAAATACAAGCGATCGTCGTTGAAGCCCTTGAAATGGTCGGACTCCAAAAAGGGTTCCAACAAAAAATGCCCTCCGAACTGTCGGGAGGCATGCGCAGCCGCGTCGGTCTGGCTCGGGCGCTGGTCATGAAGCCCGAGATCATGCTCTACGACGAACCCACGTCGGCCCTGGACCCCATCATGACCGACAAAATCAACGAACTCATCCTGAGCCTGCGCGACAAGCTCCACATGACCTCGCTGGTGGTGACCCACGATATGGCGTCGGCCTATCGGATCGCCGACACCATCGCCATGATTTCCGAAGGCAAAATCATTTTCAGCGGCACTCCCGCGGAAATACGCGCCAGCCGTAATCCATATATCCAGCAATTCATACGCGGGCAGCGCAAACTCCACTACGCGGTGTCCGCCGCCGCGGATGAAGGTGCGGCGTTCAGCCAACACGTGGACGTCAACGAACTCAAGCAGCGTCTCACGTCCGGCAAACGGATATTTTCCCGCAGGGCCGACGACCCCAACCGCCAGGACACTCTGACCGGCCTACTCAGCGCCAACCAGTTCAACGAGGTTCTGGAGGAGGAACTGGAGCGGTCGGCGCGAGACGCCGAACCCCTGGCTCTTGTCATTTGCGACATCGACCGGTTGAAAGCCCTTTCCGACATCCACGGAACGGAATTCGGAGATATGGCGCTCGTTGAAATGGGCAAGCGGCTTTCCAAATGCATCCGCGGCTCCGATCACGCGGCGCGGTTGGAAAGCGACACGTTCGCCCTTATCCTTACCAAAACCGATCCCGGCAACATCATGAAAACCGTCGATCGCATCCGTCAACGCGTCATCGACGTGGTCCTCCGGACGCAAAAGGGGGAAAACATCCGCGTCACCGTCAGTTGCGGCATCGCGCTGGCCTCCGAAACCGTTTCGGAGGCGGACACGCTCGTTCATAACGCCCGTGAGGCATGCGCCGCGGCGAAAAACAACGGACGCAACCGCGTTGAACTGCACGCTCCATGAGCCCGAAAAAAATCGAAACCGCGTATGTGTGCAATAATTGCGGCCAGGATTTTTCCAAATGGCTCGGCCGCTGCACCAATTGCGGCGCCTGGGACGCCATTACCGAATTTAGACAACCCAAACGAAGCGGAAGCGGTAACGGGCGGGCTTCCGGCGGCAAGGAAATAGCGCCCCTCGCGTCGTGCAAACCGGCAACGGCCGACCGCATTCCTTCTATGTTTCCGGAGGTAGACCGTGTTCTCGGCGGCGGCCTGGTTCCCGGCGCGCTTATCCTGCTGGGAGGCGATCCCGGAATCGGGAAATCAACTCTCCTCTTGCAGCTCTGCGCGGCATGGGCGCGACAAGGAAAAAGCGCGCTGTATATTTCGGGCGAGGAATCGAGCGAACAGATTTTTTTGCGCAGCAGCCGTTTGGGCGTTCAAGAAACCGCCATCACGCTGCTCACCGAAACCTCCATCGAGGCGATATGCGCCGCGCTCGCGCGCGCCAAGCCCGACATTGTGATCATCGACTCCATTCAAACCATGTTTTCTGAAAATTTGGAAAGCGCGCCCGGAACAGTTTCGCAAGTGCGCGAAAGCGCGTCGCTTTTGCTTCGCCATGCCAAGGAAAATAAAACGGTCATCGTCCTCATCGGCCATGTGACCAAGGAGGGCGCTATAGCGGGGCCGCGCGTTTTAGAACACATGGTGGACACAGTGCTTTACTTCGAAGGAGATTCGCATTATCAATACCGGATCGTGCGGGCGGTAAAAAACCGCTACGGCCCCAGCGGTGAAATCGCCATATTCGAAATGACCGACCGCGGCCTCAAGGAAATCAACAATCCTTCGCAATTTTTTCTCCTCAACCGGGCGGTTCCGCAGATCGGCACGTCCATCGTTCCCGTTTTGGAAGGCAGCAGAATTCTCGTCGTGGAACTTCAGGCCCTGGTGAACAAGTCGCATTTCGGGCTTCCGCAGCGCGTGGCATCAGGCATCAATCCGAAAAAACTGTCCCTGTTATTGGCGGTACTAGAGCGGTTCGGCGGCCTTATGATGGGCGACCACGATATATTCTTCAATATCGTGGGCGGGCTGACGGTGTCGGAGCCCGCGATCGATCTGGGAATAGCCGCGGCGATCATGTCCTCCTTCCGCAACCGGCCCCTGAGAAGGGACTTGGCCTTTATCGGCGAGCTGGGCCTGGGCGGAGAAATACGGCCCGTCAATAGCATGGGCCAGCGGCTCAAGGAACTTTACAGATTGGGTTTCCATGAATGCGTGGTCACCCAGCCGGTAAAAAAGGCGGATTGGGCGACAGAGGATTACGGGCTAACGCTGATCCAATGCGGAAGAATCGGCGAGGTGCAGGAGCGCATTTTTTAACGCGCGGGTATAAAATACGGCCAAAGGGACTTGAACCCCTAACCTTCTGATTCGTAGTCAGATGCTCTATCCAATTGAGCTATGGCCGCGTAAATGCAGTGCAAGCCTTAAATATAACTCAAACCTCGCGCTCTTAGCAAAATATAGCTCAAGACTTTGGGAAGAAATTCGCTATTGTATTGAAATTAATTGAATTACCGAATCAAATCTAAAAAACGTAAAACCATAGTATCTTTCTAAATAACAATAAGTTATTATCGTTTACACTGGCGAAGGCCGGACACTATTGAATCCAATTAAGTCTGCCTGCCTATCCACCTTCGAATCGCCTCATCCGCCCCGAACACCGGTTTAAATTCCAGTGCTTTTTCCGGCGTTACCCAAACGAATTCCGAGCTCTCTTCATTCAATGTTACGGTTCCTGAGCATGAGCAGGTAAAATATAGGTTGACGCAATGCATCTTTTCCGGTGCCACGGGCAAACTGTTTTGATAAAAGAGAAAGTTTACATCAGCTACGGCAAGACCTGTCTCCTCCAGAAGTTCTTTCTCCACCGTATGCTCAGGAGTGTCGTTATAATCAAGCTTCCCGCCCGGCAGGCACCACTGACCCTCGCCGTATTCGGAATTCGCGCGCTTCAAAAGCAAGATCCGGCCTTGCGTGTCTTGCGTGATCGCCCTGATCGCCACGACTGGCCGTAGGGCCGCTATTTCACTCATCGGATGTTCCTTTCAGTTAGCGTCAACTAATGGCGGGCATTTTTTTCCTGTAAATTCCTAGGCCCGCATTCTTCAATATGTAGGGCAAATTGATAAATGGCTCGCGGTCCTTCCATTTTTCGCCATTTTTCTCATCGCCATCGACGACATCGGGTAAGTTGTCCCATGAACGGATCAGGGGGTGAATGAGCTGATTGTTGTCCCTAACTGGCCCATATTTCCATCCGGACATGAGTTTTTCCACATTCCACCTTCCGTGCTCCATTTCCGCCAATTCCTCGATTATTTTTTTCCCGACCTCCGCAAGCATATCCTGTATAGGCTTGCCACGCGCAGGATCGAGGGGAAGAATCTCAAGATCGTATTTGGAGAGCAATTTCTTTGCATGAATGGCCTGATAATAGTTCGACATTTGGTATTGCTTGTCAAGTTTCTCCCAGCGTGCACAGTTTCCGGACAGCATTCCTGCCACATATTTCTCGTGCAACCCCTGCGCGACCGGCCCCACTTCAGCAAAAACCTTGTCTGTAACAGCCCAGTCGCCTGGAACAACATTCACGAAATTCCATATCGTTTCTTTATCGTTGGGAAGGGTGAAGCCTCGACCGATCTTGGCCTTTGCCCACCAAGATTCTCCACTTACGATTTCGCCACCACTGCGGCCGCTGCCATCGATGATGCCGACCATTGCACCAAGCGCTACCGCCAGGTGGTACTCGAACATTGCGATCGGGCCTCCTCCTACCCCGAGGACACGGACGTTTCCAGGCCAAACGTCATGTGCAATAAGGTCGATCCAGTACTGGATAGGCTGCTCATACGTAAATCCTACGGCGTTATCCATTATAATTTGTTCATATGCGTCATGTTTCTTGCTGTAATCATTCTCCTTGAGCATCCCAGGTCGATGGGCCTTGAGCGATATTTTCATACCGGACTTTCGGGCCTTTTCAACTGCATCTCCAACAATCCCCGCGATACCGGCATCGGTTCCTCCGCTATAAACGGTTCCCGTAAACCCTTCAAAAGCATGATCTATCATCGGACGGTATTGTTCCAGTTGGCCGTTGAGAGTTGGATCACAGGTGCCAACAACAATAACAACCGGTTGATCGACTCTTTTATCAATACTGAGTAGATCCGCGTCTGGCTTGAGTAATTTGTTTTTGCTTTTCAACGCGTTTTTTACGGCAAGTCCGAGATACAAAGTTCTGATTACCATGGAGATTTTCTGGGAATAAATCGCATCACTGTCTTCAAGGGACTCTCTTAATTCCTTGAACAGAATGATTTCTTCATTTATCTGGCGGGGATCATCGCTTGACGCGATACCCCGGGTGCAACAAAGCAGGCAGGAATCGATGTCTCCCGCCAATGTATGAAATAGCCCTTCGGCAAAATGAGCAAACGGCAGCTCGATACCGACCAAGGCATGGTCATGGCATATGCCTATCGCGCGATCGATTGCAACGCGCATGAATATGGCCGACGACCTGTTTCCCTGCGCTATTGTTTGCGAATGAAGATACCGGGCAAAAACATATGGATTACCCGGGTCAAGCAAGTGGGCTTGAAAATAAAGATTCCGTGCATCACGCGCGTATTTCTGGCCGCTCTTCCTTACAAATACGGAACGAGCGAGTTCCGCCATAGCCATTGGGCGCACGGTTCTTCCCGCACTGGGGCTGTACTGCGATTCGATGGCCCTTGAGATTTCGCACAGCTTCTGTTCCTCGTTCTTTCCTTCAACGGAAATGGAAACGGGCATTGCGAGCAGTTCAAGCTCTTTCATTCCAGAGATGAATTCCTCGCAATTAGGCGAATCCTGGTTCCGTCTGCATTGCGCTTCGGCAACCATAAACCGTAATTCGTCGCGAACAGGCCCCAACGCTTTTTCAATCCACTTTTTCTGGCCGATTACCTGGTCCCAGTCACGCATGCAGCGAGCCATTTTCGCTAATCGCAATGCGATGCTGCAAAGGGCCTTATCTGAAAGATCCTGTTCCAGAAGCATGCGCAGTCGGTTTTGCTCTTCGTCACGCTGTTTTTCCCCAAGGAATGCACCGTGGTCGACCTTATAGGCGCCTAATTTCTTGACAAGTTCATCGACCGTGCTGCTCGCCTCTTCAAGGACCGCCGACAGACGATTCGCCTCCCGCTGCAGAGCTTTGGGCATGGTAATGCCGCCCTTATACAGCAGATCGTGGAGCGTGTCGGCCCACACATGCTGAAGATCGGTACGAATCTGGATTTCTGCTTTGCGTTCTATCGGTTTGTTATCATGCCTTGGTTCCCGCACGCACGCAATGGCGTTTGTGACCTCGGCAGTAACGGAAAACCCCAATTTTTTAAGGTTTTTTTCGAATTCAGGAGGAATTGCGACATCAAGATGCACGGAACCATATCCGAATTGATTGACTTCTGCTACATCGATTTTGTCCTCGCGAGCGATAATTTTAAGGCACTGACCAAGGAGGTTGTCGGCCGCGGCCATTTCGTCACGTGTATGCACAATCAACCTGCCTCCGCACAGATCTGAAAATTGATGAACAGGATCGTCATATTTTGGTTTTCGCAGGATTTTCTCAGCGAAGCTGGCAACCTCTTTGGCCCGTATGCCCGCCATGCCCTTTGGGGCAACACGATGTTTCACTTCGCCCAGCAGCCATTCAAGGACTACGGCAAAAGCTTCATACCGCTTGCGTTCGTCTTTGACAAAAATCCGTATTTGCTCTTTTATGTCTACTTTGGGATTCATTCATCCTCCTCACCACATTAAAGGCCATTGAGTAAGAGTGTTCGATCTAATTTGTGAATGGTTTAAATATAGATATCTTCAAATAATGGCGGGTAATTTTTTAGTCTATCTCTGTACTAAAAACATAACACATTCATTAGACGGCGTATTGGGGAACGCTTTAGCGCCGCCCTGCGGATCGCAAGAAGCGGAGGCCATTGTCAAGAGCGAAAGGATGTAATCGATTTTCCATGACGGATCATCGCTTTCCTGATGCAGGATATGGCGTAAGAATGTTTTGAAAAATGCAGGGGGAATATAAATTCTATGTATTTTTAGCAGCGTTAAGTTAAAGATGTCACGCTTGAGGCAGGCAACATTACAAATTAACCGTAACTTTCTTAATGGCGTTTAAAAGAGGCTCAATAGATTCAAAATGCGCGTTTATTTTTATAAAATCAAGCGCATCATCTGATGTTCCGCCGTATTTAAGCAAAAGAATATCCTGAGCGAGTTGTTGAAGATTCTGAAAGGAAGTTTCTATATCGATAACCCAGCGATCCTTTTTAAATACTACTCCCGAATCGATAATTCTATTGAGAATAATGGAATCGGAGGTTCGATAGGGTTCCCGGGCGGGTATTGTTTGGGCAAGACGAATATTCATTAGTGCGAAACCTATAAGGCCAAGCAAGAGGCCCATAAGTTCATCACGAGATGCATCGTTGTTTTTCCGTTGTGCGGCGCAAAGCGTTCCCAACACTGTGGCTTTGCATTCCTCTAGGCTGATATTTGTTTTTCCCAAACGTTCGAGGTCTCCGGGAAAAAGACCGGTATTATGGCAAATTTCATGGGTCATGATGAGGGATAGGTATCCTACGCTGATGTGGTGCGCGATGACTTCCGTAAGGTCTTTTCCGAAAATACAAGCTATCATTGGCAGTATGATGCCATTCACCTGCTCCTCAATGACATCTTTAAAAAGCGTCAATTTTACACCATAGGTATCGCGAACATGGGGATTGTTCGGTAATGAGCAGCCGCGGACCTTGATGTCCTTCATTTCGCCACCGATAGCAAGGGTGTTGCCGACAATAATGCGAGGGTCTCGGACGGTATTTCCCCTTTGCAGTAAGGGAAGCGCATCAGGAAGCCGGTTCCTGGCATCGATAAATCCGCTAAGCCGATTATCAGCAGTGCGATCTTTGATCAGCACGCAAGATTCATAGGAACATTTCAATCCCATGAACCGGTCCAGGTAATTTTCCATGGGGCCAACGATGACTTCAACCGGTGAGTCAAGAGCGTTCACCCATGCGATATCGCAATCAACATCATTACCTGAAAGGAGCGACGCGGCACGGAGTTCAAGATACTTCCGGAATGCCGGATAGTGACATTGTCGGGACGCGTTCTTCAGATGCAGGGCGATTGCCTCCAGGTCATCCTTATATTCAGTATAATACGGAACGCCTACCAGCGACCCGTTATCATGACGCTTGACCACGGTGTCATGCCGTTTCAGGTCCGGGTTGCCGGCAGCAGCTGCGGAAAACTCCTCGATTGTGCAGTCGACAGGGTAAAAACCGCCCCGGATGTCACCATTGCCTTTCTGCCTCTGATACAACCGGTCAACAAAGGGGGTAATGCCGACAAGCTCGGCTGCCATGGCATGGTCCTGATTGGAAGGAGAGAGAATCGGGTTTTTTCCCATTGTTTATTCCTGTCTGATTTTTTACTGGTTGGAAAAAGGGCCCTGAGCACCCGGTGAGTAACCAGTCGTGCGGTGATGTCTATAAAAACCGGTCTGCCATGGTACACATAAATTGAGAGAGAATCTCTGGCGCAGGAGAAGGCCGCGCACTGTGTTCAGATATCCTCCATGTCGACCATCGTTGAAAAATCGCCATTGATGACCGGGGCAGGCCACCTATATCCCTGTAACTTTCCCCTGGCGCCGATAAATTTATTTTTAAGATCTTCCTCGTGGCTTTCACCGGCTTCCTGTTTCCGTTTCAAAAATATCAAGTTATGATACACAAGTGCGGCACACGCCAAATTGCCGTTTTTTTCGAACACTTTAGCGCTATTTTCAAAAATCTCCGTAGCGCCCTGAACATCTCCACGCTCATACTGAATAAGAGCAATGTTCCCTTTGACAATCATCTCCTCGTTTTTTAAATTACAATCCGAATAGAGCTTAAGACTTTTGCTATACAATGGAAAAGCCGTGTCATAGTCGCCCATCATCCTGCTTAGTGTGGCAAGATTGTTCAGACTGTCTGCCTCGCGATGCTTGCTCCCGATGTCTCTATCCGTTCGAATGGCATTGTTGAAATATTCCTTCGCAGCTTCATTTTGGTGCAAGGCCTTTTTTATTAATCCCAGATTGTTGTTGCTCATTGCAATTCCGACCATATCTCCGAGTTTCTTTCTCTCTTCAAATGCCTGCTGGTGGTATCTTTCCGCAATCTCAGGTTGACCTTGTTTCCGATAGACTTCTCCGATACAGTTATTGCAGTATGCAGTCTGCCGCATATCGCCGATACCTTCGGCCAGCGAAAGGGCATTTGTGAAATCATTCTTAGCGTTGTCAAGGTAGCCGGTATAAAGGTAAACTGTACCCCGAATTCGCCGCACATCCGCCTCTGATGCCATATCGTCTGAAGCCGTTTCCTTTTTCCTGGAATTGTCTGCAAGCCACTCATTGCATGCTATCTCGGCTTTTTGATAATCAACCGCCGTTCGCAGATATACCTGTGCAATGTCTTTAAGAATACGCGACCTTAAATCCTCCAGCGATTTTTCAATGCAAAGTTTTTTCGCCTTGTCGTACCATTCTTCTGCTATAAGCATGCTGCCACGCAATTGTGCGACATTTCCCAACCCGATCAGGGCGCGGACTTGTTCCTGTTCCGCACCTATTTCCCGCGCGATTCGCTGTGCCTCACTATAACAGGCTTGCGCATCAGAAAAACTGACATTATTAATACCCGCCAGATCGCCAAGTGCAAGAAGAATTGCAAGTCGGCTTCGCGACTCTTTTTCGTTCAAGTACGGCTTTTTAAGCAGTTCGTCAGCTTTTCGCAGATAGGTACAAGCATCCGAGAAATTGTACTTATTGCGCGCTACGTCCGCAGCTATCTTGAAGTAGATGACTGCATTTTCCGGTTCTCCCGCGCAAAGGTAGTGCAGAGCAAGCTGTGGAGCCACACTGTTTATTCCCGAAGTACGATTAAGCTCCTGCATTGCTTTGGCTATGAAACCATGGCGGTTCGGGGTATCGTATTCAATATTTTCCAAAACGATTCCATGCATGAGAAGACCCTCGGAAAATTCAAGGTCGGATGACCCAACCTCCCGCGATCTGCGAAATATTCTCGCATCGTTTACCAGATATTTTAACGCAGGAGTCAAACCTGCATGCAGGGCAGTTTCTCCCCCTGCCTTGAGCGCTGCCTCAAGCAGTCTCTCAGAGAACCTTTCACCTATCAGTGCCGCCCAATCGATAATCTGACGGCGCCATGACCCCTCTTCACCGGAGTTCTCGATTTTTTCAAGCCGTGCTTCATAAATGCCTCTGATTTCGGTTGGTATCATTGCCGCCGTGTCTGTTGTTTCGGGCAGAATCCATGCCTTTCCATTTCCCTGTTCCCTGAGACATTCCTTGTCAACGAGGTATCTCATGATTGCCACAATAAGCTTGGGGTTGCCCTGGGCTATCTTGATGATCTTTTCGACACCCTGCAGTTTTGCCCCCCATAACATCTCCTGGATAAGAGTCACCATCTCCGTTTCGTTTAATGGACTGAGTGTCACAAAACCGGTTGTCTTGCTGTCATATCGTTCCGATATGTGGGTAATTGCATGTTGTAGCGTTTTGTTGTTTTTCTTAGTATAACTCGGGTCATACAGGCAGACTATCATCAGCCTGCCGGGTATTTCACGAAGGCATGCCAGCAAATGCTCGATGAAAAGTATGCTCCCCTCATCGGCGAAATGGAGGTTTTCAAAGTAGATCACAAGAGGGTTCCGCTGCGAGGCAATAATCAGAGGCCTGGCGAGCCGGGAGAAGAAAATCCCGCGTTGCTGATTACGCACCTTTTCATCCGGTTCAAGTCCGCCACTGTCACTGATCGTTTCCGGCTGTATGAAATCCACGTAGAAGTCGATGGGATTGGTTTCGGTATCCACCTTCCACTCTCTGAATTTAGTAGAGACTATTTCCCGTGTCCTGTAAAGCTCGCTGTCTTTGATGCAAAAAACCTGCTGGAGGATTTTTCTGATTCCGCAGTAGCAGGAACTGGAATCAACAAAATAGGAACCACCATAAACCAGGATATCCTTCTTCTGTTTATTGATCTGAGAACAGAACCATTCAATGAGTTTCCCCTTTCCTGCACCATCCTCCCCTCGGACAAAAACAAACCGAGCCCGATTTTCCTCCAGAACATTTTCGAGCGCGTCTATAAGATTCTTTCTCGGCCCCTTTTGACCTATCATGGGGGGTTTGAGGTTGATTGATCCGTCGGAAGGATGGGTCGCAGCGGCCCCGGCAGAAATGTCTTTTGTTGGCGTTATATCATTCACTTTGTCCCGATTATTCATTGCGGCTTTTATCTTGACCGCAAGATCGGCGGGATTTGTAAAGAAGCTTACCATTTTATCTTTTTTTATCCGTTCCCGGAATCCCTGTATCCGCAGCTCCATGTCACCGGTGTCCCTGAGGTGTGGAGGCCATGTGACATTATCATGCAGGACAAAACAAAGCGTCGGAATGTTGCACCCGCACGCTTCGTTATATTCGTGTTCTGTAAACGATACACTATCGTCGGGGGGAGGGGGAAAATCGCCATAATGCCATGCTAGAATGCCTACATAAAGATCGACACCTGTCACATCTTTCAGGCATCGCTCCAAAGGCGGCCTGCCTTCCGCCGTATACTTTTCCATATATACGACCTCGTGACCTAAACCACGAAGGGTGGCAATCGCCGTCTTTCGTTCCTCCGCAAGGTCGGTTGAAGTCGACGACAGGTAAATTCTCATGACAGTATCTCCATTCCCGTTATCAAACGAGTGTTACATATTTTTCCGTCAATGCAACAAGGGCCGAAGCGATACCCGGCTCGCTTATTGAATGTCCTGCATCCGGAATGATCTGCAAATCAAGTTCCGGCCAAGCCCTGTGAAGCTCCCATGCGGACATAATCGGGCAGACCATGTCGTAGCGCCCCTGGACCAGCGTCGAGGGAATATGCCGTATCCTGCCGACATTGCGCAGAATAAAATCTTCGGGAGCCAGCCAACCGGCGTTCATAAAATAATGGCACTCGATGCGTGCGAAGGCTTCGGCATACCGTTCCTCGCCATAGTGATCGATCAGCTTATTATCTGGATACAACTTGCTGGTGCTTCCCTCCCAGATGCTCCACGCGCGTGCCGCTGCAGTTCGCTCCTTGGGTTCGCTGGATGTAAGACGGCGGTGGTAGGCTTCAAGAAGATTCCCGCGTTCCGTTTCCGGGATCGGTTCAATAAAATGCTGCCACGCCTCGGGGAATATGCTGCTGCATCCGTCTTGGTAGAACCAGTGCAGCTCCTTTTTCCGGATCATGAACAATCCGCGCAGGATAAGCCCCTTCACCCGCTCAGGATGTGTAATTGCATAGACAAGTGCAAGAGTGCTGCCCCAGCTTCCCCCGAAAACCACCCACGAATCGATTCCAAGATTCACGCGAATTTTTTCGATGTCCTCCACACAATCCCACGTGGTGTTTTCCCGCAACTCGGCAAAAGGCGTGCTTTTCCCGCAGCCGCGTTGATCAAAGAGGATGCAGTGCCATTTTTCCGGATTGAAGAATCGCCGGTATATCGGTTCTATTCCTCCTCCCGGGCCGCCATGGAGAAATAACGCGTGGGGGTTTGAGGAGGCTCCAACTTCCTCCACGTGAAGGGTATGAAGTGACGAAACGGGAATCATTCGCTCTTTAAAAGGTTCAATAGGCGGAAACAATTCCATCCTCGACTCCTATTCTTTCAATAATATCCTGAAGTGGTCTGCTGACAGTAAAATACTATTCCGCAATGGGCTGAATACTTCCGATCTGCCGGAGTTACGCTCCTCGTTTTAATAGATTTCTGCGAATAGCATACCACGGATTCAGACAATTCCAGAAACACCTCATACACAGCTGCGCGATCGCGTTGTTTAACCGCTTCTGAATGTATAATGGCCAACGGAATTATCGCAAGCGATTGGTCGGATTTTCAATCAGCCTAATGTTCCCGAATGTTCTAAAATGATTTATAATATTCGGCCTGAACTGACCCTTTATATTTTGAGCCTTTTACAACCTCCACGAGATGGCATGGCGGTTGCAATTGTGGGAGTATCAACAATATTTAATTGAAAGCGAGTAAATCATTTCAAAGGCAACATGTTCATTGAATAAAGAGGAGTTACAGTGAATACCCTTTTGCACCAAGGAGGCCCAACAATGGAGGATAAAACAAAAGATGGCAACGAAATGCTTGAAGATGAATTTCGTGCTTGCCTTTTTGCCCAACTTGACGAGATAATGAAATATAAATGGTATCTGGGCGAAGCTATGAAGCGGGACCCTCTTGAGTGCATGAGCATGGATGAAATTTGCCTTAGGTGGATTGAAAAATACGCGAAAGAGTTTAGGGCGCACTGGAATAGTCAAAAAGATTAAATGCCGAGAAAAATCTATGTCTTATACTGAATATTTAAACGAACTTGTCGCCGACATGCGCATTGTCGGCAATCAACCGCCGAAAATCGCCAGCGGTTATTTACCTATCATACTTGCGGATTGCGTAACACCGGAAATCCGCGGTAGAAAGCATCTCATTGAATTTCCAATTGGCATAGATTCAATCGGGCAGTTTCTTATGCAGCTTGGATATCCCGTCGATTATACATTTCTGCCTCCCACGGGATTTCGGCGCCACCTGCGTTCTACGAATGAAACTCTCCAGACGCTGGGCCTTTTCGGCAATTCCCGTATTCCTGTTCGACAGGCTAACATATTAGGTATTTCGATGATGAACTATCTGCAGACCCCGTACTTTCTTTCGCTCCTTTCTTTGTCAGGCATACCCCTGTACAGAAAGGATCGAACCGCCATGGATCCGCTCATTGTCCTTGGCGGCCATATCTGGCCCAATCCTTTGCCGCTTTCGGAATTCTATGATGTTATGGTAATTGGCGACGGCGAAGAAGTTATGGCTTGCATTGCTCAATGCACTGCCGCAAACAAAGGTGCTCGCGAAGAGCAATGTTCCGCGATTGCCGCTATCCCTGGCGTATACGTGCCGAGCCACCCACGAGGACCTATACGAAGGGTAATCGTCGACTTCACGGATGAAAAGTATGCGGCAGGAAGCTCAATAGTCAAGGGAGGGACGGCAGCGGTTGTTCTTTCGCGGGGTTGCATGCATGCTTGCGCATTCTGCAACAGCGGGCTTGTGGGAGGTCCCTATCGGGTTAAGCCCCGTCCGCAACTTATACGGCGGATTGACCGCCTGTCCAGGGCGGGCGCCCGGCGCATCATGCTCTGCGCAATTGCAGCGGCATCATACCGATGGAAGGGCGCTACGCTCAACGACGTGGTCAATGAGATCACTTCGCGAGGGATGGAGGTTCGAAGCATGTCTGACCGGCCGGAATCATTTGGTTCCGAACATCTAAAAAGGACCGCGAAGCTGCTTGGCAAGGTGTCTATCGCCATCGAAGCTCATCCGGAAATACGTGAAAAAGTTTTTTGAAAAAATTGACGCAGAAGGATATTCGCCACGCGATTGAGCAGTGCATAGATGCGCGAGTGAAACAGATCCAATTTTATGCAATCTTGGCAATTCCGCCTATCAGCCCGGGCATCGTCGATCATTTGCCGGCAGGTTTCCCCGGTGGAAATGATTCGCATGTTGGCTATTTGGCCGGCATCGCCTCCTTTACCGTTGACTTAATGCGCAAAGCGGGAATAAAATGTAGACACAATCAACCATTGGTTATCCTCGACTGCATGCCGCTTATTCCTGCTATCGGAACAAGGTTGCAAGGCATAGCGTTTCCGCAATGGAGCGAATATGTACGGCAAATGGAACAGGTCCATTGCATACTATTAAAAGATGCCGGCGATGCAATCAAGATCACTGCCGGACTTGATGAACTTTCGTATTTGCTGCAAATGATTCTTGAACGCAGTGGACCACTGGCGGGTACCATAATACATTTCGCGTGCCGAAATGCCGATTTCGACGTTCCGACCCCGGAGATGGTGCGTACGGCTCTTGACGAGTACGGCCTTGATCTTTCATCTTTTCAAAAAGAGTACCCGGCGGACCGGTTGCCCTATGCCGGATTGATTTCCAGACTGCGCGGTTTGTTCGCGTAACCGCAAATAAACCCATGAGAGGCGTATACCATGGCCCGTGACGTTGAAAAAGCTGAGAGTGAAATCGAGCGGCTGAGTCTGTTCCTGCCCATCAAGGTTGTCAACGGATTCGTGACCTGCGATTTTATACTTGGATGCTACTGTTGCAAATTCTGCCTTAATCGGCGCTATCCCGACTGGAACAGGCTTCTTGACAAGAAAATCGTTTTTCGCAACGGCCTTGATGTCTTCTGCGCAGCAGCCCTGCTGCCGAGGGTCAAAGCTTTTTCAAGCGCAAAGGTGACACTTAAAATTGGCCATGATACGGATATGAGCTTGGAGGAAACCGAAACACAGCAACTCTTTGGTCTGATACCGGGCGACCATCCGGTTATTTTCATGCGCAGAGGAAAACTGCTGCCCGAATTCCGGCCTTTCTATACAATCCAACGTGATAACTTGCTCGTAAAGGTCACGCTGACCCCTCGTAGCGAATACCTTGAAGCAAAAGCCGATCCGTTTGAGGTTCTTGAGTCATTCGACGGAGTGCGTGCGAACATGTTTTATTATATCGGACCGATCTGCCACGATAACTTCGACGAAGCCCGGGAAATCATCCGTTGCCTGCCGGCAAAAAGCAGCGTTTGGGTGAAAGAACTTATTGATAAGGGTTCTCCTTATTACGACAGAGGTCAACTGCATGCCGATTTTCGGTGTAACGAGTTGCGCTCCTATGCCGCCGACCTCGGGCATCCGGTGTTCGATTATCTGAATTGTGTAGTGCGCGCTAATGTCGGTCTTGGTTTCCACAAACGCGGCGAATTCGTATCGGAGCCCAATCCTTGGCAATTGAAATGGTGCGAACAATGCCGTGTATTAAGCCAGTGCGACTCAACGATGTCGGAAGAAGAAGAACGCGGCCGTATCGATGCCACTCTGAGAGATATCGGGTTAACGCTCAAGGAAAAGCCTGAACATTTTGGCCACAAATCATATCGCGTGCTGGTCAATCAGGATGTTAATTTCGGAGACGAATGCTATATCCGGGAAAAAACATCCTTGAAAGTCGATGTCAATTCTCCAGGACGAAAAACCGGCACATCCCTCTCCGCATCAATAATTGACCGATGGCGTGCCTATGACTTTTATCCTGTTGATGAGTTAATGGATATTGCGAGGGAGTCGTTTGGGATTGCAATGGGATACGGAGTGGAAGTTGAAAAACGTATTATAATTTCTTGAGAAATGAATATATTTTAAAATGAAATTTATTAGGAATCTATTTTTTAAGTGCACTGTTTGAATGATATTTACCAAACAATAAGTGCTATTCTAAATTAAAATCCTGAACAGTGGAATAAAAAATGCCAACCCAAACGAAAACTTTCCGGATCTTTGTCAGTTCAACTTTTTCTGATATGCGTCATGAACGAAAAATACTTCAAACTGAAGTATTTCCAAAACTTGAGGCGCTTTGTAGTAAGGCTGGAGCGCAATTTCAAGCTGTGGACTTGCGATGGGGAGTCAATGAAGAAAGCCAACTTAGCCAAAAAACCATGGATATTTGTCTACAGGAAATCGAGCGTTGCCAGAAAATCTCTCCAAAGCCGAATTTTCTGGTATTGTTGGGTGACCGATATGGCTGGCAGCCTATTCCATCCAAAATTCCCTCCAATGAAATGGAATGTATTCTTAAATTTGTTGATATCCACGGTAAAAAGCTTCTTGAACAGTGGTACTGGCTCGATGAGAATGCCCTGCCCTCCGAATATGTGCTTCAGCCTCGTAATATCACATTCGCACGATACGACGACTGGGCACCAGTTGAAGATTCAATTCGTGACATATTGCGTGCTGCAGCTTCGCAATGCGGCTTTACAGGTTCGCAGAATGTCAAATATTTTGCATCAGCGACACACCAAGAGATTTTTGCGGGCGCATTTTTTTCTCCAGCCAATGAAGCAAAAGGTAATAATGCTCCTATGCATGTTCTTGCTATGCTGCGTACAATACGCGATTTGCCTGATAATGAATCCGCAAAAGAATATACTGATATAAAAAATCATTCCATCGACCCCTATTCGAAAACAAGATTGGCTAAACTCCGCACCGCACTAAAAGACCACCTGGGCGATAATTGCCGGGAATATTCTGGGATATGGTTGAACGGTGGGGTTGATTTGGATGACAGTTCTGGTTTTGCAAACGCTGTATATAATCATTTTGAGACTATAATCACAAAACAGATTGCTGAATTTGACGTTTTGAGTGAAGGTGAGCTGGAGCGTAGCCTTCAGAAAGGATTCCTAGAGCGGTTGACAAAAGTGGCCGCTGGTCGTGACAATGACTTACAGGTAATTGGAAACTATATCGCCAATGGAGACAAAAAAGTACTGTCTATTATAGGGGAATCAGGCTCCGGTAAATCAAGCCTTATGGCAATGGCGATTTCCAAAGTCCTCGCAAAATTTGACAAAGTCATTTACCGCTTTTTAGGGATTTCATCTCAAAGCAGCGACCTTCAAGGTCTTTTAAGCAGTCTGTGCTCTGAAATGTGTGATTACTTTAATTTAAAAGCGGAAGACCTTTTTATTCAAAACATTTCCGAAGACAAAAAGCGCGAACGCTATGCTTTTATGAGGACCGAAAACGGGCTTAAAGAACTCTTTGAAAAATGTTTTTCTTTTGCCCGGAGCGAAAAACCTTTGATTGTTTTTATTGATGCGCTTGACCAGCTTGATCATCCTATAAAATTGATTGAACTTTTGTCACAAACTGTAGAAAAATCTTCTTTTGTATGCTGCATTGTTTCTTGCCTCCCAAAATATGAAGCAGCTTTTTCTAATTCGTACGTTTATCAGCTCCCGTTACTGCCTGAACAGGATGCACGATTGATTTTGCAAGGATACCTATTCTTTATTAAGCGTAAACTTACGGCAGAACAGATTGAAACCATTCTCACCGCGTTCAGGATAAATGGTCTACCGATCTTTCTACGCCTTGCTTTTGAACTTGCACGTTCTTGGAACTCCTATTCGAAAATCGCTCCATTACCGGTCGATGTAGATGGTATGCTGGAAGAATTTTACGACGATCTTGAACGCCAGCATACGCGGATTACTGTCGAAAAAGCGATCGGCTATATGGTCTGTGGCAGATATGGTGGCCTTACAGAAAAGGAGATAGCGGAAATGCTGGTACGTGATGGGGAGCATTGGGAGGCATTTTTAAACCGAACACATGCTTCGCATCGAGACGAGGTCCGCGCAGCAAATATTCTTCCGTCCGTGATCTGGGCGCGACTTTACCTCGACCTTGAACCATATTTAACTGAACGCAACTTCGCCGGGACATCGGTGGTCACGTTCTTTCACATGCACTTTACTGAGTTTTCAAAGAAACGGTTTGTCGGATATGAAAAAAATGAAATCGGGCAATTGTTACACAAGAACCTGGTAGAGATGTTTTCTATACAGCCACTCTTTCTTAATGGAACGATCGGGCAAGGTATTCCTAATACTCGAAAGTGCGTGGAGTTACCATTTCAGTTGATGCTATGCGAATTATGGACAGAACTTATAAATATGCTATGCGACATTTGCTATATACAAGCGGTAGCCCAGGCGAAGCTACTCGACACTCTTTTGAAAGATTACAATAGTGCCCTTGAAATCTTGCCCTCTGATGATTTTCAATATTGTATTTCATCTTTTAAAAATGTGCTTTTAAGAAGAAAACATCTGTTCGAAAAATATCCGAAACAAACATTTCAGGACATCTACAACGAAATGCAATGGCAGGATGATTCGATAAAAGAACGAGTTGAAGGGGCCAGGAAATGGTTCTTAAACCATGGAGGCAGGTTTTTACATCAATTTAGGATACCAAAGATTGAAAAAACTTATGAGATAACAACCCTCAATGGACATAGCGATGCTGTTTTTTCTTGTGCTTTTTCACCTGATAACAATTGGATTGTGTCCGCAAGCAGAGATAAGACCTTAAAAATCTGGAATGCTAAAACTTTTAAAGAAGTTTTTTCTCTTGCTGGGCATTCTGGGTTAGTATGTGCTTGTGGATATTCTCCTGATGGCAGGCGGATTGTGTCTGCAAGCTATGATAAAACAATTAAAATTTGGAATGCAGAATCCGGTCAACATTTAGAAACTTTATTTGGCCATGCCGATGTGGTGCGTTCTTGCATGTATTCACCTGACGGCAACCGGATTGTGTCTGGAAGCTCTGATGGCACACTCATAATTTGGAATGCAAAAACCGGACAGAAAATAATCGTTCTTAAACATGTAGGTGGTGTATGCTCTTGTGGATACTCACCAAATGGTTTACAGATTGTATCGGGTGGCTACGATAGAACACTCAGAATCTGGGATGCTAAAATAGGCAACGAAATAGCTTCTTTTAAAAACGAACACTTGGTTTCTACTATTTACTCATGTTCGTATTCACCTGATGGCCGGAAAGTTGTATTTGGAGGCCGAAAGGGAACCATTTTTATTTGGAATATAGAAACCAAAAAGCTTTTATCAGGTTGTAAACATGGACACACAATAAAGTCTTGTGTGTACTCGCCAGATGGTTGCCAGATTGCTTCTTTGGATGGAAGGGGAACCTTAAAGATTTCGAATGCCGAGACAGGTAACCAAATAATTTCCTTCACTGGGGATGGTGGATCTGATGGATCCTGCATATTCTCTTCTGATTGCAATCTAATTGTTGGATGTAGAAGCAATTCGCTTAAGATATGGAGCACGAAAACCGGTCACAAAATACCATCTCTTATTGGCCATAAGACTTTTGTAGAATCTCTTGCATTTTCACCAGATAGTCTTCGTGTTGTGTCTGTAGGTTCTGATCCATGGCTAAGGATAAATATCCTTGGGGGTAGTAAAGGTTCCTTTCCAGAGTTAAAGATTTGGGATAGTAAAAAAGGCCAAGAGATACTCGAACTAAAGGGGATTGAGAACCAACTAAGCAAGTGTTCATTTTCTCCTGACTGTCGTCGAGTTGTCTCGTTATACACTTGTCTTCGTTGGTCAAATGGTGGAACGGTTGAGTCATTATTTGGTGAAAAACAAGAAAATAACACCATAAGAATATGGGACTCGGAAAATGGTCGGAAGATAGCTACCTTTAAAGGGCGTGACAATCTAATCGCCTATTATGTGTTTTCGCCTGATGGACGTTTAGTTGCATTATACTCCGATGACAAAGTTATTAAAATATGGAACACAAAGATCAATAATTGGATTAGCGCAACTCTTACCGGCCATATTGATAATATAAATTCAATTTCTTTTTCACCCGATGGCAATCGACTTTTGTCTTGCAGCAATGATAAAACTCTTAAAATCTGGGATGTGAATACTGGAAACTGTATAAAAGATCTGAGTGGGCATCAAGCATCTGTAAATACATGTGCATATTCCCCTGATGGCCGCCTGATAGTATCTGGCAGCACTGATGGGATACTGAAAATCTGGAATGCAAAACTTGGTTGGGAAATAACCACCATAAACGGCCATAAATCTCAAGTAAATTACTGCGCTTTTTTGCCCGATGGTCGAAGGATTGTTTCCGCAAGTTATGATGGTATTTTAAAAATCTGGGATGTTGAATCCGGAAATCAAATTTCCTCGATTGCTAAAGCTGGATTTGAATGCGCTTTCACATCAGACGGTTCTCAGATTGTCAGCATTGATTCTGGTGTTCTTAAGGTATTCAATACAGAATCTGGCCAAATACAGAGTGTTTTCTTTTGCGAAAATGAGGTGACTTCATTTGCCGTCTCCCCATGCAGTCCTACTATTGCTTGCGGTGATTCTCAAGGCAATATTTACTTTGTAGAACTTGAAGGCTATGAAACCATACATATAACTCTTCCCATCGTAACCCCTTTTCGCCATGCTTCTGGGCTTTTTGCGCGGTGTCCATTTTGTGGGACAATTTTATTAGTTCCCTCTACGTCAAAAGGGGCCCTGTCTAATTTTCACCAGACACCAACAATAAACAGTCTAACTATTTCACCAAGGCATTTTGAGGATGAGAACCCAATTGGAGAATGTATTAATTGTCATAAACAAATAAAGTATAACCTGTTTTTCGTTGATGTCAAAAAAAACAAGCAATTTTATGGAATCGTCGAGGAAGTGCGTCTGGTTTACAAGCAACAACTTGACATAGTCAGTGAAAGATATAAGACGGACAAAGAATCATCCGAATATTCGCACAATTATTGCAAAGCAATAATTGATTACGCAAACATCTTGATAAAAACCCAAAAGGAAAAAGAAGCACTATTTATTATTAGTAAAAAGCACGCTATAATGCATAAAATATTTTGTGAACTAGCTTGGCCATTGTTTGCAGTAAGGGAGAATATCCGTTTGATCCAGGCAGAAAGGCAAGTGATAAAACAACGATATGGTGTTTTGGCATCCTTCAAGGGGATTTCAGAATTGGACAGGCAATTGATTTGTATGGCAGAAATTATGAAAGAAAAAAAATATGGAGCGGATAACGAGATTTTGGATTTAGTTAATGATAACAAAAAGGTCTATCATTTGTTCTCACCCCGAGCGCTTGCTATATCGCGTGAATTTTAAAATTTATGCTTTTCCAATCGCTTGCAGCGGATCATTCAGTAAAGACAAAGATCACGACTTTTATTGATGGCTTGCCTATTTGGATAAAAGTCGCGAAACCCAAACCAAAACGACGCCTATGCCTCGGACTAATTACCGATCCAGATTGTCCACCTGCCTATTCGAAAAGGCCAGCACACAAGGAGCCAGAAGGGGTAACACTACAATTCCCTTAAATCTTTAACCTGCTTAAAATATAGCAAGAAACAAATTATGTTTTTAACTGTTCCGGATTCCTATAAATCCATTTCCCCTCGGATTCCAATAAACTCGGAATTTCCGAAACGGTATTCCTATCACGCTGTTTGATTTCTTGATCAAGTTCTTCCCAGGGCTTAAGGTACGGCGAAACCATATTCTCAACAGCCCTCTCTCCGGATTTCCATCCTGCAAGCAACCGTTCCGCTATCCAGCGATCATGTTCCATTATCGAAAGCAGCTCGATTTCCTTATCTGTAAATGCAAGCACGCGACGGGCGCTATTGGCGGGGTTCTTTTCGCCGATGGTACAACCAATGGCGCGCATTTTTACGGGGATATGATCAGCCTGCCACCGGTTTGAGTCTTTCAGTGATGAACTCAACCGGTCCCATGGATATAACGATGGATCATTTTCGGGTGTTTTCCGCTCATTCGAAGGTTTTTTTTCCTCTTTTGCCAATCGTTTCCGCACATAATCCTCATGGATTTTTATCGCGCGCGAGTCAATCGGCAGATTTTCGATCATGTCGATGCTGCAGCTCGTGCTCAGCATCCCGAAAGGATGTATGCTCGAAAGCTTGTTCTCTTTGCTATCGTTCTGATTTAATAACTCGGCAAGACCGTTGTTGGTATCAAGTCGCACATGAATGGGAATATTGCGTCCAGTGGTACGGTTCAAGCAGTTGAGCGCACAGGTAAATGCTTTCGTATCGTCGTGGATTGAAATCACTATGGTCGTCAAGGCGTTTTCCTCGGATGCCCATTGTTCCACCTGCTTGAAAAACGCGGCTGATTCAATATCGTCCTGAATAAATTCTATATCGGCCACGGACTTGAATTGCGGATAGGTTGCCAGAAACAGCGACTCAATATATTCCGCATTTTGCCGATCAACCACGCTGATCCTGACTTTGTTATGACCGGCATACTGGCCCATTCGGGCGACCTGCATGGCCACACTTTCGCCCATGTTGCCGAAGCCGGCTATGATACAATGCGGACGTTTCGGAGACTTTTCATTAATCATCGCATAATCAATCGGAAAGTCGTGGAGGAGTTCGCGCGCGCTGATATCGTTTGTTCTGACTATTTGAATAGTGATCGCGGCTTGATTTTTCGCGTAGAGTGGTTGACGGCTGAATACCGAGGCGAGATTGGTATCGTACACATGGACAAAGCAGTTTAACGGTTTCGTTTGCCCGCGAGGTTTACAATGGAGCAGTTCGAAAACCGCAAGAACGATTTGCACATTGGTCCCGTCATCGCCGGTAAACGCATAGAGGCTTTTAGCGAAGCAGGCCTTTGCTTTATGAAGAATGGACGGTTCGGTGGCATTTCCGATCACCACCATCGCGCCAAGGATCCTGGCGGTTGTAAGGCCCTTGTTTTCCTCATTCGGCTCGATGACCACGACATGATGTTGTCTGGTGCGAAAATCCTTTACAAGTTCTAATCCTTTGTCGCCAAGGCCGCAAATGATGACATGGCTTTTTTGGAACCGGACCAAAAACGAAGTAATCTGCTCGCGGAAAAAAACCGCCACGCTTTTGAGTGCCGCATACCCAAGTACTGCGGGCGCGAGAACCCTGGCAATACTCAGCGTCCAGTGTACCGCGTGCGAATCCATATTCAAACCCGTGCGAAACACAAAAAGCTGAGCCATGAAATATACCATGTCCAGAGGACTAAAGTGTTTGCCATTAGCGGCAATGTAATGCCGGATACCGACAAAACCCATTGCCGCGGCAATGATTGCGATGATCCCGATAATCGTTATTTCATGATTGACTATAAAGGAATTGCCGGGCGAAGGCCGATCCGTTGTGCTAAGTGGTTCTGATTTTTTCATTTTGCGTTCTTCGTGAAGTTAAGGTTCAATAAATATAATTTGCATTTTCGTTAATCCGGAATTTTGAATCTTAAATCGTTTTATCAATCCCACTTTCCTTTATTGTCTACTACAAACGGGTTGAACCTTAACGGCTTGTGGCATTTCGGGCATTCGCTTAACAAATGAGGTTCGTCACAGACTTCGGCAGGGAGCTTGACGCAGGGCGAGTCATCGGGGCCGATGTGACAGTCGCGGTTGATGGAAAGGATGGTGTCCAGTATGGTTGGTGCGCTTGGTAATTTATTGCCACGAAAGGATTGTATCAATCCACGGAAGCCTTTAGCTCTTGGCGAAGCAGCTAGGGGAAACTGAATGCCGCAGAAAGGGCAAACCGTGGTGATGTCTAGGGAATATGCTCCGGAACTGCCTGCTTCTCCAAAAAGCCAGAGCCGTGCGCCTGTGACAATGGGTGTGCCGATATCGAAGCCTTCGAGTTTGAGGAAGTAGATATTGCCAATAGAATCGCCGAAGGTGATTTTTGACCCGCTTGGGTTTATGGCAGCTGCATGTATGCTCGCATGGCAGATAAAAGTAGCCTGTTCCCGTCCCGTTCTTGCGTCCCAAATCTTGAGTGTCTTATCATTACTCCCCGATACTATCCATAATCCATCAGGCGAATACGCGCAGGAGGTAGCACCGTCACTATGCCCTTTGAGGGTGTTGATCACTCGTCCCGTCTTTGCGTCCCAAATCTTCAGTGTCTTATCATTACTCCCCGATACTATCCTCGCTCCATCGGGGGAGTACGCGCAGGAGGTTACCTTCCCATAATGTCCGGTGGGGGTGATCGCTTGTTCTGTCTTTGCGTCCCATATCGTCAGCGTAGTTTTTTCGTCCCTCCCAACCACATCTCCTCCTACTATCCTCGCCCCATCGGGGGAATAAGCGCAGCAGCTTACCAACCATTTTAGCGTCGTGATCTCCCGTCCCATCCTTGCGTCCCAAATCTTCAGTGTCTTATCATTACTCCCCGATACTATCCGCGCGCCATCGGGGGAGTACACGCAGCAGCTTACCCCAAGCAAACTGGGTAATTCCCCAATCTCAATGTACTCTTTGAGGGTCGTGATCTCCCGCCCCGTCCTTGCGTCCCAAATACTCAGTGTATCCGAACTCCCCGATGATACTATCCGCGCGCCATCGGGGGAATATGCGCAGCAGCTTACCCCACCACCACCCGGGGTGATGGTCGTTATCTCTTGCCCCGTCTCTACGTCCCAAATCTTCAGTGTCTGATCATGACTCCCCGATACTATCCGCGCTCCATCGGGGGAATAAGCGCAGGAGGTTACATTAACCTGATGCCCGGTGAGGGTCGCGATCTCCCGTCCCTTCATTGCGTCCCAAATCTTCAGTGTCTTATCATTACTCCCCGATACTATCCGTGCGCCATCGGGGGAGTACACGCAGGAGGTTACATTATCACTATGCCCGGTGAGGGTCGTGATCGCTTGTCCCGTCTTTGCGTCCCATATCTTCAGTGTTTTGTCCGAACTCCCAGATATTATCCGCGATCCATCAGGTGAATACGCGCAGAAAGCTATACATATGGTCAACCCACTGATGGACGTGATCTCCTGTCCCGTCTTGGCGTCCCATATCTTCGTTTCCTGGATACAAAGGTACCACCCCAATGATACTATCCGCGCGCCATCGGGGGAATACGCGCAGGAGGTTACTCTACCAAAATGCCCGGTGAGGGTCGTGATCACCTGTCCCGTCATTGCGTCCCATATCTTCAGCTTATTATCCTCACTCCCCGATACTATCCGCGCTCCATCGGGGGAATAAGCGCAGGAGGTTACCTTGTCAGTATGCCCTATGAGGGTCGTGATCGCTATCCCCGTTTTTGCGTCCCATATCTTCAGTGTATTATCATAACTCCCCGATACTATCCGCGCTCCATCGGGTGAATACACGCAGGCTTTTATATCACCGCTATGCCCCGCAAGGGTCGTGATCTTTTGCCCCGTCTTTGCGTCCCATATCTTCAGTGTATTATCATAACTCCCCGATACTATCCGCAAACCATCAGGGGAATACGCGCAGGAGGTTACAGAACTGCTATGCCCGGTGAGGGTCGTGATCTCCCGTCCCGTCTTTGCGTCCCATATCTTCAGTGTTTTGTCCCAACTCCCCGATACTATCCACGATCCATCGGGGGAATACGCGCAGGAGGTTACAGAACTGCTATGCCCGGTGAGGGTCATAATCAAATGGCTGATCTCAATCCTCGGCTCCCGGTATTGGTGCAAAAACTTATTGCCTACTTTCATAAACACATCTCTCGTCTTTTCCGCCCACTCTTTCAGCCGCCCCTTTTTCCACTGCAACTCATTATACAACTGCTGAAAAATCAAGCCCGGATGCATTGCCAACACATGCTTCTGCCGGATGAACAGATAATAGAAATCATCAACACACTTTCTCTCTTCCACTTCCGCTATCCCCTTCAACGCCCCCTCATAATCTCCCTGCAACGCATCCACCAACCCCGCCTTCACCTTTGCTTCCACAAAGAAAATCTCACAAAGTGTCTCCGTCACCTCACCCCACATCTCTGCCTTAGTCTCCTGCCACGGCTGCTCAATACACTTATGAACACTCGGAATTTCCCTCTTGTCGCCATCCACAAACAGCGGCAGCCCGGCAAAATATCGAGCAAGGTTTTTATGGAGCGGCAGTGAAGACAATGGTGTATCATAAACCTCTGGTGCGTTTGCATGTTCAGTAGTTTTCCCGCAATAACACGCCTGCGCATACTCCACAAACTGGCGGTGAAAAAACGTCACAATCCTCACCCCATGCATATTCCGTTCCGTCAAATACGGCTCCATATCCAGAAACAGTCTCGACCACACGACAATCGGGAGAGTTTTCCCTTCCTTCACTTCTTCCAGATGGTCTTTATGCGTCCGTGCAAGAAAAGCCTTCCAGTGCTCGTCATCAAATACCAGCATGTCGAGGATCTCTTTTTCCGTAAGCCCCGAATACCTGCCGCTGAGCATGTATCCGATAGCCTTGGCAACGGTGATTTTAGTATGCACACGCTCAAGCTCGAAGAAGAATTGTCCAAGCATGCCGCCGACGTCATCGGGCAAGGCAGAAGCGGGATCATAAGAGTGCCACCTTCGGGCAGCCTCAAAGGCGAGGCGCAGATAGATCGGCAGGCCGGTTTTGGCAAATGCGGAGAGGATAGCATTGCGCTGTTCTTTCAACAGCATTCGTCCGCAATCCCGGCTTCCAAGCCAGGCATCAAGAATCACCCCAGCTTCTTTTACCGGCATTTGGTCAAGGTGCCTTACCTCTGCATAAAACAACTGGTTTTCCAGCGTCGGCAGGCACGAAACCACAAATGCCACGTTTGCCGGCAATTCTCTTGGCAGCCAGAAAAGCGAACCCGGTTCTTCCGCGCCGGATAGCTGGTCCAGCGCGTCAAGAAAGAGCATTATTGGTTTATCGGGGGTCGCGAGTGTAAGCGATGTATTGAAAAGCTCCCGCAGACCGTTTTCGGTTGATAATGCCTTTAATCTTTCGGCTCGCGCATCATCTTTTATGCCTTTACAGAACAGCTCCTCCATTGTCGTCCCGAAGTATCCCGTAATTTCCGCACACAAACTTTGCAGCAGTCCCATCACATCCGAGGTGCGTGAGGTAGTGCCGAGAAATCGGTAGACGTTGAACCCTTTTCTTTGCTTCGCTTCGGTGATCGCCTTTGCCATAACGCTTGATTTGCCGGAGCCCGAGGCTCCGACAAGTGCAAAAATCTTTCTCCCCTCGCCCTGTGGGAGAGGGGCCGGGGGTGAGGTCAAATATTCTTCAATCTCCTTCAAAACTTCTTCTCTTCCGCTGAAATGCTCCACCAGCCGCTCCCGGAACTCTTTCTGCAAAAGCCGCTCATGCTCAACCTCTCCCGGACTGACAAACTCCTTGATCTGGGCCTCGATTATCGTATGGAGATGATTGTACACCATCTCACCAAATGCTTTAGCATCAGCCAAAGCCACGGCACCATTTTTCCAAGCGGCCGGATATTCTACGCAGTGTTCATCGCCCAGTGTATCGATAAGCTCTTTTCGCAGATTCTCAAGTTGCTTTTTGGAGTAAGAGTCGGCTTTGCCGTCCACCAGATCAACATACTGGCCTGCTGTTTCGTCTTCCGGCAATCCGTCAACCTTGCGCAAGTAGGCAAACACATGCTCCCGTGCATCCGCTACTTCCTCCGGCGTGTTGAGCGCACCGAGCATAATTTCCTGATGCGTAGCGGAGGCGAAGTACTTCGTCTTCTGCGATTCCGTCAACCCTGACTTTTCGGCCGCAGCTCTGAGGGTCTCCCGTAATGTTCTCTCAATCGGTTCCCATGCCGTATACTCCCGCAACTCTTCACCACGTTGCTGCAAAACGTATTCCGGGGGCACGGCATTATCGTCGCGGCGATACCATTTGCTTAAAAGCGCTTTACTCCCCTCGCCTGTGGGAGAGGGGCTGGGGGTGAGGTCAATTATCTTCTCAAACTCTTCCGCATCAATCCTCGCCGGCAGCGGCTGCCACCCATACCTATCGCCCAGCAGCATGATAAAATTGGGTTTGGGTGACATTTTCTGACAGCGCCGGATCTCATTGAGGCAGATATCCATGGTTTTCTGGTCAAGCTGCGATTCTTCGTTCACGCCCCAGCGCAGGTCGATGGCCTGGAACTGGGCGCCATTCTGCTCGCAGTACTTCTCAAGCTTTGGAAAAACATCTTTCTGCAATATCCGGCGCTCTTCGCGCATGTCGGAGAAAGTTGAAGAGACGAAAACGCGGAAGGTTTTTGTTTGTACGGGCATTATTCAAATCCTTTAATATAGGCATGGTGGTTATAATTGTGAAAGTATCAACAGCAACTCAAGGTGTCAAAAATGCAGTCAAAGGATCAAGCAATCCAAGTTGCTTATAAAACTTATCCTCATAATGATAATTCCTCTTTGTATTCATTTCATAATTTTGCAGAGCATGGGCAATAATTTTTGGAGAAAATGATACGAAAATTGCCCCAATATCATTGATTACCGGAGGGCAAGTCGCGTCGACAAATTGACGCGATTTATCCAAGTTAACGCCAATTATTGTACATCCCTTTTCGAGCGCAACTTCAGCCTCCCATTTCACATACTTGTATTTGTATCGAGTGTCTTGTCCGATAAGCATGATGTATTTACTTGCCATCTTAATTCGCTCTCTGCAAACCCGTTTGATATAGCCTTCGTTTTCCGAATCCAAGTCTTCCTGCAATTGGCAATTTACAAAATCGAAATCTATATGCTCATGGGCTTTCCAAGCAAGCATTAATCGATATTGAGTAATATCTGTGCTACTGAAACCTACAAAGGTTCTGGGAAGACCCATAAGGTTCTTTTTGCCAATAATTATTATTTGTTTTAAAGGAACCTACCCCTTTTCCCTTCGCTCCTTCACAAACTCTCCTATCGCGACCCACTGATCCTCAGTCATCAAATCCGGCTTCTCCCGCAATTTCTTAATCTCCGCAATCACCCTGTTGATCGGATTGACATTCTCGCCCAACCCCAGAAGTTTGGCGGCCTTATTCCGTTTCATAGCTGGATTTGCGGTCACGACTTCCGCCAGCCTGGAAACCTGCTCTTCGAAGCGCAAATCTGAAAAAGGCGTTTCCGTTCTTGGCGCGCCGGGACTCTGGTCCACCATGAGAAGCATTTCGCGCGCCTCCTCGGCCGATATGGTCTCGGGTTCGTTGCATAATTTCTTTTCTTTAAGCCGGAATATGAAATATTGCAGTAATTTTTGAACGTCGCGGTGGTTCCCATTGAAACGGACAATGCTTCGATCGGTAAATATTTTCCAAGCTTCCGGGAACCTTTCCCCGAGATCGCCGTATTCCATCGCGTCCAGTTGATGCTTTTTCTCCTCCCAGTGGATTCGGATGCTATGTTCAAGGGCTTCCTGGTTTGAACACAGTGGTTTGAGGTCTACGATAAAGAAGTTCGAAATACGATAATAGAAATCGTTTTCCAGCGTCCGGGAGGAAAGCAAATCGCTTATGTTCTTGTTTGTCGCAAACACGAGCGTCGCGGTGCATTTCCGTTTTTTCTCGTCATTGCCTTCATCGCCCAAGGCATAATATTCGTGCGGTTTATCGAGGAGCGTCAACAGCCTGGCTTGCGCCACATTGTCGAGCCTGTCTACCTCATCCAGGAATACCGTCCCAACTTTGCAATAGGCAAGCAGACCGGGATTATCCTTAAAGGCCATTGAAAAAGATCCCCTCGTATGTCCGAACACCTGGGAGATCATCAATTCGCGGGTGAGGCCTGCGCAGTTGATGGATTTGAAGCTGCCGTTTTTCCCATACACACGATTATGAATCTCGCGGGCAAGCTGCGTTTTTCCCGTGCCCGAGGGACCGGTTATCAGAATCGGATTGGAGGGTGTGCGTAAGTAGTTGCACCGTACGACAATCTCCTCAGGACGCGTATCCGTAACAAGCCAACGGGCATTCGACGACGCGGACTTGTCGTCAAGAACGAGTATCCCTTTTTTATTGAATGGGAGTGCCGTCGCGGATGTAACAATGAACATCGGATGGGTTTTGGCCTTATTTTCCAGGGCTTGCGCGCATTCCGCCATCAACGATTCCAGTGCTCCGTCTTTTTCCAGAAGAGACGGCTTGACCAGGCGATCGGTGATTATCCGCGCAAGGCCGGAGAAGGATTTTTCAATCTCCCTTGATTTTTGCTCGCAAAAATCAAGCAACTGTTTCGGCTCCCGGGGAACGAGTTTAAATCCCTCGCCCCCGCACGCCTGCCATAAAGAGATCATGCATGCGGCCCAGATATCATCGGCTGATTTTGGCGACAAACTATCGGCCCCCGGGCGGACAAATGCCCGGTAGATCCCGGTATGGTCAACAGTACCTGCGTATAGTGTATCGACTCCGCCGGCAAGTTTATAAAGCTTCCCGAGATTAAGCCCGCTGATCCAGGTTTGACGGGGCGTCCGTTCCATGAAAACGCTGCCGGGGTAAAGAAACCCGTGAGAGAATGGACCGCTGCACAGCGGTCCGTTTTCATTCATGGACGATAAATACTCGCCAAGGTGCTGAAGCGTAAGCAGGCAGCTTTCTTCGTCGCGTCCCCTGTGTTGTTCGAGCGTCGCATGTGACTCGCGTACTATAAAACCGCAACGTTTTCCGTCCCACGGTAACACCCCTGCATTGACTATCCGGCATGCATGTTGCAGATGGCGCGTGGGAGAAGCCTCCCATTCCGCGGAAGCAATCACCAATTCCGGGTTAAGGCCGGACGAATATACCTCCATGCTCCGTAAAGGTCCTCTGCCGGGTGAAGCGGATGATGATTCCAGAAGATTATCTACGCGCTTAAAAAAAGGTCCCTGATGAATCGTGGCGCCGTCGGAATTGTAGCCGAGACGTTCAATTTCGGCTATTAGAGAAGAATCCTCGCCATTAAAAAATGAAGGTTGGGATTTGTCCCGCATGTGCATTGCCCCCGATGGAAAAGTGAAAAAGCGAACCGTAGTAAAATAAATTCACCTGCGTATGACAAAGAAAGGAAATACTCAGGAACGAGTGCTCATTGTTTATTGCATTCCTGTACAAGCACCGTCTTTAACGCCGACACCAGGTCCCTTTCCACATGGTTGCGCAGATAGTAAAATTTCGCGGAATGCGGAATGATCTTCTGCGTGCATACCAGTTCGTGCGCAATAATGCCGAGAATGTAATACGAACGGTTCTTTTTCTTTGACCTTTTAAGAAGACCAAAGAGCGGAGAGGCGCTGTTGAGGCCGATATATACCCGCTCCATTGTCCGCCGTTTTTCGATTTCCTCGGGAGCGAGGTTAAGCAGCTTCCCGTTTTCGTCAAAGAGCGCGGCAAGAACATTTTCCTCCTCGCCGGAAGCCTCGAACAGGCCCACGTCAATCCGGTTCACGGGGAAAAGAAGGTTCCTTTCGAGCGCTTCGAAAAGTTCGGGCCTCCGGATCCATCCTTGTATTTCCGTGAGAAAGGCTTCCTCTTCCTTGTCGACTTGGATCTTCTGCTGCAAGCGAATATCGGGGACCATCAGCGACGGATCAATGATGCCTTGTTCAACAAGGCTTTTAAGGACGTCGGATCGGAATTGGATGGTATCGAGATCCACCACCATGCACGGGAAACATCCGTCAAGGAGCTTATAGAGGAAATTGGCCGGCTCGTCATAGGCGGTGGTTTTGGGCGGCATCAGGACAAAGTCGTGTTTATACCGCCTTCCAAGCCATGAAAGCGATTCGAGCTTTGTACAGAAAAATAACGGCAACTCCGGTTTTTTCATTTCCGCGATCTCCCTGAGCGAGAACGCCCCTCGTTTTCCGTCAATTGCAAAGAGCTTGGCCTCGAAGAGAACATGCGCAACGCTTGCCCCGTCAAACTCGTAGGATTTATTGATGACCTGCGTGACAAGGCCCTGTATTTTCAATCGGAAAATGTACTGGTTGGTTAGCGCCAGGCGTTCCCACTCCGCCGTTTGCGGAGTGAGCGTGCCAAGGTCTTCCAATAATTTTCCCTTAAAGATAACACTTAGCTCATGTACCATTGTTTCAAAATGACTGTTTGCATAGACCGAGTTTCTCGACAACACCAACGACAGATCGTCGCAATTGATGTCCACCCCGTATCCCGGCATGTAGGGAAAATCGCCATAGTCATCGATATCATGGTAATGCCCCAGGGGCTTCTGGAGCGAGTCGAGCGTGAGGGACATGACATAGCAATATTTGCACAGCACCCGTACCCACGGAGACGTAGACCGATACATTCTTCCCCTCGCATGATCCGTCCGGAAATGACGCACGCCGGGCGCTTCGTCCCAGACGGAGGGACATTTTTTATCGTTAATAATCACCTGATAGGGATAATATTCCGCCCGCGATTCGATCCAGGACAGGCATTTCCGGGGAGCACCCGTGTCCGCAAACCACGCACACACGCGCGTTGAATAGGAAAGCTTTTCATCAAGCACCCGCGAAGAAATCGCGGGAGGTTTTGCGGGATCGTTGACCGTAAAGGTCATCTCGACAAACGAACCCTCGCATCTCGTGGTGACAACCACAAGCCGCGTGCCGAGGGCCGGATTGAAAAGGCTGCAAAATCCAACCCCGAATTGCCCGATTTTCTTGTCATCAAAAGACTTGTCCGACCCGCCGAGCGTAAGGAGGCAATCGATACGATTGAGCGACATTCCTTCGCCCCAATCAATCACCGCGACGCTGTTGTCCGTAAATTCAATGGCGATTTTGACCTTTTCTTTCGGAACGTCGTCGGGATACGAGTCAACCGCGTTTGAAATGATCTCCTCGAGACCGCGCGCCGGTTCATTGGCGAATTGCCGTGACGTCAATTTGCGCCACGCTTCCTCAACGTTGACCTGATACAGGTTTCCCTTGCGCTCGATGACTTCAATGCATTTGTTTTCGGTTTCCATATTCAATCACTCCTTTGTTGGTTTCCCAAACAGTTTTTCCCAGTCCAAATGGTCGTCGTTCCAATAACTTTTTCCGGCCGGTTCATTGCCCGACTTTCCATCGGAAGGTCCGGTCTCCACGTCAACGCACCGTCCGACCGCGTCAAACAATACCAGCCTCTCACAGACGTCGTAATTCAGGTGTTTGAAACATTCGACCTTCTCGGAAAGTATAAGCTCTCTCAAACACCAGTGGGCCGCAAGATCGGGGTCATAATGAGCGAACGCCACATGGGTCTCTATTTCCGGATGATTCAGGTTGATGGAAACGGAAGAATCCTTGACCTGAAATTTGATTGTCGATACGGGGGTTTTTCCATCAAGGCGAACCAATCGGGTCAATTTGAACCTGATATTTGGAAGGTCGGGGCGATGTACCGGACCGTAGTTGTCTTGTTCGTCGCTGGCGCGGGAAGCCGCCCCGCTTCTATTTTCCGCGCTAAGTCTCTCCAGTTCCTTGTCTCCGCATAGCAGCACAAGCGATTCCTGGAAACGCCGCTCAAGTTGCGATAGTTCCGACTGCGCGCTTCCAGGCGGCGCCTCAATCGCCTCGTCCTTATAATCGACGGAGGTAAGGGGCCCAAAATGCTCTTTCAGGAATTTCACCATTTTATCCGTCAAGCGTTTTTCATCGATAACGAGCTCGCGCCCCGTTACCCCGTCGAATTCGTCGCCTTCGCACTTGCAGAGGAGGAGCGACCGGTGCTTGCGGTACGCGTTAAAAAGTTCATTGACCGTTGCGAGCCCGAACGGAAGCACCGGAATGAGAGGCAGGTGCTGCGCCGGTTTGAAATACGGATCGATACGCAAGTAGTCGATCACGATGCCGGCGGCGTCCTTAAAAGCAAAACCGCGTCGTTCGAAATCCTTATTGACTATCTGACGGCAAATTTTATGGATAATACCCGGAAGGACAACCGTTGTCAGGTGAGAGCATATTTGCCGGTAAGCGGGATCATTAATAACGTCGTTTCGTGAAATGGGCAATTTAAAAGTATGGCTGTCGACCATAATGGCAAGGTTGTCAAATTCCCACTGCCACGTTCCAAAATCATCCTTTATCGCTACGAGAATGCCACCCTGATGCAGCATCACGCCCGACCGATAATTAATACGGTAGTGGAACGTGGCCTGTTTACCCTCAACCTGTATGGCGCCACAACAAACCCACCCGTCGATATCGGGACGCACGGTAAGCGAACGGGGAAGGAAACCTCTCTGTTTATCTTCGCGTATGTCAACAAATACCGGAGTGGATAAGTATCGGCAATACAGGCGAACAATATTGTGTGCTGCGAAGAGTTTTTGCTTGAGCGTTTCGAGAAGGTTGTCGCTTTTCCATAAAAGGGACACCGTTGTTGCTTTCTTCGGCATTTTTCCGGCAAACCGCCTGATAATGCCGTCGTTAACCGAAGTCATGCGTAGCTCGGTGCGCTCATGGCCGTCGCAAGTGTCAACAATATATCCGGATAGGTCCTTGTCGGCCCAGGGAGAAAGTTTCCCCACCCCATGCTTTCCAACCGAGTCGTTCGTTCCATCCTTATTCGATTCGAATACCCTAAGGTAGCTCTCCACCTCGGCAAAGCTCATGCCCTTCCCATTGTCGATGAACCGGAGCCGGGCGTATTCAGTGTCGCCATCCTTCCAGACATCGCCCTTAATATGGATTTTCGTGGCGCCCGCATCAACGCCGTTGGCCACAAGCTCGCGTGAATACTCGTCGGGATTGGAAAACTGCCTGCGGATGGATTCAACGAGATGACTCGCGTCGGCCTTTATGTTCTGGCCGGCAATGGTGGCCAGCCTCTGTTCCAGGGTCGCATTTTCTTTTGTTTCCGGCATGGTGGTCTCCTTTGAAGGTGTTTTTCTTGCTTGCCGGATACAACTATGCAAGTACTAGGCCATGTAGTTTGGCCCCAAAAGCAGATATTTAGTGGGTTTTGCGGGTGGGGATATGTTTGGGAATGTTTCGGAATGTTTGGGATGAAATAGGGGATTGTTGGACTGTTTGCTTATAACTGGACTTTATTTATAAGATACATGAACCTCTTTATTTGAAAAAACAATTCTGCTCGGGGCGACCCTATCATTCCACGATCATAATAGAAAAAGGGAAGCGACCCAGGGAACCGCTTCCTGAGTCGCTTTTGTTAGGTTTTTGACCGGTACCTAATTAATTTTCACGAATTGAACATCGCTTAAAGTGTTTGTCCCATCACTCCCTCCGAGTATGTAAAGACCACACTTGTGGGACTTAATGCGCGCCACGTACAAGGCGAAAACCAAGGTAGTTGAGCGGTTGCCATGGACCGCAAAAGGAACGAAATGCGGCGCACAGCTTCATGGCATTGATAACGGTAGAGTTTCCGAAATCTCCCCCACGTACTACGTTGCCGGGACCCCAACCAGAAGACGTCGTCGCTAACGGATTGATTTGGCTATTTGCACTATAAGGTGACCAAACATCATTGGTCAACTGCATTAAATTTCCTTCCATGTCATACAGGCCCCAGGCGTTTGGCGGCATCATCGCGACTGATCGCGTGCTATTCGGTGAATTAAGCCAACACACTGTATGGGCACCGATCTGTGTTGTATCAGCCGCTGTAAGTGGAGAAAAGTTTTGGCCCCAGTAATAATCCGTTGTATTGCCTGCGCGGCATGCATATTCCCACTCAGCTTCGGTTGGCAGCCGATATCCATTCTTGGTAAAGTCAATACCCACGGATGTCAAGGTATCATAATTAGACCCTTGATAAGCGTAAATGCCGGTACCGGTATAGGTGTAAACCGTGTCTAATCCTTCAGCCTTGCTTAGCTTATTACAAAACAACACAGCGTCATACCAGCTTACCTGTTCCACCGGCCAAACCTCTCCTGAATCGTAAAACGAAGGATTGGTTCCCATAACCGATTTATATTGTGCCTGCGTCACGAGCGTCTGTGACATGGAGAATGCACTTAGTGTTACGCTATGAATCGGAACAGAAGTTGGACCGTTCCAATAAGCATTAATAAAAGCCTGATTCGCACTACCCATCTGGAATGTCCCTGCGGGGATATTTATCATGGTTATTCCCGCGGGCACCCCAATCTGTCCATTTACCGTTACTGTTCCCATCGCACCCAGAGTGACCGTCATGGTCGCCTGCCCTGGAGGCGGCAAAGCTAGGCCGACCCATTTCAAAGTAATAGTATAGCTCGCATTGCTCCCCGGCAAAGGCGTTATAGTGGTATCGCCGGCGTAAAGCAATGTATCGAGTCCCCACATTTTCCCATAAACGTCCATGTTTATTCTTTGAGCTATATTAGTTTGCAAATAATCATAGGCAAGCTTGACCGTGTTCCCGATGGCGCTCTGCTTTGCAAATGAGGAATCATCCACATTAGTTCCATTGACAAGCAATTCGCAACGCGTCACACTGTCGCGGATAGGAAAGAAGTTTGCTTTGAGCATGGAAAATCGAGCTGACAAATCAAGGCTGACATCCGTGGTTTGCCTGGGTTGAATGTTAAAAGTGGTCGAACCGCTATGGATCAGTGAGTCCTTTGAATCCAGGGTGTTGACTGAAAGCGTCCATGTTTTCAATGACGCGAGGTTGTTGTAGGTTTTTGAAACGGTCATCTGACCATTTCCGCTAAGCGGAAAAGTGTCGAGAATGGGTGTTTCCCCTTGGGAGGAAATGCTGATTATCAGTTTGGATAATGAGATGTCATGCCGTTTTGCCATTGTTCCAACATTTCCAACCCGAACACTGACGTTTGCAGATCCAGGACTATTATTATCAACCGGATTATTCGGACCAGTTGAACACGAAATTAAAATAAATCCGCTAAGCATCAATCCAGCAAATAAGCGTTTCATAATTTACCCTTTCTTTAAAAGTAAACGTTAATAGGTTCTTGAATCAGATTGAATCAATCTTTTCTTACCGGGCTTTACCTCCTTTCCAGTTTCCCGGGAATTTTGGATTTCTTTAATGTTGTTTTTCCTGTTTGCTGGATACAACTATGCAAGTACCAGGCCATCGCATTTGGCCTGAAATCAAGCATTTTCGTGGGTTTACGGGGTTGGAAATATGTTCGGGAATGTTTCGGAATGTTTGGGATTATGGTATGGGGAAAGGACGGGGTTAGGGATGACTGACATTTTGGGGTTCGTAAGATTAAGAGATGACTTATCAACAATTCAGGAACGGGGTAACACCCGATTGTCATGCCAATTGCTTATAAACCAGAATAGAACTATTGTTGATAGTAAATCCCAATTGTATTGGTTTAAGGATTCTTAGCACAACGAAAACCACGTTCGTGATCTTCAACATTATTAGGGGCATTCGTGGAACGAAAAGCGCAGTTGAATTGGCCATGGTATGAGACTGAACGCCATGAACCGCCGCGATGTACCCTCCATCCCTCTTTCTGCGGCTTTGAAAGATCCCCCTTCCAATATCGCTCGTAAGCTAACTGTTCATACCAGTCAGCGCACAATTCTTGAACATTTCCTAGCATTTGGTATAGTCCCCAAGGGCTGATTCCACCCGGAAAAGACATTACACTGCAAGTACCTGTTTCATCGCCTGCTTTACGACTACTACTATTTCTGCATTTGCTTTCATCCCACTTATCTCCCCATGGAAACATTCTTCCATCAGTTCCTCGCGCCCCTTTTTCCCATTCTAACTCGGTGGGAAGTCGCAACCCGGCCCACAGGCAATAAGCTTCCGCCCCTAACCATCTGACGTTGACAACCGGATGGTCGTTCTTGTCGCCATAAGCAGTATATCCGGTTGCTGACTTTCTTATAAAACACCCGCTGTCAAGCCATATCCATTCTCTCAGCTCCTTAAGTTCAGGATTTCTTTCCGATAAGAACCGAGCGAATTGCTCATTCGTCACCGGATATACCGCTAAATAGAATGCAGGCAGATACACTGGGAAAGGAGGGCATCCTCCCTGGTCTCCGCCTGGCCCTCCCGCTAAAAACTCCCCTTCAGGAATCAGCACAAGTTGCATTCCGTCTTTCTTATTTGTGATAACCGGTTGAGGAGTGTTTAAATTTCCCATAGATTCATTCAATTTATTTCCCGAATCCTTTGGAGATTTTAACTTCTCTTCTCTTGTTCCTGAATCTTCGGAGTTAACTTCATCGTATTTCTTTTTAATGTTATGCTTCATTGTAGCAGAGTTATCAACTGGTTCCCTCGGAGCTTTCCGGTCGAAAGCCTCCAAGACAAGATTACCCCTAACCTTATCGAGTGAGACCATTGCACCTGACATATTAAATTGTTCAGGACAAACTCCTCGAAACACATTACCTGCGAATGTTTCGATCAGAACCGGGACTTCCTTGTTATCAATATTCACAGCAAGCCTCTTAATCTGAGGAATGCTGATGTTCATCCATCCGAGAGATTGCTCCGTAAATGGAATGTGCTCTTTATGGACACGCTCGTTGAAATAGACAACTGCTCCACTCGACGGAATACGAAATTTTATTTGGGATCTGTCCCAATAAATTTGCGGGTGGATCGGCGGTTGGCTTTTCGTTGCAATCCGATTAAGCGTGAGAGTATGATTTCCTTTACGTAAAAGAAATATTTCAGCGTCTTTGGTTATCAAACAAGGCCCCAACATATGAGCACTATCTGCAAGTTTTGGACTTCCAGTGAGAACACCCGATTCTATTGTTTTTATAGTAATATCACTCTGATCAAAGGTAATAGATTCAATCTGATCCGATTTCACATTCGTTTCACCAAGTAGATGCTCAACAATGCTAATTACTTCGAGACTGTTAGTTCCTCCGTTATCAACAAGATAACCTACTTGTCCTGTTTCGGCAATCTTGAAGAAAACCCTCTTATCATTAGTATCAACTATAAATGCATCAAATCCAGTCAACCATATATCCTTGCCTCCAATACTTGGTAATTGGAAATATTGAGCGTGAACGGGGCGATTGGGATCCATTTTGGGATCCAATCCTTTTTTCGTATATTGAACTGCGGTACCTGCGCTATAACGGAAAGATGTAATTTTAGAGTCTCTTGAACCGATTTGAAAAGATGCTCCATTTTTTAAAAAAATAAAGGCTTTTGAGTCGGTTGGATTATCAGTTTCTTGAGGTACCGTTGAGATTGTGGAAGGTGCCTGTGAAGCATTCTCCGTCTCGGTTTTTGATGGAATAATTGGTTCATGAATCGCCTGGGGTAATGGTTGGGGTAATGAATCAATATCTTCAAGACTTTCCTTTTCAGCAGACCGAGGAGCTGGTTCCGGGATAACTGGTGGAACTTTGGTTATATCCCTTTGCCTTTTTCGCTCGACCTTTGCTACCACATTTTCGATAGCCTCAACTACCTCAAGCCGGACTTTTTTCCAATCGTTTTCTGATGTTTCAAGATACTCGCTTAATGGCGTAGGTTTACCTGGCGTTAGCTGATAAGTATTAGTGATTTCCAAGTCCTTCCACCGCGCCGGCTCAAGCAATATCGGCAATATCTCGATTTTATCCTGTTTAGAACGATCCATGATATGTGGCAATTCTTCGTCTATTATAAACTCCGATATCACGAAATCCTGAGTAATCAGCAATATGGCTATGTCTGCTTTGTCGATCTCTTCAAATATCCGTTCTCTCCATTTATCAGCACCGCGTATGCCTTGTTTTTCTTCACGATCATACCAAAACTCGACATTTTTACGCCGTAAGTTTCGCTCCCAAAAACCAAGGAGGTATTTAGGGTTCTTTTTCATCTTCCTGGTATCCAAATACTCAGTCAACCAAATATCATTTTCATGACAGTAACTGATGAATATTTTAATTATTTCGTTGCTCATTGCGTTGTGCTCCAAGAAACATGTATCGGCCCGCTTACAATATTTTCAATATTTGTAATGGGTGTGAGATAAAATCTACAATATTTCACCATCCAGGATATAGCAGAACCTGTTGATCAAATTTTCACCACTTCCCCAACTCCGCCACAATCGTATACTTCGCGTTTTTCAGAATTTCGGGATATTTCCTCACGGAATTCCGGTCTTTTTCTTTTTCCTTTTCAACCAGTTCAACATAAGACTTCAAACAGTCATGGATTTTTTTATCGTTGTCCCTTTTTTCCCCGAAGGACCAACCGTTCTTGATTTTGTGATGCATCCAATCGTTGTGTTCGGCCTCGGCGAGCATTTCAATATTGGCGTCGAGAATCTGCCGTATTTCCGTTTCTTTCAGGGCGGTTCCCGAGTCCAGCGGAACCACATAGAGGCCAACCAGATCGAGTATATGAGGAATTCTTGCGGCAGCGGCCCTGTTGTCTTCCTTGATATCGGGCGGCAGGTATTCAAAATCCTTATCCATCAATGGACTGAGCCATTTCTCCCTTTTGCCAAGCCGGCGGTAATAGTCGTGGACAAAGGGCGCCAATTCATCCGCCCGGGTCTTGAATTTCAGGTCTCGGTTGACAATTGCGGTAAAATCCGCCGTGTCCGCGTGCATGGACAGGATCTCCTCCGAAGGCAGGTCCGACCGGCGGATCGCATCGGCGCCGGGTTTTTTGAGTTGCAGTATGATCTTCTCCAGGGAACGTGCGCCATGCGTGAACCGTTTTGTTTCAATAATCGCGGAAAGAATGCCGTGATCGATGTTCAATTGGTCTTCGTCCTTCAAACCAAGCATGGACCGTAAAAGCAATGCTCGCCTGATCGGGTAGCAGACATCCGACATGTCGTCGCACCATTGTTCTTTCTTCGCGTCGAATTTCTGGCGCCTGTTCGGTCCAAGCACGTTTATATACCCGCTGAGCCTGCTCTTAAAATCCGGGCCTTTTTTCAGCCTGAAATCTTTGCAATCCTGCGGGTCCGTTGCCTTTGGCCCAAAGCTCTCCACATCATAGCTTGTCCCTCCGGCAAAAACAAAGACGCTCTTCCCTATGGGGTGATTGATCTGGCCTTCAAGGAATTTTCCATCCTGCATGGGCGCCAAAAGGTACTGGAGCCAGTAGTATTCCTTTGAGTCAAACTCGTCCCAGAAAACAACGGGAGTCGTTCCGCCAAGGGCCTTATCGCGGACCTGGTGGAACGCGTCATTCAATTCCGTATGGTCCTTGAACTGGGAAAGGTTGAATTCGAGAATGGGAACATTTTCGCCGAGTATGCCCTTTGCGATCTCCTTGATGCCGAAGCTTTTCCCGGCGCCGGGAGGGCCAAAAACCGCTATGCTGAGCGGCATTTTCCCTTTGTCATGTCTGTCGTAATTCTTGATCAGGGAATAAACGGACCGCAGACTTTCGATCTCCGATCGGTCCGCCGTGAACAACTTTCCGAACCGCGCGCATGGTACTTGCCCTAGTGCCCTCGTTCCCTGAATCGCAACCCTTCGGCCTACGCCGAACAGCGGTCGGGGGTTCTTTTTCACGCCTTCAAAGTAAGCATTCAGTATTGTCCAATTCTTTGAGGACTCCGCTTTTTTCTCATCAGGATTGATTGCCTGGATCCAGGGATATGCGAATCTTGGTTTTAGGGCAATGATGTCCTTCACCACCTCGGATAGCGGAAACCGGGGAATATTGCATGTTGCATTACCATGCCCGGATTCGAGCATGGTTCTCATGGCGGAAAGCCCCGCTCTGATTCCTTCATGGATCGGGTCAGGATGATCCAACTGCATGAGGCGATCGACAATCCCCGCCGTGAGGCAGGCCATGAATCCAAAACCGTCTCCTTTGATGGATTCTTTCCATTCGAGCTCAAGATATATGGGATCAAAAGCGAGAAGGAAACGCCTTTCCTTTGCCGTAGTATCAACGTGTAGCGCGCCTTCGGACCCAAAATGGACTATCAGATGGCGGCAATTCAGCAGCGGCCTTATTTCAGAGTTGAAGCATAATTCCTCAACAAGATCCAGCGCGGTCCGTTCCCACGAAACGCCCCGGCTCACCCGCACTTCTTCCCTGCGTATGTCGGCGCTCGAAACGATCACTACAAGGTTGTCCCTGAATCCGGCGCTCAGGTGACGCCAGAGATCTCCCTGGCCGACAGGGCTTGACATCTTAAGAACAACCCACCTCGGTTTTGAATTCGCTTTTCCGGTAATTGCCACGGGCCAAGCTGCTTTGTGTGAATTTTGCCTGAAACCCAAACCGCCATCATCAATTGCCACCACGTCGGGATTTTTGGAAACGGTCCCGACATAATCTCCAAACAAAAACGGCGCACCTGCGGGACATCCATAGCCCAGCGATTCGGCCAATCTCCAGACTTTTCTATTTTTGTCAAAAGGGAAAGGCTTCCAGAGAGAGTATCCATTCAGCGAAGAAGGAAGCTTCTCAAACACTTCCTCGCGAAGACCGAACTCGACCTTGAAAGGGTTTGAAGATTTCTCCTCGCCGGACCTGCGTTGTCCGATTTCCCGGAGAATGCGATAAAGAAGTCCTGCGCCGCCTTGAGTCATACATTCCTGCGTACCGACCCGTTCGGCCGCATCAGGAGCAAGACGCTCTCCAAGGTAGATCTGATGGTCATGGATGACGTCGCCCGTAACGAGGACGGTTTTCGGATCAGGTGGCATGGGAGGGTCCTTTGCAGTTGTTAAGGGAAATGATTCAAGATCACAGGAATTTAGTTCGTTTTTTACAAGCACCAAAAATATATAATGTCCAAACTTCGAGATCCGCAAACCCTACTCCAACTGCGAGTAGTACAGGCCGAACCGCCGGGACCGCTCATAGTCATGCTGTGCGCGTTCGGCATTTCCTAAAAGAAAGTTCGCGAAACCCTCATAATAGAAATCTTCGCAGGTTTGCGGAGTGGGAAACATGCCGCTGAGGATCCTGCTGCATTCGATCCTCATTCTCTTTTCATCGCCCATTTTCCGCAGAATGCGCGCGAAGCGGACCGCGAGTTGCCGAGTCTTAACCTCCGGGCCGAAAAGGTACTTTTCGTAGATGGTCACCGCTTTACGCGGTTCATTTATAAAAAGGTCGAACTCGGCCAACTGATAGTAGATATCGGAAATATTTAGCTTCTGGTTGGTTTTGCTTTCTCGAATAGCCGACGTCAACAGGGCCTGGGCCTCTTCATGCTCGCCAAGTTCTTTCAGGCAAAGGTGCGCATAGATTATCGACGTGGTATCGTGGATTTCTTTCCGGCGCATTTCTTCGAAAACATCGAGCCCTTTTCTGTATTCTTTGCACCGAAAGCGCAGAATTTCCTGGGCGTTGCATAGTTTGAGCAACGAGTCCTGGGGCCAGGAGGAAATATCGGCGTCGAAGATGAGTTTACGATCGCTGCGATCGGGCATTTCACCGATTTCAATGAGTGGATAAAGATAATGGAACCGTCCGTAAAGGTTATCGGACGAACCGCAACGGGCGAGGGTTTTTGCTAAAAATTCCCGCGCGGACGTGAAGTCTCTGCGGCGCATGTAAAGATACCCGAACGCTCCAAAGATTATCGCATCATCTGATTTTTCCTCCCCGGCGGCGCGTATGCTCTCTTCCGCTTGTGTCAATTTGCCGATCTCAAGCTCGCATATTGCTTTGACGATCAAGGAATAGAAAAAACGGCGTGCCGGTCGCTCATAGCGGGCGGCTGAAAGAAAATAAGAAATCAGCTCAAGCGCTTCTTTCCAATTTCCCTTCTCAAAGCACTCATTAAACTCCGAGATGGCCGGCATTAGTTTCCAGGAATCTTCATCCGTTTGCCGCAGCGCTTCGACTTCACTGATAAAACCAGGCCAGTACGGCAGCAAAGGATGTTCTTTAAGCGGCGGTTTATAGGAGACTTTCAGATTCCGGCAAAGCCGGGCCATGGACTGAAGAAATGAACGGGTATCGTGCGAATCGACTTCGACCGCGTTCAGGGATTCCAGTATATCATAAGGCTTCAGCCATTTTTTAGGGCGCGACCCCGAAAGCACGATTGGAAAGACCCTCTTCTGTGCGATCATGTCTTGTTCCAGCGCATAATCGAGTTCCATAACCGTGTATTTTCCGTTCGAGGGACTCACGCTTGCCGCGCTGACAACAGGAACGAAATAAGTCGCCCGGTGTATCAACTCCGCGAACTCATCGGGGACCGGATGGCCCAGGTCGCTTTTCTTCCAATGCGGGGAATATTCCCAAACCTCGAACCCCTGCTGTTTGAGTTCACCGGCGATCTGCGCGACTTCCGTTTTGTCGGCTTGCGCATAGCTCAGGAAAACCCTTCGATAATTTTTCATCGGTTTACCGCTCCCTGGTATTGGTTGAGGCGGATAAGGCGTCCAACAACAGCTTCGATGGTGACGTCACAAAATATAAACCTTTCATGCGGTTTCTCCAAATAGAACTCAATAATCATGCAATTCTTGATAGTTGAATTTATGCAAGGGACCAAAAACTACCGTAGTAATTTATGCATGATATTTTCTTAAGAACGCCTGGTCCTCAAAATCAACTTTTGACGGCAAATACCCATTGTAATCGTCCTCAATATGCATTATCGCGATTTTACAAACAATATCAGGATCGAAACGGTCTTTGAAATGCTCGACAATTGCCGATATTCCTTCTCTGTGGTGCTCGATTTTCCGGTGAGCAAAGGGGTCTGGTCGCCGCTCGCCTGGATAATAATCGCCTGATGTGAGCATGGACCACCGCTCCATTGCAGCGGCATCAAAATGGCGATCAAGAAACTCGTGGATTTCACGGTAGTCTTTCCCGAAAATATCTTTTGTGCGTTGGCAATGCCGATCAAGATACATAAGCGGTTCTTGGTTTCTTCTTAATGTTTATATTATGTAATAACAAACCGAATGCCAGGAAAAACCTATTGCTGCTGAACAACGTATTTATTTAAATATCAAAGGAATTGTCATTGTGCATCCGCTTTCAGCCATTGATAATTCCGGGAAAAGAATGTTTAAAAACGTTCGCGAATGTTTTTAATCGGTCCAAAAGGCGATTGACGATTTCCCATTGCATTAAATGAATATCCGTTCTTTCCCATAAAGTTGTTTAGTATTTTATGTTTTCGATGATATGCGATGCGGAAGGCATGATTTTTGATATTACTGTTCAGCGAATGAAATCGCAAAGGAATTAAATATTCTTGATAATTGGAAAACGCTGATATGAAAACCCTTAAAATCTTCATCTCCTCAACCTTTAAAGACATGAACGCCGAGCGGGATGTGCTCATCAAATCCGTGTTCCCGCGCCTGCGTGAAAAGGCCGAAGAAGAACTCGGCCTTCGGGTGCAGGAGATTGACCTGCGCTGGGGCGTGACCGATGAGCAGGTGATGCGCGGGAATGTGGTGGAATTGTGTCTTGACGGCATTGAGGAGTGCAAACCGTACTTTCTGTGCATGATCGGCAAGCGGTATGGTTGGATTCCCGCGCCCGCGCATATTCGAAAGTCGGAATTCGAGCAGATGACTGGCCCGGAATCAGATTTTAAAGAAGATGAACAGGCATTTCTTCGCCACGCTTATGGCTTGGGCAGTCTGACGGACCGCGTTTACCGGCTCGCTTCAGGCTTGTCGGTAGATGAGAGGCAGCGCGTGCAGGCCATTCTTGAAAAAGCCGGATTGTCCGAAGCATGCATGTCGATCACCGAGCAGGAGATCAACTACGTTCTCTCGGACATGGAACTGCCGAGATCAATTATCGATCTTGACAAAACTCTTGCAGTTCCACCCGATGGTATCACCCTGATGCAGGATGAACGCACTCTTCTCGATTCATTTTACGTTCGCGAAACCGGCGGTCAGCGCACGTGGTGGCTGCAACACGGGGCAACGGATCAGGAAAAAGTGCTGCTGAGGGGCGTCCTTGAAAAGCTCGGATGTCTGCGAAAATTCCATAGCTTTTTCTTTTTGCGCAAAGACGCGGGCGAAGACCACGAGCAATATATCGAGACAACAGAGGGTGGCCGTCAGCGGCTTGATGCTCTGCGAGAGCGCGTTCTTCGGTTCAGATCCGAAGGCCGGATAGAGGGGCTTGCAGAATACGAATGTTCCTGGAACAGAGAAGTCGCGGTTGCTGATGATCCAGCCAGGCATCCGATCCAAAACCTAAAGCAGTTCGAGGATGCGGTCTTCACATCCCTCTGGGAACATATCCAGGCAAACCCGGAACTGCAGGATGAACGGAAAAAAGCAGCTGAACGGAAAAAGCCGGAGCAGGAAACGTATGAGGAACGGCTGCAGCGGCAACTTGAGGAGGAGAATGAGCAGCACGAGCGATTTGTGGATTCGCGGACATGGAATTTCTACGGACGAGAGCCGATTCTCGCGGAAATTCAAGAGAAGATCCGGCTGGCATTGACAGAAAACAGGGAGACCAATTCCGGTTTTGTCATGCTGGTGGGTGAGCCCGGATCGGGGAAATCTGCGCTCATGGCAAAGACCTGGCTTTCGCTTGTCAGTAAAGAAACCGCCGAGCCTGATAACCCCTTGGTGATTGGCCGGTTTATCGGAGCATCGAGCAGGTCTACCACACCTACAAACATTCTCACCGACATTGCTTTTACCCTGATTAAGGAATTTAATATCACTGATCTGGTTGTTGACGAAAAAGGGCAAGTGACCGGAGAAAAACCAGCGGAAATTCCGACTGATCCGATACAGTTGCAGAACAAGATGAATGTCTTTTTCTCCAAAAACACACGGCCGGTCATCATTATTCTTGATGCGGTCAATCAGGTGCGCGGGGGATATGGTTCCGAGGAGTTGAGTTGGCTGCCATACCAATTGCCGCAGAATGTCTGCATAGCGTTCAGTTTGGTCGAGGAGAAAAAGGAAACAACAAAAGGCTTAAACAGTAATGCTGACAAGTCTTCGATTGACTCAATGCGGAAACGATGGCAAAAGCCGAAGGAAATTCCGGTTACCAACCTTGATTCGGCAGAGAAATCAGGAATAATATCTTCCTACCTGCACAATTTCAATAAGCAGCTTTCTTCCGATCTCCTCGAAGCCCTTGTAGAAAAACAGGAATCCGGTAATCCGCTGTTTCTGCAGGCCGCGCTTGAGGAACTGCGGATTCTCGGCCGGCATGAGGAGCTGGACAATTTCATTCGGAACACACTGCCACATACTGTAGTAGATATCTTCCAGTTTATTTTGGAAAGAATCAAGCACGATCTGGAATCTCGTTTCAAAGGCGTACAGAAAAATCTTTTTCGCAAGGCAATGATGTTTATTGCAACGGGTAGAAACGGCATGACCGAAGAAGATATCCGAACGCTTTTGGGAGATTGGACCCAGATTGAAAAAGACGCACCTTATGCGGAAAAAAGAAAGAAGGCCCAGGATTTACGATTGTCAGAATATCACTGGGGCGAAATAAGAAGAAGCGTGCGGGCGTACTTGTTCCAGAATGGAGAAGAATGGGATTTTTTCCACCAGAAATTGAAAGAGGCGGTTGGAAGAAGATATCTGGCCACCGAATCGATACGCTCCGATACGCATAAGATGATTGCGGATTATCTGGAAAGGATGGGGTTTGAGCATTTGACAACGGTGAAGGATTTGCCGCACCATCTAATAAAAACCGTGGAAAAGAAACCAGCGGATACGCCGGATTGTGGGCGGATAGAAAATGTCCTGTGCGATATTTTTTTCGTGGAAGCAAAGGTAAAGGCGGGTTTGGTTCACACGTTACAGGAAGATTATAAAGAAGCGCTAAAGGGAATGCCAGATGGGGAAAACAGAGTGTTTGTAGATAATTTTGCTGCGCTGTTTTTACGGCAGAGACATATTCTTGCTGCATATCCTAAATTGACATTTCAGCAGTTGTACAACGAATTGCAATGGAAAAAAGGGCAATTCAAAGTGATTGCGGAAAAGGCAAGAACTAAATTTAGAAAAGAAGGAAGAAAATTTATATGCCAATATCGAAAGCCAAAGATTGAAAAAAGTCGGTTGTTAGCCACACTTTCCGGGCATACTAGTGTGGTAACCTCTTGCACATATTCTCCTAATGGCCAACGGATTTTGTCTGGAAGTTGGGATAATACCCTTAAGATATGGAATGCAGAAACAGGACAAGAGATAACAACCCTTGAGCATACTGGTCAGCCAGCTTTTTGTAAATATTCGCCGGATAGCCAACGAATTGGGGTCATAAGTATTAATAATACCATCAGTATTTTGGACGCGGAAACCGGCCGCAACTTATTCTCTTTACGGTCGTCTGGCAAAGGGAAAGGGTGCTGTTCCTTTTCCCCAAACAGCCGTCGGATTGTAGCTGGAAGCACGGATAATACACTTATAATTTTAGATGCAGAAACCGGCAATGAGATAATCATTCTCTTTGGACATAGTAATACAGTAAACTCCTGCGCATACTCACCAGATGGCCACTGGATTGTTTCTGGAAGCAGTGATAAAACGCTAAAAATTTGGGACGCGGAAACTGGACACGAAAAATCCACCCTCACAGGACATATTGATTCGATACTTTCCTGCTCGTATTCACCAGATGGTCGAAGGATTGTATCAGCAAGCATGGATATACTCAAGATCTGGGACGCGAAAACCGGTAGGGAGACAATCTCACTTTCAAGTCATGATCGAATATGGGACTGTGCATATTCACCAAATGGCTGTCATATTATATCGGGCAGCCAAGATAATACCGTTAAAATTTGGGACACGGAAACTGGACACGAAATAGCCACCCTCTCAGGGCATTGTGATTCCGTTACATCTTGTGCATATTCCCCTGATGGCCGCCGGATCGTGTCAGGAAGCAGGGATCAAACCATTAAAATCTGGGATGCGGAAAACGACCGCGAGATAAACATTCTTTCTGCGCATAGTCATCATTGGGCATGCCATTGCTCATATTCACCAAACGGGCGTAGGGTTGTATCGGGAGGTGGAGATAATGCCCTCAAAATATGGGACGCAGAAACTGGAAATGAGATGACCACCCTAACAGGACATAGCAATTGGGTATGGTCCTGTGCTTTTTCTCCAGACGGTCACCGAATTATATCTGGAAGCGAAGATAAGACTCTCAAGATATGGAATGCGGAAACTGGACACGAAATAACCACTCTTACTGGGCATAGGGATTCCGTACGTTCCTGCGTATTTTCGCCAGATGGCCGCTTGATTTTGTCGGGAAGTTTTGATTTAACGCTTAAGATATGGGATGGGGAAACTGGATACGAAATAGCGACTCTTTCCGGGAATAGGTCTGGAGGAAGATCTTGTGCATATGCACCAGACGGCCGCAGTATCGTTTCGAATGGAATCAAGAATGACATCAAAATTTGGAATGCAGAAATCTGCCAAGAGATAACGACACTTACAGGGCATAGTGATTCGGTTTCCACTTGCTTATATTCACCAGATGGTAGAAGGGTTGTATCTGGAAGCCAGGATAAGACCATCAAGATCTGGGATGTGGAAACTGGACACGTTATAACCACTCTAACAGGGCATATTGGAAATGTAAACACTTGTGTATTTTCAGCTGACGGCCGCTGGATTGTGTCGGGGAGCCATGATAATACCCTCAAAATTTGGGATGCGGAATCAGGACAAGAGCTGGCAACCTTTGTTTGTGATAGTTCTGTGTATTCCTGTGCAATCTCCGGTTGTGGTACAAAAGTCGTCTGTGGGGATGAGGCTGGCAACCTTTACTTTCTCAAGCTTGAAGGATTCGAACAGGAACCACCTATTCTCTCCAGCATTCGGTTTTGGCTACCTGGCTCAGACGGGAAATACGGTTCATATTCATTAGAAATAACAGCTAATTGCCCAATTTGTGGAAATCGTTTCACTATTTTACCGGTAGTTCTTGATGCTATTCGCGGTATCAACAGTGCCAGCCACAATACACAAGACACCCTGCAATACTTAAACCTTTCCAATAATGTTTGGGATGATCCGAAACTTTTCAACAAATGTCCAAATTGTCAGGAAAAATTAAGGTTTAATCCTTTTGTGATTGACAATAGTTCATTAGCGGTTAATAATGCAGATTTAATTCGATTGATGGTCAGAAATTCCAGCAACTTTAATTATAAAAAGGCCATTCAAAGACTTGAAAAAAATCCAAGTAACGATATAACCGAAAAGAATGCAATAGCTGTATGTCAACTGCGGTTAGGGAACTATGATGGAGCGATAAACATACTTCAAGGCGTTATTTATTATGAACATTCTATTGTAATGCGGGATAATGTACCTCTGGTTCATAAGATCAATTTCGCAACAGCACTATTACTAAAAGGCAACATAGGCGGCTGTGAAACTATGCTATCTCAGTTAAGCGAAGTGACCCATCCGGTGATTTTTAATTTGCATAAATCTATTATGGAGTGGCGTAAAGGTCTCACCCTCTTTGAAAAAATCGGGGTAATAAAAACTAATAAGAAACCAAAGATAGATTTTACACCTGGGATAATGCAATAGACCGATTTTTTAAAAAAGTTTTTAACTATCCGTGTTGGATAAGTGAATATTATTGCTGTCAGGACAAACTCAAGTTCAACCCCCTTTGTAGTTGACAACAAAGGTAGGTGGGATTGAGGTAAAGTTTTAGGAAGGTCCAAATGTCACCCGAAATCCCTGATGATATTCTTGTCAAGTCCCGCGATCTGGAAGACGGCCTGCGCAGCGGCCGTTATAACGGGCGATTTATTCTCAATACCATGCGGTCAGGCGAATGGTATGGAGCGTATGTCGCGCTCGCCGGACGTCTTGAAGATCCGGGCGTTATCGAATCACTGGTGCGCGACATGCTGAAGCATCTTGTTTCGGCGCGCGAATCCGCCCCAGGCGCTCTTTGCTGCGGCGTCGATTTAACCGGCACGCACGCACTCATGCTGCTTGCGCGCCGCGGGATGTCACGAAAAGAGCTATTGACTATCGATATTGAAACGATCGCACAGTCCGAAACGCCGGAAATCTGCCGGGAGCTTACTGTCGAAACGCCGGGGATGCTGCTGTTTTCATCCGATGACAAAGGCCGTTCTCCCTGCCTTAGTTGGGGCGGGGTGCATCATGGATCGAGCGGGTATCATTGCCTCTCCATACTAGGAAATCTGGCGTCCCTTGCACAAGAATTCAGGGGTCGAGAACGAATCGCTATTATAGCTCATTGCGGCGATTATCGTGAACAGGGCATGGTGCCTATGTTGATCGCGCTGGCAAAGGCGCTGGATGTTCCCGCATTTGTGTATACCAGCCTGCCGATTAAATTAGCAATCGCGCCTAAGTTTCATGCCCTCGCGAAAGAAGCAGTGGAAAAATGGAAAAAAATGACACAGGCAACAGTGCTGGATCCGGAAACGGTGATAAAAGATCAGAACCTTCGTACGATGTCGCTGAAGGAATTTTTCGCATATACGGAGCAATGGATGGCGGAAAGAATTCTTGAAGACCTGCAATGAGCCTTTAAGTGCTCCGATTGAAGGTCCTCTTAAAACGCTTGTGGGCAGCGTGCTAATCCGGAAACTATGTACGTGGTTGATAATAAGGGACGGTGGCATTAAGGATATTTGGGATTGAGGAGATTGTAGATTGGAAAAGTAAAGATGAAAGATAGAAAAATCGTAAGGAGACCTAAACTATGAAAAAAGTGCGGATCTTCATCAGCTATTCCCATGAAGACGCGAAATGGATCAATGAAGATGACAAATCTTCGCTTCTTTCTTTTTGGAAAAAGAACTTCAGCGAAGGCGCCGATTTCTGGTATGATAAGGCTCCTCATGATGGGATTATCGCCGAAGATTGGAAAAAACGAATACTGCAGGAAATCGAAAAAGCAGATATTGCCGTTCTGCTCGTTTCGGCAGATTTCCTTGTTTCTTCTTTTATTAAGCAGGAAGAGCTTCCCGCCATCTTGAAACGCCATCAAGAGGGCAAAATGGAAGTAGTGCCTGTTCTGGTGGAACCCGTCATGAAAGACACTCTATCTCGCGTAGACTCGATTCAAATCACACCAGGCGGCCCAAAGCCTTTGAGCGATTTTGTTAGAGAGGGTTCTTATAAAAAGGCTCGAAACGAAGTAACCGAATCACTTCAAATAGCCCTATCGCGAAAAAAACCAAACTTTGTAATTAATCCGGAAATCTCTGACATGGATGTGACCGGAAATGATTTTATACCGGACCAAAATATTCTTACGACAATAAGAATTCCCGAACCGGAATATACTCCACCAATCAAAAGGGTTCAACATTCGCTGTTTCTAAAAAGCAAAGCGAAGCGAAAATGGCTTCGCTATTGTTCACTATACAGAAACGCTGGCGTTCGATGGGGTGATGTTGACTATTACCTCATTGCAGCGTATCTGGTGCAAGCAATTAAAAATGACCGGCAGGAAGAATGCAACATTACCTATCGTGGCGAGATCCATCAGTATCTTTCGCGTATGATTATTTCAAGCGATGTTGGAATTCAAACGAAAATTATTGACAATCTTAAACAATGGCTTGGCGACCGTAAAAGCGGTTATGAAACATCCCGCGATTTCGCGGCTTTCGAACTCGGCATGTGCAGGGCGCGGGATGCTTTGCCGCTTCTGCTGGATCGTGTGACGGACCCGCGCGAGCTTGCCCGTGTCCGTCAGTATGCGGCCCTTGCGATCGGCATGATCGGAGATTGTGGGCCGGATGTAACGGCCCGGCTCAAGGACCTGCGAAAAACAGAACAGTCGGGCGAGATGCGTAAAATATTGGACAATGTGATTTATTTTCTCTCGGCCTGACACCTGATCATAGCAATATCAGTGTTCCCATATTCGATCTTTTTTGCATTAGTCTTCTGCTGACGCTGATCTTTTCCCCTTCATAATCGTCATATTTGAGAAAATCAATGAGCGTTATCGGCTGTCCCTGTTTTATAGCTCCTGATGAAGCCGTAACTAGGCTGTTCAGGAATGATTCCACCATTCCCGGCGCATCGACCTGCATGCGGCGGAACATGATCAGCGGCACGTGATGGCCGCGCATGAGCGTGTGCATGCCTTGAGTATCGAAATTACCGCTGTTCCCGCAAATAACCAGTGATTTGCCGTCAAGCTTTCCAGTTGACAATCGCGTTTCAAGATCACGATACAAACGCTCCACATCATCGGCGATAACCACTATAAGGTCGGCGCGAACTTCTCCAACCGGCATGCTGCCGATGCTCTTGATGGTTACTCCACCTGCGCTTATAGAGGAACCGGCCTTTATGTCTCGCGACACAGTGCAGCAGACTTCTTTGGGGTCCCGCAGGTCCATTACCGCGATTTTTTCCGAAGAGGGAATCGAAGGCACTCGGGATATCGTTTGCGCGGCAAGGTCCATATCATGGCAGAGTACGAAACGGTCGCCCTGCTGCCCGTATCGTTCCATAAGAGCATCCATGAGACCGCTACTGTTCATCGACAAATCCTCTTGCGCGGAACCGCCCGGAAGACATGGCGGTATATAGAGCGCGAAGACCTTGCCGGTCGCGTTACCGGAGAAGAGTTTGTCAAGATCGGGCATGGGTTCCTTGCGCATGCTGTGCGTGAGCGTGTAATAGGTCGAGAGATCGATTGACGCGGTGTGGTCTCCCGCGGCAATGACGATCCGGCGATTGTCACGATAAGCATATACAAACGTTGTTTTTTCATTGCCTGCCCTGCTCAATTGCGTTACTATCCGGCGGTGATATTCCGGCAGGGCATTTTCGTTGGCGAATTTCTTTTCCGTGATGGTCCCGGCCGCGTCCTTTTTAAACGTTCGCAGGACCTGGGTGCCGGATTCATTGCTCATGACCTCGAATTCATCGCTGCCTGTTTTTGAAAAGCCGCTGACCGGAATTCCTTCCGTCAATATCCGATCGGCCATTGCCGCGTTTCCCGTCCGCAGGACCCTTGTTGCGGCGTCATGGACCATTGCCCGCGAGATGCCGGGGGAAACGGTTGTCCGGGCAACGGTCATGGCATCGCCCTGACGCCTTAAACAATAAACCCTTCTGATATCGTCTTCCCTCCTTGCCATGGTCCGGCCGCCGGCGTCATGGTAGACAGCGCGGGAAAGACCTCCGGCATAGTGATCGGACGGACCCCATCGGCGGCTCTGGACTGTTTTATTTTTTTCGATGACCGATACAACGATCCCGGTTTCTCCGAGATTGAAAAGGCGCGATACCGCGCCGGATGGCCGATCCTCCTTTTTTGTCAAGATCCTGGTAAACGAAGGCGCCGCCGCTTCCTCTTCAAGCCTGTTCCCCCTCGCTCCAGTGGCCGGGCCGGAACGGAACCACCGGTTTCCCGAGGATGGAGGACGGCAGCCGTTTACCGGTGAAGATGCCATGACCGCCCTGAAAAGCGGCATATCGTCGGGCGTAAATTTCTTGGTGGTTTCTAATACTTTTTTAAAACCAAGGTCAACACCGCCGTTGATCGATTGCCCTTCATTAATTGGATAGTTTCCAGCGCCCAGAATGGTTTGGATCTTTTCCAGCGTGTCTTTATACAAATCGGAAATGGTACTCCGTAAATCGTTTCTTAATAGAATACTATCAAGGTATTGCCAATGGACAATTACTTCCTCAGGAGAATAGGAGTCGATGGAATTAAGTGTTTTTACCCATGATTTCCTCGTGTTTTTAGCCGAATCGAGCGGGGATTGCGGACCATTCAACAACCACGATATGGCGGCCCGTAACGCTTCACGGACCGATCCTACCGAATGCTCATCGGTCCCCGATTGCCGCAACCGTTGGGTCCCCAGCCATGAGCAATCGTACCGGCAATGATAGACCGGAGGTTTATCCTGGTGTTGAATGCTGACGTTCGCCGTCAGAAATTGCGTTTTTTCACGTGGCGTGGAATATGCGGGCAGATCCATGGACAAAAGCGCGTCGAGGTCCGGAAAAACACCCGTTTTTTCTTCATATATCTTGAGCCAGGAGAACAACAGCAGGAGCCGTCCGGCATTGTCAAGATCTGCCAGTTCCGGGAATCTGCCCGCATAGGCCTGGTATCGCCGGTTGAAATCGCCGATGCCTTGCGCCGTCCAGGGCGAGATACGCTGACTGGAAGAGGATAGATTGGACTGCATGCGTTCCGCATCGGCGGTAAACCGGCTTTCCTGGATAAGGAACCGGCGTCCATCCGGATCGAGCCTGACACTCATTGATGGGGTATCGGGATAAAACCAGAACCGCGTCTGCTCGAAGCGGAGCATTTTTCCTTCTTTGAAATTTGAAATCAACTCAGTGATCGGCTCAAAAGCCAGGTTCTTGTGAATATCGGCGTAAAGATCATTTCCCATGTATGGGTCGAGTCCGGACGAAATGGTCTTGAATCGTATATCGCTTTTCAGGGCGCTTGCGCCAAGTCGCGTATCGTGCAGCCTGCCGCCGAAATTCGAATTGACCAGTTCCGGGAAAATGGCGTGATCGAGACTCTGATACGGCACGCCATAACCGCTATAAAAAACCGCCCGAAAGGCAACGGCAAGATCGGAAAGAGCCACCTTTTGCCCGTCCAGCGTCATGGGTGCGGCACGCCTGGAGCCTATCAGAACGAGTCCGGTTCCCGGATCGAGGGCGCCGCCTTCCAGGGTGATTCCTTTGTCAAGAAATGCCTGGAGCGCTCCAAGATCCAACGGGATGCGACCGGACGGCGGCGGCAATACGCTGTCTATGGTGAACGTTTTTACCGGAAGCCGCAATCGCAGTTTTTCCTGCGCGAGGTCATTTTCAAAGGCATAGCAGTCGATAGTTAAAGGGGTTTTGCCTCGTTGTCCTTTACGAATGGCATTAACGATGTGCCGAACCGCGGGATAGTTTTGCTCCCAGGCCGTCGTGGCGTCGATACCGGGTAGGAATATCCTGACATATCCCACGCCGTCGCTGAAAACAACAAAATGCTTCGTCCGCACCAAATCAACCCATGCGGGCTGGCGGTTGCCTTCCGGAAAGAAGGCGGAACAATCGACCATGTGTCGGCTGCGCTGGGTTGAATCGGTCTCGGCCACGGCGTCTTCAAGAAGAAAGGCGAAGTGCTCAAGGAAGGGCTCAATTTCGCGGAGGTAGGCGCGGCGTTTGGCGCGCAAGTCATTGTAACTGTCAACAAATTTATTGAATTTGGGGTTTTGGATAATCTGCGGCAGGCCCGAAAGTGTTATTTCAGCGTCATTTTCGAATACGGATATCCCAGGCATCGAATGGAGCGCGGAATCACCCTTATACCATGCTTCGTTGGAACTTCTTAATTTATCAAGAACTTCTCCTACCGTTCCGGCCGAATGCGTCTGCTCATACCGGCATACGAGCGTTGAATAATTAATCTCGATTTCTTTCGCGGCCATTGTCGGCATGGATAGGCCTGCGACAATGGCAAGGATCATGGGGAAGAAAAACGCTCTCATAGGACTCCTTTGACTATTAAAAAGGACTATTTTTTCGTGAACCGTGGAATGGCGCTGGTGATACAATGCAGCGCGCCGTATTGCGTGATGATCTCATCGCAATTGGTCCAAAAAATCTCCGTTGCCGGATACAATGCACGATACAATCGCTCCACCTCACGCTCAATCTCCGCACACCCTTCGTAGGCGGGGACCATCAAGGCCCTGCCGCCCTGGCCGTTGATAAAAACGCTGTTAAGATAGGTGCGATAGACAAGCGCACAGGCCTGGGGGTCCGATCGCAACAAGGTGTCCGCAAAATGCGCCAGAAGGTTTTTTTCCGTCGCTGTTGCGGCGTCATGCGAATGGGTGCGGCGATACAACGACAGGGCTTCAGCCGCAAGAAGTGAATCCGGCAGGGAATTGACGGAGTCGCGCTGTCTGCCGGCCGTAATGAGCATTTGCTCATACAGGGTGAGCCGCGCTTCACGCTTTACCTGGAGAATAGGAGGAGGCATAGGCATCCTGATGATCTTTTTACCGGGGAATTCCCGCGCAATGCAGGCGGCGTCCTGGTCAAGAATAACGGCAGCCTCCTTTATCAGGTACTGTTCGTAGGCGCTCGAAGGCTTGACCAGCGACGTATCGAACGATCCGACAAGCACGTTGTTTTCATCGACCACTTTCATGAACATGTCGATGTGTTTGATGGTCTGGCCGGGGAGCGGGCGAAGGTAGACGACTTTTTTAATGCCGTAGTAGAGCTGCATTATTTCATCGACTTTTTGCCGGTCGCCGCCGTTCATAATAATGGTTTCGGTGGAACAAAAGGCATTACGACGTCCATCGGTCTGGAAATCGCCGCCCCATAATTCAAGCGGCGGCCTGACGACATGCAATCGCGTATTTCCCGTCCCATAGAGAAATACGCCTATATAAGCAGGCACTTCGTCGTCCAGATTTCGCGTGACATCCACGCGCACATCACCATAAATAGCGTCGACAAGACACGGCTCATCGCGCTGGGCAAGTCCGAAAAGAGGTCCGAAATCCCTGATCCATTTGGTCTGGAAGGGCAGCGGCAGAATCCGGATGCAAGGATAGTCCCCGCGATTTACATACCTGCCGAGATTTGCCCGGTTAAGAATGCGAAGTAGCGTATTTATTGATCCCGGCTTGTCTTCTTCCACTAGAATCATGACGTTCGTGAAACGGACCGCGTTTTTTGTTATATCAACATACAGATTGCTGAGAGAGGGATTGGTGAGCGCGTCGTTTGACGGCATGGACAGAACAAGGAAATCGCTCGGGGCCCATTCCGGATATATGCTTTTCAACGGCGCAGGAGGCGTTGGCGCACGAAGAATGCGGTATTCATCGACCGGAGAGGCGCCCGATGTTTCAATAAGCGAGCGGACCTCCAACGATCCATGCCCTTGATAGGAGCAACTGAAAAACGCGAGTGATGATATTAGTATATTACGAATTATTTGAAAGGGATCCATGGTAAAAGACCCTCGTGTCAGTAGATCGAACCGTAAAAATTTGATGTCTATAATATAAAAATAGCCGATGGGTAGTGGTTCCACTGTAATACTCTATTAATACGAATACTAAGAATATTGGTCTATAATTTTAACCGGGAGGTTTGAATGAGGATACAGGTAGCAGAATTATTGTTGGAAATGATCGATTATCTCAACCGGAATGGCTGTGAAGGTCCGGAAATTCCTAAGGAAGCTCAAAATGTTTCGCAGATCGATCATGAAATCGAGGAATATGTTAGCGACATTAAAAGGCTTTTTACTGATAAGCTAAAAGAAGACCCTGCAACACGGAAGGATAATCCGGAAATAGTCTGGAAATCAATGGAACCTATTGTGCGAAAAAATGTCGATAAACTACTGCAGAAAAAAGCAAAAATTGCGGTGGTTGAATAAATAACCTTACGACCTTTTGATTATAAACGCTTTTTGTATTAGACCCAAAACCCAATTGAAAGGAATATACTATGGATGACGATCTTCACCTTAGCGGCGGCCTCGGAAATATACCGGATAATATCGTTGGCTCGACAAGCCACGACCTTAAAATTGGTGGAAATATTAGGGGTGATTCATTGTCCGAAGAACTAAGCGCCAAGCTTGCCGTACAGCCCACCAGCAATTTGCATTTTATTCCAAACGATGAAACATTAGCCGGTATTCAAAGCAAGGCCGATATAGAGGATCAGAAAGAAAAACGAAAAAATGATGTCGTAAAATTGGCAAAATTAAAAGCCATGGTAGGAAAAGACGCAAACGAAATTTACCAGTGTCTTAAACAGGCGTTTACAGATGCAGATATTTCCGGTCTCCCACATCTACAGGAGCTGTTAGATAAACCTTTTCTTTGGTTTTTGTTCGTCGATGATCCTTCGGCATTTGAAAGCTGCAATACAGCAAAATCAAACCTTCGAAGACTTGGTCGCAACTCCCTATACGTTCTTTCGGGCCCTCAATGCTCCGGCTGCCGGAGTAACGATCATAACGGGTGTCGCGTATTGGGCAAAAGACTAATAAAGAGTCTGGATTTTACCCCCAAAATGTTCGGTGAGATTAGTGAAACACTACGGATGCTGGGGGTAATTAAAGCAGATAGGTCGGTTAAATCAATTAATGAAATGAAAATCGCCCTTTCCTCAAAGAAGGATAATTCCGTTCGGATTTACAATGCCCCAAAACTGGAAATAACCCCTAAAATTTCTCTGGATGATGCAATGGCCTAGCTTCATGCTCAAACTAATAAAAACGCCGAAGACGAGAAAATTCAAAAGCGGGCAAATTTCTTAAATGATCAGGCAAAACCGATTGCTCAAAACCTCCTGGCATTGATTTACAAGGACGCGCCATTATTTGAGATAAATCGTTTAATTGAATCGCAGCTCTTGCCTGAAAACAAAAAATTATCTTCCATGCTTTACAATAAGATGAACGACAACGTTCTCTTAAAAAGCAGGCTGGTGTTTCCTCCAATAGTTTTTGATTCCTGCAAGCAAGCAAAGTCTTTCATGGTAAAAAACAACTTAAAAATATCCAACATTAAATCCTTCTCTCAGTGCAACGGCTGTAATAATCAAAACAGGGGTTGCTGCATGTTATTGGGCGGAACGTTACTCTTCCAGAATAGGGAGGTACCGGAGGATGAACGTCTATCAGCCCTCGACCATTTATGTGCCAAGCGAAAAATCCCTTTGGATCAAGTCAAAAAATGCAAGCAACTTGAAAAATCAAGGTATCTCGCTGGAATCCGTGAAGCGCATGAAATAATTGACAATCAGTCGGATATTAAACTTGCTTCGAGTAACGGACACACAACCAACTCATTTGTCCCATCGACAGGGCGATTTACCGATACTAACGATGCACTGACGTCGGCAATTAATCAACCCTATTGTTGCATAAAAAATGCCTATAACTTGTAGCTTTCCCCTCTGAAAAAGCCCCACTTAGCTGGGCGCATTCAACATCACATTTAGTGACATTCGACATTCTCCGCTAAAATAAAAAGCGA
>Ga0224523_1000008_pt1 | contig 162085 bp, 128 predicted proteins | sample CFST50metaG_FD_182732 | JGI IMG/M metagenome (GOLD analysis project Ga0224523, IMG submission 182732) | Peat soil microbial communities from Stordalen Mire, Sweden - C.F.S.T50 | ecosystem: Environmental > Terrestrial > Soil > Wetlands > Peat | place: Sweden: Norrbotten County, Stordalen Mire... | reverse complement strand
AACTTTGTCGGTTTGGGCATGGCACCTTCCGGGTGAGTGGTTCCTATTGCATCTTAGTCAATTGCTTCTCTCTCTTAATTTACCCGAAAATTGACCGTTTTGCCATAATTTTATTCACGGATTCAGGCGTTAGTTAAGGAAATTGGTCTGGCAAATGGGTATTCTGTTCCATTACAGAAACATAGTAAAGTTATGGTGTCAGTATGGAAAGGGATTACCTTTTTTATTTTAGGAGTAGGGGTGCTGATAATTATCGGTGTAATCGCAGGATTTTTTTGGGCGCTGCTTAAAGGAACTGGAATTTTAAGCTAACAACAGGTTAGGAATAAAATGAACAATCAGATTTTTCAACTCACTTTCCCCGACGAAAACTGGCGCGAAACCACGACTTATACCTTCGTTGGCCCCTTTGACAGTGGGGTGCAGCATAATCTTGTGTTAGTAATTGACCCTTCAGTCGATAAAAAAATTCCTCTTGCGGATTACGCGAAGCAGCAATTCGGCGTTTCAAAGCAGGCTATGCCCGGATTCGAATTGATTAACGAAAGAGAAATCAACATGCCTTCCGGCATTCCAGCTTATGAAATCGTTTATCGGTATTCGCCGTCCGATAACCAAATATTTTTCCAAAAGCAGATTTTTATGATAATCGAAGGAAAAGGCTATATCTTTTCCTCGACATTCTCGAAAAAGACGCTGCAAACTATTGCGCCGTATATCGATCAAATCATTGCGAGTTTTAGGCCATTAACCCTGGATAATATTCAATGAACTTCTCCGGACAATCCGATTCAGCCCAGAAATTTTCTGTCCAATCAAACCTGATTTATGCGATTTGGAAATCCAATGCCGCTTACGGGGATTGTGACGCAACGTTCGAAGTGCGCACATCACTGGTGGGGGATGGCGCTGAGGTAAAAATAAAGGGCAAAACGGAGAACGGAAAAAGCTTGGGCAAGATCGATGCAAAGATTTACGGAAACCGATTAATTGCAGGTTTCCCAATACCAAAGAATGTTCCCTTCGATGATCTTGCTTATCTGGAAGTTAAATTACCAAAACATAGCCTCCAGAGCGAAACAAACCGCATTCCAACCCGTCCGCCTATCGAAGTTCAGCAGATGAAGTGGAGCGCGCAGGAGGCAAGTCGAGGCGATGTCTTGACTCTTACCGTCGATTTTATTTCACAAGTGCCGAACGATACGGAAGCGATCATTGCGATTTATGAATTCGACCATAATGGTGACAATCATGATCCTGTTATTAGGATTCCAACGACAGTGCAGAATAAAAAAATTCAGGTCCAATGGGAATATGAATATTGCGACGATACCGGCGAAATCCCGACAAAGGACGATTTGCAACCGGTTGGAAAGAACTATAATTATCCTGAATATTTTTTTGTAGTTATTCTGGATGAGATTCGGATCGGCCTGAATCAGGAGAGCGGGCTTATAAAATTTAAAGACCAATCCAAAATCACACTAGTCGCCTGGCCTAATCATCCTCTTGCAAATACTGAGTTTACCTTAAAACTACCAGATGGTTCACAAATTTCCGGGTGCACTGATTCGGAAGGCGCTGCAATTGTACAAAATATTCCTCCTGGTAAGGCAAAAATATCCGTTACAGGAATAGATGAAGTGTTTAACTTTGAACTTGATGAGGGTGCAATGACATGAGTAATAATGTCGGATTTTACTATATGATTGTTCATGGCGACTCATTGGCAGGCCTTGCGTCAAGATACAGGCTTCCATCATGGGAAACTATTTGGAATAATTCAAGTAATGATGCACTTCGTCGCAGACACCCCAATCCATCTTCAATTCAACCCAGCGAAATAATTTATATACCCGCCCCGTTTATTCCTCCGGTAATTCCAAGCGGATCTATTGGTAAGTTGATAGTGCACCCCGTTCAGATTAAAAGCATAACTTTTACCAATGACTATGATGGATTGCTTAGAAACGATTCTGACTGGAAAAAATCCGGTTCCCCAATTAATGAGCCTAAATGGGACCAAGCACATTCCGATCCGGTAGTACGCTATATTAATACTAAAACTACCCTTGACATCACGTGTGAAGTCAAGGGGATTCCTAAATCAAGCGCAATTAACGGCACTATTGAATCTGATTATGCAGGGATGGGTTATTTAAGTCATCAAGGAACCATTGCCATCAATACAGGCAACATTACTGCGCACCTTCAAGCACAACATCCTTTACCTCCAGTAATTTCAAAATTAAATGATCTTAGGTTGAATTGGAAAATCAGGGCTTCAGCGGGAACTATTCATGCCGGAACTTCTATCCATGATTTTTATTGCATCTATGGCCAACCTATTTCCAGTTCGCCGCCGGTAGTTGAAGACGGTGCAACAACCAAACGGATGGAAACATCTGTTGCGTGGGTTTCACAGACCCACGAAAATGAACCTGTCAAAATAGTGAAAGAATTATTTAAACGGCTCCCTTATTATAGATTGGAATTTGCACAACTTCCACAATTGGATCAAAAATATCTAAATGACCATCCGCGAAAGAAACAGGAACTTGAAGATGCCGGCTTTCCCAAATATTTTAACATGGCAATTGGCGGCGCGTGGCCCTTAGCTCAATTTGAAAAGTATTGCGCTGAATGTCAGGCAATTGTTCGTCTTATTATTGGAATTTTGCATCAAATCGGTTTTCCAGGCTCTTTAGAACGTAAATATATCAACGCAAACGCACCCAACCACAGAATAGTAATAATAAAAGATTATGGGACATCGCCCAATGGACCTGACCTTACAAAAAATTATTCTCTAGTAGATGGTAAAGTGATAATTGGAAACCTATATGATAAAACCAGTGGGGTCGGTTTCAATAAGTTTGAAGCTTATCTGAAATTTTCCTATACCACTTCTTCAGGTGTCAATCGAATTGCCTGGTTTGGCGGCGGCACAGGATTAAAAGGTGACGTTGACGCTTCAGATCCTCATGCTGTTGAACAGCTTGAACAACGCCTTATTGGAGTTTTCTGGGGAATAGCTGAATATGAAAATGTATCAATCGATCCTCGAAATTGGAAATTGAAAATTACTAATGTCTGGAAATATTAAATTAAACTATGTCAATATAAATTAAAACCGGACATTGTAAAAAGCGAACATAAGAAATCCCAATGAATACTAGTAACCTTTTTTTCATGGTAACAATTATACTTGCAATAAGTAGAGGGAGTATGCCAATGACCGTATGCGATCCTTTAAAGGATGAACGTTCCTACTTTAGGAATAATATAACCTCTTACCCGGAACAAGAATGGATTAGTACCCCGTCTCTTGCAGATTTGCCCGGAGGAATTTGTTTTGAAAGTAACGGTTGGCTAACGTCCATATTACTTAATAATGCACTTCCAAAACAGCAAGATCCAAAACCCAAGGTCGGTTATCGACCTGCGAAAGCAGGTTCTACCGATGATGATTTATTGCGATTCAGATACATCTTTAATGGCATGGATATTACTATTTATGAGAGCGGGATGATTGTCTACATAGATATAAACCAATTTTCAGAAGCAGTTAATAAAGAGAAAGACCTCGGAAAAAAAACAACATTATTAGGCGCTTTATTATTTAATGTGGATAGCCCTCTTCAATTCAAGTTGGTTTTTCTTGAAGGTAATACTACTTTGTTATCAACAAATCCGGAATGTACTATAGGAAAAATTCATAATTGGTGGGATCGCATTGATTGTTCTGCAAATGAGAATAGAATGATTTTCATTATTTTCAAGGCGCTGTTGGAAAATAATCAAGCTCCTGTAGCTCCCAGTAATTGGTTTCCACCAGAAATGCGATCTCCGCGTAAAAAATAATCGGCGCGTTTTTTTATAACGGAAAGCGCATAATAAAGGACCTAAATTTATTTTCCCATAGCCTCACCAGAAAATTTAAATTTTATGTCCACGATAGAAACGAAGTCCTTACCGTGACGATCCAACGGCACAGAAAACTTCTATTTGCCGGGTTTCGAAAACAGCTTCATCAGGTTTTAGTGAATGATGATTTCTTGCTGGAGCACGAGGGATTTTAAGTAAACTTAAAAACGCTTTCATGATGATAAAATTTCCTAAACTCTTCAATTTAACATTGTCTTCCATTCTCACCTTTTTTCTTTTCAGTGGTCTTTCCAGCATAACTCTCGCCTCCGACTACACCGTCCCAACCGTTCCCAACCCAATGACGCTTCATGGTTCGTATGTAAGCAACCCGGACACGGTTTTCAGTCCCGTTGAAGAATCGGCGATTAACGCCGAAATCGTCAAAATAGAAAAAACAACGTCCGCCGAAATCGCCGTTGTCGCATTGCGTTCAATCGGCGCATCGGATATCAATGAATTTGCGAATGAACTTTTCAATTTTTGGGGGGTCGGCAAAAAAAATAAAAATAATGGCTTACTGTTGCTTGTCGTTATTGACCGACATTTATGGAAAATAGAAACCGGTTACGGACTCGAAGGGGTTTTACCTGATATTATTTGCAAACGAATTGGGACCGAAACGCTCGTTCCTCAATTCAAGGCGGGGAAATACGGCGACGGCGTCTTGTCGTCTCTTTTTCGGATCGGCTCGTATATCAGGGGTGAACCAGCTACGGAACCAAGTGATAAAGAGGATAATTCAGTATCGGGAAACCGGGAAAATAACACGGAAATCATCTTAATAGTCTTTTCTTTTTATATGCTCGGAACAATGCTCTGCGGCTTCTTGCTTTACCGGGTATTTAAAAATAAGATTAAAAGGTCGGATTCTCCCGCCGGTGCGTATAATCACCTGAATAAATATACCAAGGCATCGTTTAGAGTTTGCTTCATCGCCGGTTTGCTGATTCCCGGAATTATTCTTTCGATTTGGTTGAAAATCACGCTTAAAAAATTGCGCAATAGACCTCGGATCAGTCAGAAAAACGGGAAACCGATGCACAAACTTTCCGAAGCTGAGGAAGACAAGTTTTTAAACAAAGGTCAAATACTCGAAGAAAAATTGAAAAGCCTGGATTATGATGTTTGGGTCACGGATAATGAAGACGATGTTTTAGTGATCAGTTACGCCAATGACGCCACGCATTACCAAAAATGCTCTTCATGTCAATTTGTCGCCGATACGGCGGTTAATGTTGTCACAATAAAGAAGGCGACCGCGTCTCATACCGGAAAGAACCAATGTGTCTATCGGTGCGCGAATTGCGGAATCGAGCGAACTATCCTGGTAACCATCCCGATTATTACCTATAGTTCCGGCTCGTCCGGCTCTGGTTCAAGTAGTAGCAGCGGCGGGTCTTCATTTGGCGGCGGCAGTTCGGGTGGTGGTGGGGCAAGCGGAAGCTGGTAGCGTCAATTGTTTCCATATTGACCCGACGGACCGTGTGGGTTTAATAATTATGGATATCTCCCATGTCTAAACATAAAAAATTGTTTACGAGTCAAAATAAAATACATCGACCGCTCCGGCAATCGATGAAACCGGCATTATTTCATTCAGTTAATCGGGATTTGTTTTCATGGATAGTACTATTAGTAATCACTCTACTGGTCTATAAGCCCGCATGGAACGGGCAAATAATCTGGGACGATGACCACCATATTACTACACCGGATCTTCGTTCAATTGAGGGCTTGACACGCATTTGGACCCACCTTGGAGCCACGCAGCAGTATTACCCATTGGTTCATAGCGTATTTTGGCTTGAATATCATTGTTGGGGCAATTCGACGCTTGGATACCATTTGGTCAATATATTATTGCATTTTATTTCTGCATTGTTGTTGTTTAAAATTCTGCGCCGCTTGGCAATACCCGGCGCCTGGTTCGTAGCCGCGATTTTCGCGCTGCATCCTGTGCAAGTGGAATCCGTGGCATGGATTACGGAATTGAAAAACACATTATCCGGAGTCTTTTATTTCGCCACAACACTTGCATACTTGAAATTCGATTCCGAAAGAAAAAGAAAATATTGTATTATTGCAATTGGCCTTTTTATTCTTGGCCTCCTGTCGAAATCCGTTATTGCAACGTTGCCCATGTCGCTGCTTGTGGTGTTCTGGTGGAAGCGTGGAAGGTTGGATTGGAGGAGGGATATTGTCCCCTTACTGCCGTTTTTTGTAGTGGGAATCGCTTCCGGCCTGTTTACCGCCTGGGTGGAACACACGTTTATCATTGGTGGTGAAGAAAGTAGGTTTGCCGTTACCTTTGTCGAACGGTGCCTTATAGCGGGGCGGGTTGTTTGGTTCTACCTGGGCAAAATAATCCGGCCTGTTGATTTAATTTTTATCTACCCTCGTTGGAACGTAAGCCAGGCCGTATGGTGGCAGTATGTATTTCCTTTCGCCACGTTGTTATGCGCCGCTGCGCTTTGGCTATTACGGAAACTTTGGCGCGCGCCGATGGCGGCATTCCTTTTCTTTACAGCCACGATTTTCCCAGTCATGGGTTTTTTTAACGTGTACCCGTTCCAGTTTTCCTTTGTCGCCGATCATTTTCAATATCTTGCCTGCATAGGTCCAATCGCCCTTTTCGCCGGAATAGCGTCTTCATGTGGTTTGTTAAAGGGAAGCATGCGGACGGTTCTTTACATGATAGTACTTCTGCCGCTTGCCGTATTGACCTGGAAACAAAGCGGAATATACGCCGATGAAGAGATCCTCTACCGAACCACCATCCGGGAAAACCCCGATTGCTGGATGGCTTATAACAACCTTGGAAGCCTGATGGGGCAATCCAATCGAATTGACGAGGCCATTGCCTTTTACGGGAAGGCGGTAAAAATCAAACCTGATTTTGCCTTAGCCCGGAACAACCTTGGCGGCGTATTGTTACGAAGGGGTCGAATTGACGAGGCTTTTAAACAATACCAGAAGGCGGTGGAAATCGATTCCAATTATGCCGATCCTCACCACAACCTTGGTGTTTTTTTTGAGAAAACCGGTCGGATTGATGAGGCTATCGTCCAGTATCGGAAAGAAGTTGAAATTAATCCCAAGTATCCGGAATCCCATAACAAACTTGCCAACCTCTTGGCAAGTGTCGGACGAATTGACGAAGCGATTGTTCATTATCAAAAGGCTTTAAAAATCAATCCCAATTACAGCGAAGCCCATTCAAACCTCGGCAATGCGCTTTTAAAAATCGGACGAATGAACGAAGCTATTGATCATTACCTGAGGGCCGTGGCAATTAAACCCGACTACGAAAAAGCCCACACCAATCTCGGTATTGCACTGCTGCAAACCGGAAGAATTGATGAAGCCATAACCCACTATCGGAGGGCATTGGAAATCAGCCCTCATAAAATCAGTACGTATCAAAATCTCGCCGTCGCTTTTTATCAAAAAGGGCAACCGGCCGATGCGATTCTTTATTTGCAAAGAGGTCTTGAAACGGCAAAGTCGGCGGGAAATGAATCGAAGGCCAATGAAATCGCCCAATATCTTGAGATGATTAAACGGACAAACATTTCAATTCCACAAGTCCCGCGATAACGAATACTTGGAAGAAAAACCCTTTAGTCCCCGGGTTTAAAAATATAAACGCCGCGCGCCATGCCGAAATCTCTCCCTAAATAGGGAAGGGAGCCATTGGCAACGGAGCGTTTTATGGTCTTGCCGGTCACATCGTATACGAACGATTGAGATGCGGCGCGGGAGTTGAGGGCAAAAATCCCTTCGATGTTCAGCATAATTTCGGGAGCGCTAGTACGCGACATCGACCCAATGACGCTTCTTTCAAAGACGTTCACCGGCGTTGTCGTGGGAGTATGCGTTCTTCCTCCAAGGGCTATTTCATTGATGACCACGGTGTTTCCATTCGCCGACGTTGCTTGCAGGCGTACATACCTGCCGGAAGACACAGGCGTCCATTCCGCTATTTTGTACGACGAGTCCGCAGGCCAGGTTCCACTCGCTACTTGCTGAAAAGCGCTGTTGTCGTCGCTTATTGAGATGACATACCCGGTGATGTTTCCGGTCAGGTTTCTGTTGCTGCCGGAATAGTCCTGACGGGGCAAATATCCGAGTATTTCGATGTTATAATATTTTGCTCCTAAATCAATGGTCACCGACTGTGGGGGAGCGCCGGTAGCCGACCAAAGATTCTGGCCCACGGTAGTAGCGCCTAATACGTCGTTATAGCCGTCAATGGCGTTCCAAGCGCTTCCGGCGCTTAAGCCGCTTCCACTTGTGGCGGCTATGGGAGTAATCGGATGTTCAATTGCATGCGGCTGCGTTGGCAGAGGCGTCCGGTTTAGGTTCGGCGTCCAACCGCTTCCCGCTTTCGTTATCGTATCGATAATACGTTGGTCCAAGACGCCGCCGGCGGTGGGAGGGCAATTAAGCAGGAAATTGCAGTACCGTTGTTCGAGATTAACCAAATGTGTGCGGATGTTCGCAACGGTCATAGAGGCGCCGCCCCCGGTCCAGAACCAGGAGCCGCTTGCCTGGGATACGATGCATTGCCCCTGGTTGGAGGCCAAGGCGTTTCCCGCGGGGCAATAAACTCCCTTGGGTTCCTCATACATGACCACGTCGTTGTCCCACGGCCTGCCCACGCCGTCGTGGTCGCTTATAAGGCAGTTGGGCTGCAGGCTCTTGACGAATTCGCGGATCTCCTGGTAGGGGACGGCGTTGTGCCCCATCCGCCATGCCCATCCGTCAATAACTAGGATCGGGATGGGGCCGTAGTTGGTCAGCAATTCCCTGAGCTGCTGTTCGATGTAGGTTTTCTTTTTATTCCATAGGGTCCTGTTGAATGCCCCATAGCCGCCGTCGACGGAATCAAAAACGTCGAACATGGAATAGTAAAGGCCGGGAAGGAGGCTGTCGGCCCTGAAAGCGTCGCAGTATGCCTGGACGACGTCGGTGCGTAGCGCGCCCGAGTTCATGCAATTATACGCGGTCGTCGAGGTTTTCCACAGGCAGAAACCCCAGTGGTGCTTTGTGGTAAAGAGACCGTATTTCATCTTCGCGGCTTTGGCGGCGTCGGCCCAGTTTTTGCAATTCAAAGCGGAGGGGTTCCAAACGCTCGCGGCTGGTGGTTTGGGATTATTCCAATAATCGCCTCCGTAAAACGTTTCAATGCCGTAACATATGAACATCCCATAACGTAACTGAGTATATGCCCGCTGTAAAGAATCAAGGGGCGCGGCAGCGAGCGAAGCGGCTGTAAAAAAGAGTGTACCATAGACAAAGACCCATCGTTTTAATGAAATCTGATTCATATGGACACTCCACCATGTTTATAAAAAACTACTCTTTAACTCGAAAAATAAATTCCACCAGATATGATTTTGTTGGGATATTTTTTTGCGTGTTTCATTAAGGATCACGGCATGTTCACCAAAGCCAACAACCCGTCGAAGACCCTCACATGTGTGTCGCAGGGAAGTATTCCAGCAGCTAGCGTAATATCACCAATTAATGGAAATCTCTACGAAGGAACAATTGATGCTGGAATTTATTCATCAACTGATAATGGATTAACCTGGAATTCTATAGGGCCCATTTTTGGATATTTGACTAGTGCTATAGTTGGAATTGGAAGCAAAATAATAGCTAACAATGGGCAAGGCATTTATTATTCTCCAAATAACGGGAAAAATTGGACTAGTTCCATTTACGTAGATGCAAGCTTAGCTATATCTGTGAGCGGTGGATATATTTTAGCTGGCGGAAGGAGTGGAATTTTCCGCTCGCCTTTGCCATAAATAGAATACTATTTACTTTTATTTTTATTTGGATAAATGCTGACGTTATTACCTCTGTTATTTGCTGTACTCGTATCGAATACATTATTATTGCACATTCCAATATTTTTAGTGCTGATTTAGGCTTTTTTAATTAAATTAGTACAATATTTCTGGAATTATATTCACACAGAGGTTTTACCAAGAAAAAAAATCAAAACAAAGGGGTCGTAATGTTTAAAAAAATGTTCGTGTTGTGCGGGCTTGTACTGTCTCTTTCATCCGGTATTAATGCCTGGACTGCGGGTAATTTGACGGTTGATGTAGTAAATTCGCCCTTGGATATTAAAGTATCGGCAGGGGCTAAAACATTCCTTGAAATAACCGCCATCAACTTCGGTGGCACGAATTATACCACGATTACTTCGTCAACACCGGCGACGGACAGTCTTGTGATTAATCTGACGGCAAGCGTTGCCATGACGATAAAGCCGGTTTTATCAGGCATCCACGTATATGGGAAGGTCGCTTCCGCATCAACGGTCTCGATTACCTTGAAAGGCAATAACGACCATTTCTTCGGAATTACCGAGCAAAATATAAACGGCAATAGTCCTGATTTAACCGGGAAAACCATTGCCATTACCGCGGCGAACATAGAAAATTATTCGAATGAACCGAACGCAAAAGTCTGGTCGGCTTTCTATATGAGCAGTCTCGGCTATGGCAGTTTCTTTAACACCTTCGCGGAAGGGACCTATGTTTTTGGATCAGGCGTTGGCGCTACGACCATTACCCATAGCACTAATACAATTGACTGGTATATTTATTACGGCCCGACGGGAGATAAAATCCATCAGGGATATTTTAAAACCATTCAGACTGTTGAGGCGCTCGGGACCCGCTCGCCCACAAAAAAAGTGCCGATTTGGGCATGCGGTCCGGTCATTTGGCATAATAACTATTCCGGCAGCGCGCAGATATTGACGCATATCACGACCTTTACCTCCAACCAAATCCCCATCACCGCCCAGTGGGTTGACAGACCGTATAGCGACGGAGGCCAGGGATGGGGTAACATGAACTGGTCCACGGCGTTCGCGAACCCCGGGACCTGGATTAAACAGATCAGCGATGTGAGCGGTTATAACGTTAAATTCATGAGCTGGGTGGCGCCGTGTACTTTTGGAACGCCTGTTCCGCCGTCGGGAACCTATTTCAATGGAGGCTATTACTATCTTGATCTTTCCAACCCGGCGGCGACCGCTTGGTACAAGGGAAAGCTGGATTCATTGCAGGACAATGCAACTATCGGCGTACAGGGCCATAAGATGGACCGTTGCGAAGAATCCATGTCGCAAGTTCTCAGCGGCACATGGGCCGACGGCACGCCTACCGCTGAAAAACAGCCGAAGTATCTTTATCTCAATGCAAAGGTGACTGATGAAGCGTTGCGCGCCAAATGGGGCGACGACCAATTCAATTTTCCGCGCGGCGCGTACCATCGTACCCAACCGTACAACGGAGCTGTATGGGCGGGCGATACCCGGGCGCCGTGGCCCGGACTTGTCGGCGCCCTGGCCAATGGAATTAAAACCGCATTTTGCGGCTTTCCGGTTTGGGGTTCCGATATCGGCGGGTATGGCACCGGCGCGACGAAAATTTCGACGGACCAATACATGCGGTGGCTTACCTTCGGATGTTTCTCGGGAATGATGGAAAATATGCTTGATGGAAAAGAACCTTACATTTATACCGCCTCAGGCGACGCCGTGGACGGTCAAACCTTTACGGTTCGTTATAAAAGCGTATGCGATTTGCGCATGAGCCTTATACCCCTCATTTATTCGCTCGCAAACACATCGGCGGATAACGGCGTTGCCATGCGGCCCCTGCCGTATATGTATCCTGACGACGTCAACACCTATTCGTTAGGCGACGAATATCTTTTAGGGGATGCGTTGCTGGTAGCGCCCATTACATCGGCGGCCATGACTCGTAGCGTCTATCTTCCCGCGGGAACTTGGTATAACTTTTTCAATCAAGCCGAAACGCATGCCGCGGGAACTTTTACAACGCCGACGATTCCACTGTACCAGATTCCAGTGTACGTCAAGTCGAATTCAGTGTATGTGACCGGGCAAATTTATCCGGGAAATTCAAAGAAATGGATGACGACGTACGACGCGGGTAGAAACCTGATTATCAACGCCTTCCCCGGCGCGGCAGGCGAATCCTCGACATTCACCTACGTCGATTATCTGGATAATGACGCGAAAAAGGTTATAACGGTTGGATCCTTCGCCAACGGCATCTTCCGCGTGAAATCCCCGGCAATGACCGTTAGCGACACCGTAAAGGTGCATATGAGCACGGCGCCGACCAGCGTCATGGCGAACAATGTCGCATTGACGACGTCCCAATACGCCTATACGAGCGCTACCCAAAGCCTAAGTATACCCATTGGCGCGAATCAGGCGATTGATGTATGGATTAACGGGGTTGCCACCGGGACGGTGTTTGAAAAACAATCCTTACACGGCCGTCTCCGTATCCGTACGATTAACGGCACGATAGAACTTATCGTTCCGCCCGCATCGGGTTTACGGGGCAATAGCCTGATTGAGGCCGGTATTTTGGATATGCGCGGCAGACAGGTCTGGAAAGCCGCCGTTAACGCCAACCGGATTTGCTCTACACCGTGCGGTATCCCGATGAACGGCTTGAGCAAGGGGTCGTATATAGCAACGATTAAGGTGGACGGATTGGTTGCGCAGCGAGTCAAGGTAGTGGTCCCGTGAATGTAAGTTCTATGTGTAAATTGTATTGAACCGCTCAGGAAAAGTGTGTAATACTTTCTTGTGGATCACGGACAGAAATTTAATGTGGGAGGATACAAAGCATGAGTTGTAAAAAATTGCTTCTCATACCGGCGACTTTACTATGGTTTCAAGCCGCCTATGCGGATGAATCCGCGATTTCGGTTAAGCCGTCGGCTTCCGTTTATTTTCAATTTGGGCAGCTTGAACAGACCTTTGATCCGGCCACAACGCTCCCGAACAAAACCTGGGACCAGCGGTGTGATGCGCGGCTTACCTTAGACGCTACGGTACAAGATCACTTGCGTATCGTTGCCGGGGCCGAAGTGGCGATGGTTACGCAAGTACAACCGCCGAGGGGAGGCAGTCCAAAGGGCACCACGAGCACAAGTTCGTATGCTTTCCCCAGGGAAGGGCAGGGCATTTATACTTTTGGCGATAACCTGGAGAATGCTCCTTTGCAGATAGCGCTAGGTTACTTTCCGTTTAAATACAATCCGCAGGCTTCCAATATGGGTGAGTACCTCTTCCGCACCGGCGTCTATCCGCCCTTTATCACCAATGATTTTGACAATTGCGAAGCAAGACTGCTGGGTTTGCGCATATCAAGCACGCTCTTCGGCAGCCTTCATCAGGATCTGCTTTTTACCAGCGAAACGTATTATCCGCCTTTGGGGGATTATTCGTTGTCGTATCTGGTGGGATATAAAGTGAAAAAATTCATTGATGTGGGTGCGGGCATTTGCCTAAGCAGGCTTATCCCGCTTGACCCAAGCCAAACCACGCCACTTGATTCCACGAATATTGTTTATGACAAAGATAATAAACCTGTGGTGGAGAATGGAGATACTCTCCATTACTCATTTAAAGGCACAAAACTGATGGCACGCGTCTCCTTCGATCCTAAACAAATTATACCCGCGGATTTTTCAAGTCTTTTGGGAGAAGAGGACGGTAAGCTCTATTTTGAGACCGCATTTCTTGGTTTGGCGAACTACGGAGCGATCTTCGATGATATCCTAAAACGAACGCCTTGCATGATCGGCTTTAACATTCCCGCTTTTAAGGCGCTTGATGTTCTATCCCTTGAAATGGAATATTTCAGTTTTAACTACGATAAATTCAGGTTCCCTTCCGGTCAATCGCCCATAGAGAATCTCAGTCAAGACCAATGGGTTATCCAAAATATGTTTCACTGGTCGTTATTTGCCCAAAAAAGCTTGGTAAAAGGGTTATCCGTCAAGGGGCTTATAGGAAAAGACCACTATCGTTATACCGGTTCTCAATCCCCCTGGGCGGGAGTGGATAACCCGATCGCGGTCGGCTCAAATGGCGGTGAACTTCTTGTCGCGCACGGCGATTGGCATTACGCGGTAAGAGTTATGTATTCATTCTGAACAGGTTTTATACTATTAAAATGGTTTCCCTGATTTTTCGGAAAAATGGAATGTACGTATAAGGATAAAAATATGAATTGCAAATCATTATTTTTCATATATGCGGTCGCGATGTGCTTTCAATCGATTCATGCCGAGGAATCCGACGTTAAGGTAACCCCGTCGGGTTTTGCTTATTATCAAATAGGACAGCTTGTATCGACGAGCGATCCCACGGGTGCGATTACCGGGCTGCCTGATAAATCATGGGACCAACACGCCAATTTCAGGCTTACGCTCGAAGGTATAGTGCGGGAACGTTTACGGATTATTGCCGGAGTGGAACTAGGGATAGCCACTTTCGCCGGAGGCGCCGGAGCTCCCGCCACCGTTAAAACGGCGTTTTCTCTCAAGGAAGCGCAAGGGATTTATTCCTTCGGCGAGGATCTCAGGAACCCGCCTTTGCAGATAGCGCTTGGCTACTTTCCGTTCAAGTACAATCCACAAGCCACCAACATGGGTGAATATCTCTTCAGCTACCGAACCGGAGCATACGCTCCCTACATCATCAATGATTTTGACAATTGCAAGTCCCGTCTGTTGGGGCTGCGCGTGTCGAGCACGCTTCTTGGAGGTCTGAGGCAGGATCTGCTTTTAACAAGTGAAATGAGCGTCGGAAATACGACCAGTGGGACTACGGATTTCGGAACAACGGCGAATACAGCGGTTGGGGATTACTCGCTTTCGTATCTGATTGGCTATAAATTTACAAACATTTTCGATATAGGGGCCGGTATCAGCCTTAATCGGCTGTTGTCGATTGATCCATCGCAAACAAACCCCGGAGATACCGTTTATAATACAAATGGAGATAAAGTACCCCTTACATGGAAGTCAACGAGACTTATGGCCCGAGTTACTTTTGATCCCAAACACTTTTTATCCGAAGATTTTTTAAACCTCCTTGGGAAGGAAGACGGTAAACTGTATGCCGAAACCGCCATTCTCGGCGTCAAGAACTATGATACGGTGTATAATGATATTTCTAAACGATGGCCGATTATGATGGGCATTGATGTTCCGGTTTTTAAAACCTTGGATTTTCTTTCCCTGGAAATGGAATACTTTGGTTGGACTGGAAATCTGTCGATTTTACAGGCTCCCACGCCGAATTTAACCCAGGATGAATACAGCGAGCAACAAATGTTTCGCTGGTCGATATTTGCCCAGAAAACACTGGTTAAGGGATTATGTGTCAAGTGGCTGGTAGGCAAAGACCATTTTCGTACGGTTGACGCCGGCGGCAGCGTTACCAATGAGGAGTTATTAAGGGGCAACGGCAATTGGCACTATAATCTGAGGTTCATGTATCAATTCTGACAACTTCGATACTCTTCTCTTTTCGAGAAGGAATTTCTCATGAATAAAATCCGCATTATTATTTTCCCTTTGCTGATCGCGTTTTTAATAGGAAGCGTTCTGGCGCAGACCGCCGCACAGCTTGAAGGCGGCTTCGGTAATCCGTCAATGCAGTATCGAATGGGCGTACGATATTGGTGGTGGGGAAGTAATATAACAAGAACGGAGCTTGCCTGGGAATTGCAACAGATGAAAGACCAGGGTATCGGGGAAGTGGAAGAGGTCGGAGTTTATGCGGCGGCGACCGGCAGCACGGTTGCGTTAGGAAGCGCCCAATGGGTAACCAACGTAACGGGTTTGATCCAGGAAGCGGCGAACCTTGGAATGTTCGTGTCCTTGAATCCGGGGTCCGCATGGCCGTGGTGTTACAATGGTCCATTGGCGAATGCAATGGCGGCTAGTTGTGATGTTCTATATCAGAGTACTCGTTTGACCGGCCCTCAGAATTGGTCTGGGTCGATTCCGAAACCAACACTGAACGCCGACGGAAGATTATGGCAGGTAACATTAACACGCACCGCAACGTCAGGTTCCATTGATCCGGTCATTGACTCGGCAACCGTGCTTACCCAAAATGTCGGCGCGAATAACACCATTACCGTTGCCCTGCCTTCAGGTGAATGGATACTGACAGGCTTCTGGCTGCAACCTGTCAAATACGGGGGAGATCCCAATGGTCCGCAGCCCGACGCTAACGGCCCTACGGTCGGATTCGAGGATTCCGGGTCGGTACATGCGCAGCTCAACTGGCTGATTAAACCGGTGATTAACGGATTAAACAGCTCCCTTATCGGGACAACATTCAAATCAATTTATTGTGATAATCTCGAGGATTACGGTTCCGGCATCGGCCCGAATTTCGGCACGCAATTTCAACAGATACGAGGATGGAATATCGTTAAATATCTGCCGGTTCTTTTCTATAAATCATCGACCTCCGACGGCAAACGCGTTTCCGCGGAGTATGACGCGACACGCAGCGTCTGTTTCGGAAGATACGGCTTCGGCGGGGCCAGACAGTGGGCGGCGCAGAATGGACTTACCTTCAGGGGCGAGGGTCATGACTGGTATTATTGGGCCGACAATTACGGCAATGCCGACATACCGGAGTTTGAAAATTACGGAGGACAGCTCGTTAGCGGCGGCCCTTCAGTAGGTCCTCTCGGAAGGATACACTATGGCCAAAAAGCGCGTGCCGGCGCCAACCTTTACGGGAGAAGGATCATCTCGTGCGAAAGTTTTACCATGCTTAATGGAGATGGCGACACTAACAATGAATCCATTAAGCTTATGAATCAGGCGCTGAATAATATTATAGGCGCTGGCGCGAACAAAATAATGATGCACGGATATACCTATGCGCCACAGAACCAAAGCTGGTTCGAGAATTTCCGAGCTTCCAGCAAGTTCAATCATTGGCACCCGTTTTTTCCGGTCTTTCGCGGCTTTGCCGATTACATTGCCAATTACATGTATGTTTTGCAGCAGGGCAAGCCGGTCGTGGACGTTCTTTCTTTAGGCCCGGACACCTCGATTGGTTACAATAACAGCGAGGTCAAGGAAGACCCGTGCAGCGAGGCCGGGTTTCTCCAAAACGCATTCACCGTGAGCGGCGGGACGATCAACACGCCGATGACGGGCTACAAACTACTTATTGTCAAGGATGTGATACAGAATGTCGAGACGCTGCGCAAACTTGACACCTTGATACGCGCCGGCGCCAACGTGTTGTTTACCAATGGTATGGTGGTCGGGACCACGCCTTATTATTACGGCGGCCAGTATGCGGCGATCAACACGGAGATGGCGGCGATAAAGAGCCGGTTGTATGACGTGATCACGGGCGCTGGGCCGATTGCGGTGGGTTCGGGAAAGGTGTGGAGCACGAAATACGATACTCCGCAGTCGGTGTTGACGTATTTGAATATCAAACCGGACGTGATCGGACCCGCGGGGTGGCAAACCGTGGCGGGAGAGCTGCCTTTTCAACATCGCCGCGGCGATGACTTCGACGTTTATTTTCTGAATAATAATTCAGGGGTTTCAGGAAACTGGCAGTTCAGGGCCGTGGGCAAGGTCGAGGAATGGGACGCCGCGACCGGGAGAGTGACGCCTTTGAACTTTACCAGTAGCGGCGAGTATTCCACCGCATATCTTCCGGGAACGCAGTATGATTCAAAACTCATTGTCATCAGGCGCGACAAACCCGCCGTTTCTCCCACTCTTGATTCCCTCTACTTTACAAATTATCAAACCATTTCGGGAACGTGGAATGTTGCCTTTACCAGCAACTTGAGAAAAGCCGCCGCTACCGTGAACCTGACCACATTATCCGACTGGAGTTCTGTAAATGGTTTGGCCGGCGCTTTTGTGGGGACAGGAGAATATACCATAAGTTTCAATCTTACTTCCCTGCCCGATCCGACGAAAGACTTGGTTTTAGATTTAGGCTCCATGTATGATATTGCCCAGGTTTCCATCAATGGCGCGAACGCAGGATATACCTGGAAAGCGCCGTATCGGGTATATGTAACTGGATTGCTCAAAACCGGCAGCAACCAGCTCGATATACGCGTTGGCAGCCGCTGGTACAAATCCGGAATAGGAAGAGGGCTTTTAGGGCCGGTGACGCTTAAAATCGGTTCACGGCCTATTGCAACAGCGGAAGGTCCTTTTCGGTTTCAAAATGCACGGAGGCCTTTCAGTTTTAAAATTCGACCTGCCATGAGCAACATAAAAATTATTTTTTCTCAAGAAGATAATTATCGCATGGCTATACAAGATATTCAGGGGCGAACGTTGAAAGAGTGCGTCGTAAATAAAGCCTCAATGGTAGACATTCCCAAAGCCTATTTCCCGCCGGCGATTTATATTATTTCGGTATGGCGTGGGGGAGACGTCCGCCAGACGAAATATGTAATGGTCAGGTAATGCAAAAATACGAACATTTTTTAATGGCATGTTTAGTTTGCATGCTGGTCGGAATGGGCATCGGCACTGTTCAGGCCGCCACCTCCATCACCTGCGTCGGCAACAGCATTACCGAGGGATATGGCTTACCGGACACCGGTAAAAGGTATCCGTCACTTCTCCTGAAAATGCTGGGCACAACCTATCTTTCCAAATCCATTGTCAATATTTCTTCTCCAGTCGCCATTAATAACGCGGGCCTTTCCGGAAGGACCCTTTTGAAAAAAGGGAACCAGCCCTATTGGATTGAACTTGCATTTCATCAGGTCTTTACGTTAAAACCATCCATAATAACCATCATGCTGGGAACCAATGATACCAAACCGGTAAACTGGACGTATTCCTCAAATTTTGAGGCTGATTATGGCGCGATGATCGACACGTTTTCGACCATTTCTCCCAATCCCCGCATCATGGTCTGTCTTCCGCCCGCGATATTCACGAACGCCTTCACCATTTCCGACAGCGTCATGCGCAGCGGCGTAATTCCTAAAATACTGAATGTCGCGAAAACAAAGGGCGTGCCGATACTTGACGCACGCACTCCGACACTTTCCAAACAGGGGTATTTTCAAGATGGCGTGCACCCGGATTCCACGGGGCATAAAATGCTTGCGGACATTTTTTATGAGGGAATACTCAACAATTTCACTGTTCAGCTTTACAAAATATGGTTTTTATGGTTCGGCCCCGCTCCGGGCATCATCGGGGCCGGGACCGATACTCTGGCCAAGCCCTTTCTGCATGCATACCCGGTCCCCGACAGCATGAATACCCATGCCGCGGTCATTATTTGTCCGGGAGGCGGGTATACCCATTTGTCCATGCAAAAGGAAGGCGACTCAGTGGCGCAATGGTTTGTGAAGAACGGCGTTTCGGCTTTCGTGCTACGCTATCGCTATAACCCGTATTTGCATCCGATTCCCTTGAATGACGCAAAAAGGGCCATACGGCTGGTGCGCTATTACGCTTCTTTATACGGAATAGACACAACGAAAATCGGCGTTATGGGTTTTTCAGCGGGCGGGCACATGGCGTCAACGCTCGGGACACATTATGATACCGGGAACGGCGCGAGCCTTGACCCGATTGAACAAAAGAAATCACGGCCCGATTTCATGGCGCTTATTTATCCGGTCATCACGATGACGGGGCCATATACGCATACGGGTTCTCGTGACGCGTTGCTTGGGACAACGCCCGCGCCCAGCGCGGCCTTGCTCGACAGCCTTTCGAATCAGAAATGGGTCACGCCGCAAACCTGCCAAACCTTTTTAGCGCACGGCGGCGCCGACGTTACGGTGCCTATTCAAAACAGCCGGATGTTCGACTCCGCTTGCGCGGCAAACAATGTGCCGCATAAATTAGTGGTTGATCCCGGCAAGGGGCATGGATTTGGAATGGCGGGAATATGGCCCGATTCCCTGCTTGCCTGGTTGAAAACCAGGGGAATTATTTCAGCGGGCGTGAATGTCCGTTTTAAACCGGATAAACGCTATCAGCATTCACCGATTGCCGTACAAACGTCTTCGGAAAAAGGCTTGAGAATTTCTTTTCAAAACGGGGTGCTGCATCGGGTGACTATTTATTCGATCACCGGAAAGCGTGTCGCGGATTTCGGGACTTCGGCGGCTCGCCAGTGCGTTTGGCGTCCTTCGGGGCCAGGCGTTTATGTAGCGCGTATTTTACTGGATGGGAGCGAACCGGTCGAAACAATCAATTACGTTGGATTTTGATGGCCGAGCCTCCTATCGTCGCGTCAATGGCGAGTGGGGGGAAATAACAAAATAAAATCCTGTCAATGCGTGGTTGCTTTGTTTTGCGACTGTTGCGAGGTATTCCGATCATTTGTGTCGGGGGTTGTTTTTTTCTGCAGTCCAAGACGAGTAATTATTTCGGGATCACACTGTGCGTTGCGAATATGTTTATTGTCGCACAAGGCCCTCACCAGCGCCCGGGGAGAAACGGAAAAGGGAGCTTTTAAAAGCTCCGGCAGGTTGTACGTTTTAAGGAATGACTCGTAAAAGCGCGGGTCTTTCTGGGGCAGAAGCAGCGGTTTTGAGGCGACACCGTTGGAGTCGATGTGGCTGAAGTAGGGCCGGGCGCTTATCCCGTCAATACGTTTACTGACAAAAACGAACCATCGTCCATTGCTTGACCAGCGCGGAAAGCTCTCCGCTTCGTCGCTGTTCATTTCCAACCGACGGTAATTTCCCGACTGCGTATTGAGCAGATAGATGTCGCCGCCCGGACGGAAAACCGGGAACGCGCCGAACGGCATCATACAGCAGAGTAAAAAATTTCCGTCAGGCGAAATGCGCGGGAACGAAATGCTGCGCCCCGTCTTTTCGTGCGACAAAACTATCTCCGGCGCCCCCCAGGCGCCCGTTGAGGCGGTAAAGCCGATGCGCATCAGATCATAACAAATTTTCTCATGGTATAGGGAAATTCCGTCCGCCGGGATACGCGGCGCGGTGCAATAGTAAAGGTACCGTCCGTCGGGCGACCATTCGGGCTGGGTCGGCATCGCGGACGGGTCCGACAGCGAAGGCGTGGAGGAAATGGTATTGGTCGATACGTTATAAAGAATGATCTTTGAGCCCTTGTCAAAGCCTTCGCGATTGTCGCCGGTCGCGTGAAAAAACTGACGGATGGTATTTACCGAAAACGCCACGATAGTACCCGAAGGGTGCCAGGCGGGGTAGCCCGCGGGTTTATTGAATTCGGTGGCGGTATTAACTTTGAACATCGTGTTCCCGCGCTTGATAAGGGTCCCATTGCCTTCGCCTCCCCGCATATGCAGGATCATATAATCAGGATCATTGTGTAAAAAAGTATGGCAGTTCATGCAGTTGCCGCCCGACATCCGGTTAAGCCATAACGGTTTTTCCTCGAAGGTTGAAATTCTCCTTTGGTAGATGCCCATTTTTCCGTACATCGTATACAAAGGAGGAAGTAAGCGATAGACAAGATACTCATCAATCGCATCCGGCGAAACGGTGTTGGTGATGGGGGCGAACCGTTTCCACGCGCCGTCGTTCCCTTTTGCGAATATGTCGATGTGAATTTCCCCGCCTTTATTCAGGGCAAGGAGCTTTCGCCATTTTTTTAAGGGTATTTGAACAATCGGCCTCAGGCTTTTTATCGTGATATGCGCTCCCTTTGAACCATGGATATCGGTAAAAAAACCGGCGCCGGATTCCTTGATGATGAAATTCAAAGGCGCAATATCGAGAGGTATCACAGTGGAGGTGTAATCCGGGTCGATACTCGGCGGCGTTTTGACGACGATAAAACTTTTAATATCTCCGCCAATGTTGCGTATTGTCGAATAGATAAAGGAAAGGCAAGCGAACGCGATGGCTGCGATGGCAATGAAAAATATAATCCGTTTTTTCATCGTTGTTTCTTTGTAGAGCTTTTAACGACGGTCGGCAATGTGTAAAAACAGTAATACCAAAAGGTGTTCCAATATTTATCCAAAATTTCTTTTTGCGCGGCGTTAAAATCGCCGTTATATTTTTTCAATATAAGGTTGAAGCTGATATAATCGGCCATCGTTTCCTGGTCCATACGGTTGCTGATCGCCGGGAGCGCGGAATAGTTGACGGAAACCAGCATGGCCATGGCTTCCGCATAGAGCCGGGGAATTGCCGGGTATTCAAACCTTGTCAACGTTTCGGTAATCGACATGATTTTAGGAAGATTGCCCAGCAACATATACGAGGCCATGCAGTATTCAAAGGTCATCCGGTTGGTCGGGTTTTGTCGTACGGATTCTTCAAGATCAAGGCATGGTTGAGCGCAGCTTTTACGGATGAAATCAGTTGTCGGCATGGAACGACGAGCCATTCGCAACGTTTCGTTGGAATCGGCAAAGGTGCAGTTCGCCAAGCGCCCCCGGAATCGTTCAGCCCATTGGCGGTGAAAGGGGGATGTTTCCAGGACCGATAAACAGGCAAGCGCCGCCGGATACTCGCCTTTAAGGGCATGGACCTGGGCAAGCAGTTTCAGCGCCCAGGGGGTTTCTCCTTCAACGGAAAGCGCCTCATATCCCCATTGTTCGGATTCATTGACAAGGCCCAACTCGAGAAACAGTTCGCTCCGATATAAAAAGAAAAAAGCGTCGTCCCTGTAATCGGCGCTTTGATCGCCGAAAAGAAAAAGGCCGCGCTCTCCGTAATTCTGAGGAAACGCGAACAAGTCGGTGGAAAGCAAGCCGGTGTGGTACAGAGCCTGCGCGACGGCGAAATTGGACACGCGGTTATCGAGCCGGCTCTTTTGGTTCTCTTGAAGAATGGCCACCCAGGCCCCTTTTTTAACAAATTTACAAAATCGCAGGGAGGCGCCGTCGGTTGGGTTGATCGAGGTGAAGGCTACCAGGAAAACGACAATGACGGGAAAAAATGCTGAAACCGCTCGTGTGACTCCTTGATGGCGGAACCGGGACAATAAAAACGCGGAAACCCTCGCCATAAAGCGGCCCTTGGAGAATGCCTGGGCGATCAACAGCGCCGGGAAAAAAAAGTAAACGGCGAAAATTATGGAAGTATGCTGATACCCGATGATCCCAAAAGGAAGAAGATGGAGGCAGGCATCGCGGAAGGAAATCAGGAAACAGAATTCCGTAGCGATAAAAGGAAGCATGCCAGCGACGACGCAATAGGCCAGCCCAAGGAAAAAGCGTTTTTCCTTCAGTATTTCGAGGAGCATGCACAACAAAGCAAAAAGAAAGAAAGCCCCGCAGGCCGAGTAATACAGCGAACAGGAGATGGCCATGAAGAGAAAAAACCTTCGTAGCGCCGCTCGCGTTTTATTCGAGGTAAACAGGGTGAATGCCGCCAGGCATGCCGCAAGCCCGATAGTTATTGACAAGGGGTGATAGTAGTTGCAGTGGAACGAGAGGCATAGGGCCGCGATAAACAGAGGCGCGGCAAATCGACGGGGTTTCCCGCTCAACGGCTGGAGCAGGCGGAGCGTGAAAAATGATATTAAAAAAAGAAAAAAGGTGATGATGAAAGCGCCGACCAAGGGATACACGAAGAATTGCGAGAAAAACGCCGATAGATAATCGACGATGCCGCCGGGATACGAAAGGTATTCCATTATCGCGGAGGGGGTTAATTGAAAAAACGGTTCTTGCGCCACAGAGTAAAGCGTTGGGTCGATGCGCAGCCAAACGCATAAAAAAACCGCGGAGAAAAAAATAAACGACATGAAAAGAATTACCTGATGAACTTGACCGTCTCATTATTAAGGGTTGCCAGAAAAACCCCTTGGGGTAATTTGGAAATATTTACGCTTCCGGTTCCTTTGACGACGGCATGCATCATTATAGCGCCATTGAGGGTAATAATGCGTAGCTCGCCGTTCGCGGCGCTATAGACGATCCGGTCACCCGATCGCTTAACAAGCGGTCGCGAGGCAATGGACGCATCAATGGGGAACCCTTTCGTCGCATTGCCGCTCACCCTGAAATCGTCAATGCAAATATCGCTGTCGTAAGCGGCGCCGGTCGTGGCCCTGAAGCGTACCTGGACCTTGGTAATCGGCGCGGAAAACTGCGGAAACAATTGGTTCACCTGGACAACCTGTTCCTGCCATTTGTCGCCTTTGTCGCCGCTCAATTGCAGCGCGCTGTCTTTCCAGACGTTATTCGCAAAAACATCCAAAAGCAGCGATCCCATGTGCGCATCCTTGGAATACATATGATACCAAAAGCCGATCTGGATTGAACCAATGCCCGCAGTGATGAGCATGGGGGACAACAATTCCGCGTCCTTGGCGGGTGTATTGTTGATCCCGGAAGCCTCAACGTAAAGATAATTGCCTTTACCCGACGTATGATCGCCCGTGGGACCGGTCCCGCCTTCGGAGGCATCGGCGCGCGAGGGAGAGGGCCCGCTATAAACGGTCCAATCGATGTCGTCATCCACGGATTGTTCCCAACCGTCCCTTAAGGCGGAGCTTTGAGAGGCGAACCCATCGAAGGTTTGCGTGTACGGAGCCGCGACAAGCGGATTGACGATAGAAAAAAACGCCTTGCTTTCGTCGTAGACGAGCGCATTGGAAACGCTGGTGATCCGCACGGTATACGTATACCCGCTGTGAATCGCGGTGGAAGGAGTCCATGAAAAGGACCCGGCGCTCGCGGCGGCGCTTGCCACAAGCGTTGTTTCCGGCATTTTATCCTTAAAGAGGTCAATCTTTACATTGCCGGAAATGTTCGTGTTCCAGGAAATCGGAAATATTTTTCCCTTTTCAATAAATTCGCCGCCGGCAGGCGATGTCACCTCAAGCGCGCTCTTTTCCTGGATGGTAAAATCGGAATCGCTGACGTCGAATGCGCTCGCGTTGTTGATACCGGTGATTTTTACCTGGTAATCGGAGCCGATGGCCTGATCGGCGGGTATGGCCCAATCGTAGGACCCGCTCGATGGAGCCGAAGCCGCTATCGTAGAGACCGCTATGTTTCCCTTAAGGAGCTCTATTTTGACATTTTCAGAAATATGGTCGTTCCAGGTAATGCCGAAGGTCCGGCCGCGCTCCAGCTTTTCACCGCCGTTGGGCGTAAGCACCATGAGCGCTTTTTGGGTTTTGGTGATTTTTAGCGTTGTCGTTCCAATGGGAAGATTAACGTTTGTTTGCAAACAGGCAATTTCAACGGGAGTGGCGCCATTGGAGTAATCCATGAGTGAGAAACCCGCAACCGATCCCGTGCCGCCCTTGGAATCGACCAATAAAAACAGCGACACTTCACCAGTGGTGAGTTTCTGCGCAAAGTCGGAGACATCGAGGCCGATTTCAATGGGGTTGCTATTGGTTCCTTGCATGGCGTATGCGCCGCCGGCGTAATTAAACGCGCTCGCGAAAGTCTTTGGCGTTGACGTGGGCGAAGTCGCCGTGGCGGAATTGGCGTATCCGGCCCGAAGCCTCAATTGATTGCGTTTGCTGTGCTTGAGAACTATTTTATATGTCAATTGAGGCGCGAAGGTCTTTTCGGTTTGTGTTTTCATTCCATACAGCGTTGAGGACCAAATCCCGTTGGAAATCGCGAGCATACGGTAGGGGATCCAAACTTTTCCACTGTTCCCGAATGACGCTCCCCAACTGTTGACCATGAGATACGCGCCGATTTCCCATGTTTTGACGTCGTTGGGATTGCTGTTGGAATACTTGCCGTCGCCGTTGAAATCGTAGCGAACGGAATCATTGTAACCCGCTATTGTCACCGCATGGCCGCCGGTTGTGCCGAATTTATACATAATTTTCTTCCCGGCTTCCGGAAGTCCCGCGGGAATGGAGCCGAGCGCCTGGGTTACCGAATAATAGCACATAACGAGGCAGCCGCCCTGGGCATCGCCGTTCTGGCGGTCATTGAGCCACTGCTTCATTTGCGTCACGCCCGCCGGGGTTGATGTATTAATCCTGAAATAACTCGCCAATCGGTTGGTCATTGCGTTATAGTAAAGGGGATAACCGCTTACCCATTGAGAAAATTTGCCGAGACCGAACCCTCCGTAAGAGGTGACATTAGGCACGCCTAGGGCCAGCACGATGGCCCATGCCTGTTCGGGCAGACCTCCATTGTTGCCGCTGCCGGCATTGATAAAATTATAGGTAAAATCGTAAGGGTACTGGTTATCGGGTGTGTTCGCCGCTAATCCGCGAATGGAATTTATTTCATAGGTATACACATATCCTATGGAACTTGCTTGCGAGCAACTTCCGCCTTGCTGGTTAAAAATCGGACGAAAGCATGGTAATGCGGTATTATCGACCTTGGAGGGCAAAGGCTTGGCGAGGGTTTTTCCCAAACGCTGTTGTGCGGGGCCAAGCTCGGGCATGGCGGATATTGCGGAGTCCCATGTTGCTTTGTTGATTCCACCGGCAATCCAAGGTTCTCCATTGGGATCGGGGTTGATATTGATAAGGTTGATTGTTTCATTAACCGGCAAAGATTCTTGAGGCTGAGCAAAGAGAGACATGGAAGAAAAAAACAGCATCCACATAGGTACTAATTGATGTATGCCGGATTGTCTTGGTTTTTCTCTCCAGGGTTGGCCCAAAAACGTTTTTAAAACCATTTCGCATCCTTTTTTATTCGCTCCATATGAAGTCGCGCCTAAAGCCATCCTCTATGTATTATAATATAACAAAAAAAACAAACTTTATCCGTTTCAAAATGGCTTAAAAACAAAAACTGCCGGGAGGGTCAATTATTCCGATGGTTTTTCCTAAGGTCTCTTTCCGCCTTGCTGAACCTGCATCCGCAATAATCCTGCCGGTATAATCCGAGGTCCTTACTCAATTGAATGCTTCCCAGGAATCCGTTGTTTTTTTTAAAATTAAAAGGCACAGAGGTAACGCCGAATTCCCGCGCCGCGGTCATTGCCGCCTTTTCAAGCAGGTCGATTTTTTTATGCGGACTGATGCTCATGACGGTTGTAAACGCGGGCCAATAGATTAAAGCGCAAAATTTTGCGGTTTGCCGCAGCCGCAGTAAAAAACATTGTTCGCACCGCGCTCCGCCTTCAGGCGTATCGCTGAAATCCTTAACGGCGTTTTCCCATTCAAGGGGCGCGTACGCGTCGGCATCGAACGGAACGGAAAACAAACCGGCTACTTTTTCAGCCTCCGCCCTTCGCTTTTCATATTCTTCCTGAGGTTGGATATTGGGATTGCAAAAATAACAGCGCAGGTCGTAGGATTCCTTGAGCGTTTTAACCACCCAAGCCTCATCGGGTGCGCAGCAGATATGAAGCAGGAGACGTGGTTTCATAAGTAAATAAACAAAAAATTATTTAATAGCCGAGACTATCCAGGCGCAGAGGCCCGAAATATAAAACTGGGCGTCCGCGAGACCATTGAAAAAAATGGACCGGCTCACTTTATTGGTTTTATTCCAGAACATGAAAAACAATACGTAGAAAAACGGCGCGCATTGCGCGACGAACGCCGCGGTATGGATCGAATGAGGCAAACGCCGGTATGCCGATGAAATAATAAAGGGATAGAGCATGAGTACGGCAATGGAGCCGACAATGACGATAAAAATTGCCGTTTTAACTTTACTTTCGCCAATTATGGTGATGAGGGTTTCACGTCCCATGATCCGGTCGCCTTCGATGTCGCGAAGATCGAAAATGAGGGAACGGAGAAACGATTGAATAAAAAAAAGCATGAAACAAAACCATGTCGAAAGGGTAAACGTCAAGCCGCCCCGTATCACCTGGGGAATAAACGTGATGAGGATTGCCCAGGATAAAGCGACGAACAAGTCACGGGATGTGGGGATGTCTTTGAGGCTTTTATACCGGGTGATGGTTCGTAGAAAAGGCGGAACGATCGTCATGTGGTAGACCGAGCCCGCGACGATTGAAAACAGAAGCAGGTAAAAGAGAAATTTACTTTGCGCGGAACTGATGGCGATGAGAAGAGCGATGGTCACGGCCGCGACCGTGTACAGGGCTTTTTTATTCGCATGATAGAACCTGTAGCGGCTTAATCCCAGGTGTTTTGTGTTTTCAATACTGGCAAGGCTGTTCCAGAGATACATTGAAAAAAAATAGAGAAAAAGCAGAAGCGCGCCCGGCAGGGTGGGGGAAAGTCCCTGCAAAATGCACGATGTATAATAGACCGCCATGGCGCCAAAGGCCACGAAAACATTCAGGTTCGAAAAAAAATCAAATAAAAATCGAATAGAGCTTACTATGTCCTTTTTTTTCGTTTGGTCCATGAATTGGAGGTAATCGACCACGCGTTTTATCATCCAGTTGGGCGTCGAGGCGCCGGCCGTGATTCCGACGGTTTTACAGCGGGCAAGAGCGTCCCAATCTATTTCGGTTTCGGTTTCAACGTGTTGCACATGGCCCGGACACACTTCCGCCGCGATGCGAGCCAGCCGCTTGGTATTCGCGCTGTTTTTACCTCCAACGACGATCATTGCGTTGACACGTCCCGCGAGTTCGCGGGTTTCGCTTTGACGTTGGTCCGTGGCGGAGCATATCGTCTTTTTTATGACGACCTCGGCGCCCATGTACTTTTTTTTGATTGTATCGGCGACCTCGTCAAAGACCGTTTTGTCGAACGTTGTTTGCGAAACAAGACAAACTTTGTCAAAATGCGGCAAGCCGTTCACGTCTTGCGGCGTATTGATCAAATGCCCAGCACAGCCCGCGTATCCCTGAAGGCCGATCACCTCCGCATGACCCTCGTCGCCAGTGATGACTATGGCAAAGCCCATGTTCCGGTATTTTTCGATGACCCGGTGAACGGTTTTGACTTTTGGACACGTGCCGTCGACGATCCTAAGGCCTTGCTTTTCATAGGCGGTTTGCACTTCCAGCGGTACGCCATGCGCGCGTATCAGCACCGTGGCGTCGGTCGGGACTGACTTCGATTCGTCAAGTGTCGATACGCCACGTTCCTTGAGCATTTCAAGGGTCTGGTTGTTGTGGATGAGCGGGCCGAGCGTAAATACCGCGCCTTCGGATTTGGCCGCTTGTTCCAGCGACAAATCCACGGCGCGCTTAACCCCCATGCAAAAACCCGCAGTATGCGCCAAAATGATTTTCATGGGGAAAAAAATACATGGTACTGATCGCCTGCAAAAGCCATTTTTAAACCATGACGAAAAACATCGTGATCGTTGAACGTTGCGTCAAACGGTTCGGCGCCGTTGCCGTTATCGAGGAATGCTCATTTTCCATCGATCAAGGGTCGGTATTCGGACTTGTCGGAAGAAACGGCGCGGGAAAAACGACGCTCATTCGTCTTTTGCTGGGGCTGCTCAAGCCCGACGCGGGCGCGTTGTCGGTCATGGGTTTCAAACCTTGGAACCACGACGAGGCGTTCTACCGGCGCGTGGGGGTCGCGCTTGAACATGACGGTTTTTCCGGAAATTTGAACGTTAAGGACAATCTGGCGCTCTTCGCCGTCGCCAAGGGCGTCGCATGGTCCGAGGTTGAAGCATATATCAAGGAATTCTGGAACGGCACTTTTCTCCATGACTATGTACAAGGGGGCGGTAAAAAAGTAAAGTATTTATCCAGAGGGCAGAGGGTACAATGCGGTTTGTGCCGCGCTTTCATGGGTTGGCCGTCGGTGTACTTCTTTGATGAACCGACCGTGGCGCTCGACGTTGATGCGTACGATCATTTTTGCATGATGTCACGTGAGGCGAAGCGCAGGGGAGGAACCATGCTCATCAGCTCGCATCACCTTTCCACCATCGAGGAACTCTGCGACGAGGTGGGTATACTGGACAATAAACAATTGCATGCCGTGGACCAGCGCAAACCCGACGGATCGTCACCGAATTGGTCGTTGGTCGCGGATTTCAGCAATGATTTCCGCGCGATCATCGAACAATGCTCCCTTCATCCGGCAACCTACTCCAACGGCGCGTGGCGGTTTTTCATTGAATCCGCGGAAACCATGATTCCCGAAATCATTGCCCGGCTTGCCGCCGCCGGATGCCGCATACTGCGGGTAGGGCCTGAAAAAAACGACCTCAAGGGTAAAATCAGGACGCACTATGAAAACCATTAGCGCCATTCTGCGTAAGGAATGGAACGGTTTCCTCGGCAGCGAGCGGGGAGTCTTCGCCATATATGCGATACTTATTTTTTCATGGAGTTTTATTCCGCTGGGCGGCGGCCTGGCTGCAGGTCCGGTTTGGTGGCTGTTTTTTTCCGTTATCATCAGCGGAAATTTCGCCACGACGGTGTTCGTGTCCGAACGTCTCAACGGATCTATGGAAATACTGCTTACCTCCGGGTTCACGCGCGGCGCGGTCTTTTTTGGCAAAGTCGCTTTTATCGCATGTATGTCGATAGGTATCGGCATGCTCTGCTTTTGCCTCGCCTTCGTCTGGTTAAGCATTTCCGGGAGGCCTCACGCGGCGCTCTTTACGGAAGCCTTCTCCGACGCGGGCCTGTTTTGCGCCGGGACCGTCATGAACGTCGCGTGCGGCGCCTGGTTGTCGATCCGCTTGCACTCTCCGCGCATCATCCCGTTCATCACTCTTTTACTCACGGCATTCATCGTGGCGGTTTTTTACGGCCTGGCGTACGCGGCATCGGCGCCGTTGTGGTCCCTCGTCATTTTCCTCTCGGTCGTCTCCGCCGTATGTTTATATTTCGCTTATAAGGAATTCAACGGCGAAAAGGTCATTCAGCCGATTGATCTTTAACGTATTTATATTATTATTGTCTTTACTATCCACATACATGTAGTTTACAATAGTATGGTGAGGGCGACGCTTCGTCTTCGCTTGGCGCAAAGCGGAAAATCCGATGCGCATACTCCGGCCGCGAAGTGGAAACACTATGGTTGGAACAACCGCCGAATGCGGGCACGAAAAAACACGGGTGCAGCTTTTTTACGCGATGACGGCCATCGGCGTGTTGATCCTCGCCATGTTCGGCGCGCATGCCTTAATAGTCCATGAAACCGCGACCGGAGCGATTGAATGCGCGGCCGCCTTCTTAACTATTGTCAATATCGTTATTTACTTTGCGACAGGCAACATGGCATGGGCCGCGCGGTTTTTGCATATAGTTCTCGCCGTTGTACTGCTGAGCATAGGCCGCATCGAAAAAGACGCGCAAACTGGAATACTGCTGTGGTATTACGTTTTTCCCCTACTTACCATCTTTCTTTCGGGCGCTCTCGAAGGCGTGTTGTGGTCGGGCATCGCCCTTGCCGTTGCGGTTGTTCTCATGGCATACCGCCATGGCGCGGACCAATACCTTGTCTACAGCGGAATCTTCATTTTTCGGTATATCGCCGTATATGCAGTCATCGTTGCCATGGCGTATTCGTTTGAAAGAGTTCGAATAAAGGCCCGGTCCGGTTTGGATCTTTCGGAAGAGGAATCAAGTAGAAAAAACGAGGAACTCCGCATGCTTCTGTCCTCGATAAGCGACGTAGTATTTTCAATCGACACGAACGGAATACTCATCAGGATTTTCAAACCCTATGAACATAGCGCATTCATCGATCTGCCCAATGAGTTCATTGGCCAGGCTTATAACAGTGTATTGCCTGAAAAATTGGTTATAGGCCTTGATCAATCCATAAGCCGGTTAAAAGCTTCGGAAAGCACTATTGAATTTCCATACGAAATAGGATTCGGGCCTGAAAGGGCGTGGTTTCTGGCTAAAATTTCCGTTATGAAAAACGTCAAGGGGGCCATTTACGGGTATACGGTGGTTGCCCGCAACATCACCTTGCAACGCCGCGAAGAACTGAAACGAAAAGCGCTCGAGGAAGACCTGCTTCGATCCGAACAAAAGGCCATCATCGGAAGAGTCGCCGCGGGAGTGGCGCATGAAATCAATAATCCCGCCGCTGCGATCACCAGCGACGTATCGACCATGCTCCAATTGGCGCAGCGGCTTCCTGAAGTACAAGAAAAATCGGAAATAATCGAGATACTCCGGCGCGACGGCGCGGCAATAGCGCGAGTCACCGATATCGTCTCCGCGGTAAAGGGCGCGTACCGGCCGCAGAAATGGCATTCCATCGACCTTAAGCGGGAAATAGAACTGCAATTGACGCTCCTTCGTAAGGAGTACAAGGACCGTATCGTCATTCAACGGGAATATTTCACTACCGCATCCATCGACGCCTACGGCAGCGAAGTGGGGCAAATCCTCCTCAATGTGCTTAACAACGCCATTGACGCCATTACGGATAAGGGGACCATAACGATCCGGACCGCTGAGACCGAGGACCGGGTTTCCGTGGCCATTACCGATACGGGAAAAGGCATTCCCGATAATCAATTACCGCACATTTTCGAACCCTTTTATACGACCAAAGAGGTCGGAAAAGGGACGGGATTGGGACTTTCAATAAGCTATTCCATTGCCAAGCGGCATAACGGTACGCTCATCGTGAGTAAAACCGAACCTCAGAAAGGAACGACGTTCCTGCTTGAGCTTCCCAAAAAAAGGATCGACCATGAAAAAATATGAGATTTTAATCGTCGATGACGAAAAAGACGTGGCGAATGCGATGCGTGACGCGCTGAAGATCTTGGAGATTTACAATCCCACGGTGGCATTGAACGGGTCCGAAGCGCTCGGCTATATCGCGCAGCGAACATTTGACGCGTTTATGGTTGACCAGATCATGCCGGAAATGACGGGCACGGAGTTCGTGCGGAAACTAACGGCCCAGGTAAGCGACCCGTTGGTGTATATCATTACCGCGGAGGACGACGGCGTGGCCCTGTCCGCCGCCGAATTGCAGTCCGAAAAAGGCGGGATTCCCGTTAAGAAATACGTTCAAAAACCCTGGCAGCAAAGCCTCTTTACCGTCGACTTGCGTGCGGATTTAATGGAGCGCGATTTAAAGCGGGAATTGCTTCGCACGGTGGACGGCTATTCGAAGAAATACAAGGAAATCCAGACGGAGATGGAAAAGGCCCGAAACGAAATAGCGCTCGCGGAAAGAAAGGATTCGGCCATGATCGCCGGGATGGCGGTGGTCAAGGCAGCCAATCACGAAATCAATAACATCAACATGGGGTTTACCGGATGCACACTACGTCTGGAAAACTTTTTAAAGGATATCGGCCATAAACTCGCGGCCGAGGACAGTCAGTTGATCGGCAAAATCTGCGAATCGCAGGGAAAATTGTCCTCCCGGCTGAAGGAATACGCCGGATTCATCACCTCTTTATTTACAAAAACGGATGAGAAAAAGCAATACGCTGAACTTGACGAGGTGATCATAAAAAGCGTTGAGGACGTGAAAAACGAAAAGGACTGCTCGAGAATCACGTTCCGTAAAAACGCGCCGAGCGGCATATTCGTGGAATGCTATCCCAAACAATTGCGGTACGCGATCCAACAAATAGTGAAAAACGCGGTGGAATCGATGCCGGAAGGCGGCGATCTGGGCATAAGCGCGGAAAAAACGAACGAAGCGGCCGTTATTCATGTGAGCGATTCGGGAAAGGGGATTCCGGAGGAAACCGTCGATATGATTTTCATGCCGCTCTTTACCCGTACCAAGGTTTATGGAGGGAAAGGCGGCAGCATAGCGCATAAAATAGTGTGCGAAAACCACGAGGGCCGTATCGTGGTCGAGAGTTTGACCGACGCCATGATCGAATCGGGTAACTATCCGGGAAAGAGCCCGGGCACCATTGTAACGATTTCGCTGCCGCTATGAAAGGGGAGGGCGCATGGAACGGAAACCGCGGATTTTAATAGTTGACGATGAGGAAATATTACGCGTCATCCTCGCCGATCTTCTGATTGACGAAGGTTTCGAAACGTTGGACGCGGGAAGCGTCGAGGAAGCGCTGCAAAGCGCGCCTATGGCCGATTGCATCATCCTGGACCTGAAACTATCGGAAAAGAACGATAAAGAGGGGGTGGAGGTGCTTGAGCAATTATGGGCGGACAAGACATTTTCAACACCGGTCATCGTATTTTCCGGATACGTATTTTCCGATGAAATAAATAAGCTGTTGCGCGACGTCGAAATCCGGCATGGAAACGGCAGAACAATAGCCCACTGCATTTCGAAGTCGGGAGGTTTTAAAAACCTTATGAACGCAGTGAATATGTGCACGACAAAAAGCGGTTAAAAGACGACGAAACTTCTAATAACCTCGACTAACAAATTCGCTTAGTTTCAGATATCGCCAACGGGGCGATTGTCGTTTTCTCCTTTGGTATTCTTTTTCTATTCCCCAAAACCCCGGCAATGCGGGGTATAATCCCTCAACAGAGCCTCAGCTCCACGTGGGCGCGAGGTATTTGTCTCGAACAGCACGGTCGTGTTCACATTACCCCTTGGAAAGAAATCTCCTGCAAGCAAGGCCCATTTCGGCGCAAGAACTTTCTTAATTTCATTAAAAAGAAACGAAATAACGGTTTCGTGGAACGTGCCGATCATGCGAAAGGCGTTGAGGTACAGCTTCCATGATTTAAGCTCTATGCACAACTTATCGGGCAGGTAATACAGGTCGATCGACGCGAAATCCGGATACCCGGTTTTAGGGCACATACAGGTAAATTCAGGGAAAATGATCCGAATGAGGCCATCATCGCTCCAAAACCCCTGATTTGGGCAGGGAAACGTTTCGATGGGCGGAAGTATACCCTGGATTATGGCGTCATCAAGAAAGGTTATAGTCATAGGGGGCATTAACATTTTCGGTCGCCGTATTAAATGGTATTGGGCTACTGCATGCTCGGACAGCATCCGCCCGCGCCGCAGGAGGAGGCGCCCGGACAGGGCGCGCCCGATCCACAGGCGAAATCGTTCGAGCCGCTTTTACCCATACCGATGCCGCCTATGCGCGACATAAGCTTCTCGGTTTTCTTGGATTCGCAGGCGGGACAGGGAAGCGAGGCAACAGCGCTGCTTGAGACGATTTCTTCAAATGTTTTTCCGCATTCGGTACAACGGTATTCGTAAATAGGCATGGGTTCCCTTTAATTATATTATACTACGATCCACAACCAACTAATGACTTTTTTTTCTTTCGTTCCAAAAATAATTCCATCAATTAAGAAGTTTCAAGAGCTAAAAACCATGAGTGCCGATAAAACAAAGGAATTATACCTCATTGACGGACATGCCTTGGCCTATCGGGCATACTACGCGCTTCTAAAAACCCCGCTTACCAATTCACAGGGTCAGTCCACGGGAGCGGTTTTGGGTTTTGCCAACTACCTATTGCGTTTAATCGAAGAATTCAAGTGTCCTTACATCGCCGTTGCCATGGACAGCCGGGCGCCTACCTTTCGGCACGAAATGTACGATAAATACAAAGCCAATAGGGTGGAAATGCCCGACGACTTGAAGTCGCAAATCCCGCTCATCGACCGTTTGATTGAGGCGTTCAATATTGTCAAGCTCCAAAAGGACGGCATGGAAGCGGACGACATCATCGCGCATTGCACCGGGCGGGCGGTTGCTCTGGGGTTCAACGTTTCACTGGTGACGAAAGACAAGGATCTCATGCAACTTATAGGGCCGCAAGTGCGGATGCTGGCGCCTGAATCCGGCGGACAACTCGATGTTTTCGGGCCCGAAGAGGTGAAAAAGAAAATGGGGGTTTTTCCGGAACAGATACGCGATTTGCTTGCGCTCATGGGAGACTCTTCCGACAATATTCCGGGCGTTCCCGGTGTGGGACCCAAGACCGCGCAAAAAATTCTTGAGAAGGCGGGCACTCTTGACATACTGCTTGAAAACCCGTCATGCGTCGATAATCCGAAACTCGAAGCGAAAATCAGGGAAAACCGTGAATTGTTGCTCTTGAGTAAAAAGCTCGTCACCCTTAATACGGATATCGGCTTTACGGTCGATCTGGAAACCTTAAAGGCCAACCCGGTCGATTCTGACGCGTGCGCGATGTTGTTTAAAGAGCTTGATTTTCATTCATTGTTGAAGAACCCTTTATTCGCAACTAAAAAATCCTTGGAGTACACGGTAAAGGTTCCGATAACATTGGACGATGTTCGCGCGCTGGCGCAATCGATATCCGACCGCGGGTTCGTTTCGATCGACACCGAAACCACCAGCACAGCTCCCCGCCAGGCATTACTTGTCGGAATTTCCCTGGCAATCGATAAAAATCAAGCGTTCTATATCCCGGTGGGACATGAGTCTGAAGGTGAAACGAACAACCTGCCGCTGGGGGAAACGCTTACCATTTTAAAAGAAATCATCGAATCGCCGCGCATTTTTAAGATCGGACAAAATTTAAAATACGATTATCAGGTTTTTAAAAATCACGGATTGACCATGGGAGGTATCGCTTTCGATACCATGGTAGCTGCATACATAATTGATCCGGGAATACGCCGTTATGGACTTGAGGCGCTTGCGCAGCAATGGCTCGGCGTAGCGACAATTTCCATTGAATCCCTGATAGGAAAAGGAAAAACGCAAAAAAGCTTTGCCCAGGTCCCTATTAACGAAGCCGCGCGATATTCCGGCGAAGATGCGGTTTTGCCTTTACATCTAAAGGGTATTTTTGAACCCCTGCTTTCGCAACGCGACCAGTTAGGGCTTTTCAATGACGTTGAAATGCCTTTGGTGAGAGTTTTAGCTGAAATGGAATGGCAGGGGATTCGGATCGACACTGAATTGCTCAAGCGTCTTTCAAAGGAATATTCGGCTAACCTTGAGGCGATTTCAAAGGACATCTATGATTTGGCGGGCTCTTCGTTCAACCTGAATTCGCCGAAGCAGATAAGCGAGGTTTTATTCGTCAAATTAGGCCTGCCGAAATCGAAAAAAATCAAAACAGGCCTGTCCACCGACGTGGATGCCCTGGAAAAATTAGCCTCATTGCATCCCATCGTTCCAAAGCTTTTAGAGTACCGGGAAGTTCAAAAACTTTTGTCAACGTACATCGACGCTTTCCCCGGACAAATATTACCTGAAAGTCAACGATTGCATACTTCGTTCAATCAGACGGTTACGGCAACCGGAAGACTTTCCAGCGCCGGCCCGAATCTGCAAAATATTCCCATACGGACCGAGGCGGGCCGTAAAATCAGGGAGGCTTTCATCGCGCCGCCGCACTATGCCATTGTGGCCGCCGATTATTCGCAAATCGAGCTGCGCGTTCTGGCTCACGTGTCCAAGGACCGATTTTTGATTGAAGCGTTTTTAGAGGACAAGGATATCCATACGCAAACGGCATCCGCCATTTATGGCGTATTTCCCGAATTGGTCACGCCGGAAATGCGCAGGTCGGCGAAGACCATCAATTTCGGTCTCATGTATGGCATGGGCCCCATCAATCTTTCGCGTCAATTGAGCATTTCGTTCAGGGAAGCGCAATCATTCATCGACGCATATTTCAAACAGTTTCCCTCCATTGAGGCGTTCATGAAAGGCTGCATTGAAAAGGCGCGCGGCTTGGGATTTTCCGAAACAATTCTCGGAAGACGGCGGTATTTACCGGAGCTGTCCTCCGAAAACAGGCAAGTACGGGAAGCCGCCGAACGCACGGCTCTTAACACGCCTATCCAGGGAAGCGCCGCGGACATCATTAAAATGGCCATGGTGCGGATACAACGTGAATTGCCCGAAAATTTTCCGCATGTTAAAATGCTGCTGCAAGTCCACGACGAATTGGTGTTTGAAGCGCCGGAAAAAATAGCCGATGATTTCAAACGATGGCTTCTTATTAAAATGGCCGGCGCATATGCACTTGATGTACCGCTCAAGGTTGACGCGGGAGTTGGGGTCAATTGGAGCGAGGCGCATTAGTGTATGTAGCTGAATTATCTACGCGAGCCGCGTAGATAATTCCTGCCTACAGATACTTATGCCGCAAAGCCGCTGAATATCAATTTTCCGGCTTTGCCGGCTTAGGCTAGAAGGTAAAGGTCCAGTAAAATCCGATGGAACCGGCGATAAAAGCCGCCCCGCACACGACCGTGAATTTTGAATATCGGTCGCGCTCATCGCGAAGCGCGGCTCTATCGGAATCGTCGTTTTTTGAGGCAAGTTTGTTTTTTGCATTCAAATAGCCTACTCCCGATTCAATACATAGGATGACGGAGGTTACCATCAGCGTATAGCACGCGTATCGGCAGATGCCGCGCTTAAGCGCGTTGGGATCCTTGAAAAGAGCGGCCGGAACTCCGTCGGCGAAAGCGTCCTTCGTCGACAACACGTAGTAGTACGCCTGGTCATTGACTTTCCGAAGCTTTCCCTCGATCATCAGATTGCTCTTACCGTTGAACCGCAACGAAACCGGATCGAGACGAATGAATTTCGTTTCGGATATGATCCCGTAGACGGAATAGAACACATTGCAGAAAGAGAGCGTGGCGCCAAGGCCCGAGGAATGAATATAGACGCCGTTCCAATCGTAAGGATTAGGATAGAGCGACGTCGCCGGATTGACTGAACGATCATTTTCCGAGGTAAAAACAATCGGTCGTTCCTTTGTTCCCTTGGCAATCAATTTTCCCTGTACGTGGATGCCCGTGAAATTTTTAAACAGAAAAACCGTTCCCGCCTCTATGGTGACCGATTTGTTCACGGGAACCTCGATATCGCCGACTACCAGGTAAGGCCTGCCATGCGCTTTAACGCTGTCGGGCAAGGGGCCGGCAATCGAATCATACACGGTAATGGAAGCTTTCACGGTCTGCGTCGCGGCGGGAGCGTTCTGAGGATTGATAAGCGTCTTCACGGCGGAAGAATCTTCTCCATGGGCAAGCGCAAAGCTGGAAACGACATTCATTAGAAAGCCCACCCAGGCGATTTTATACGTATAAACGGCGCCGTGGTTCATCGATTATCCTTTTTGCATTTCCTTGGCAAGGCGCTGAAGCTCCGAAGCCGCCTTTTTATTGTAGGGATGGTCGGGATCGGAGCGTAAAACCGATTTAAGCTGCCACCAGGCGTCCAAAGCATCCTTATAGGATTGTTCGTTGGGTTCAGCGTCGAATTGCGCGGTGGCACACAGCGCCGTCATGAAATATACTTCACGTTTCAGGACGTCGTAATCAATCAAGGCATGCGGGGAGCTCAAGCTGATCGCGAGCATGAGCTTGCAGCCGGGGATATTATTATTTCTGAACGCGAGCCGGGCTTTCGCGAGATAGAACTCCCCGTCGTTGCAATTCGTGTTTTCAAGAAACTCCGCCGATTGTTCCGTGTCTCCTATACTGTCATAAGCTCGCATTTTAAAAATAAGCGCCTGCTCCGATCTCGCCTGTTCCGGCGTTAAAAAATCGTATATCGTCAACACTGTGGAATAATTTTTCGCCTGCCAGGCCTTTTCCATGATGACAAGGTTATCCTCCGTGCCGTATTCGACCTTAAGGGATTCCATCAACGTTTTTATCCGCTTCGATTTCAGATTGCCGCCCCGCAAGGATTTAGGAGTGTTCCCTCCCGGCAAAGACGCCGCCGTTAGCGGCGGTTGCGCCTGCGCGGCGGAATCGGGAGATTTCCCCACGGGAATTCCGGCGGATTGACCTGTCGAAGGCGCAGCGCCGGATGGTTTTGGAATAAGGCGCAAAAGTCCGCCGTGTATCGAAGAGTAGGCGGCAAACGCCGAGGACCGAAGAAACAATTTCGGTTCGTCGGGCATCCCGAAACGGTAGAAACAAAATGCGAAAAAACCGAGGGAGACCGTCGCGGCGACCAGCCTAAGGGGATGGCGACGGCGCGAGGATACGATGACTTTTTTGCCGCCGGCGTCGGAAATCAGCCGGGCCATGATCGCCTCCGGGCTTTCGGACGTTAGCGATTGGTGGATGTTTGTCAGTTCCTTCAGAAGAACGGCGGCGGAATCGGCGCGTTTCAAGGGATCATAGTGCATGCATTGGTAAATAATATGTTTGAGGCGGCGGGGCAATTCCACGGGAAACGACTCAAGAGGCTGGAATTTATTTTTTGATTTATGCGAAACAAGATCGATAAAACTGGTTTGCGGGAAAGGGTTGACCCCCGTGATCATTTCATATAAGGTGACGCCGAGCGAATAAAGGTCGGTGCGGAAATCCAAGGTTCCTTTTTCGAGTTGCTCCGGGGAGAGGAATTGGAGCGTTCCCGAAATCAATCCATCCATGGTCTTGAAGGTGGCGTCGATGGGGCGCGCGGTGCCGAAATCCATGAGCTTGACCGTTCCGCTACGGCACACCATGATATTGTGGGGCTTTAAATCGCGATGGATGACCCCTTGATAGCATTTCCCGTAGATCGTTAAGTCCCGGGTATGCGCATAGTCAAGCGCTCTGCAGATCATGACGCCCACCGACGTGCAGACGGAGGGGGGCAGGGCGCCTCGTTGACTAATGATGCGGTCCAACCCCATCCCATCTATTTTTTCCATTTCGATGTACGGAAGGCCCCGCCATTCCCCAACGCCGTGGATTTCAACGATGTTGGGGTGTTTCAGTTTGGCGCTGATTTTAAATTCAGTTTGAAAACGCTGGTGCGCCACATCGATGGCGTTTGGATTGATGAGTTTTACAGCGCGATAAATTTCAAGCTGCGGGTTCCATATTTCATAGACCGCGGCGCTGCCACCTCGTCCAAGCAAGTTGGTAATGACGCCCGATCCTAGCGGAATCCGTTCCTTTCCATCGGGAAGGGCGACGGGAGATGTGTCACTATCCGTTAGCGGGACGTCCGAAGGCGTCGAATCGTTGGGTGAATTTTCCATGCCGTTTATCGCCAAAATGCAATAAGACCATTGGCGCCGGATATGAGCTGCGCGATACAACCTTAAAAAAACTGCGTTGGCGCTATTAATTAAAGAGGGAAATTGATTTATCCCGTATAAATATATATAATAATTGTTCAAAACTCATAGCGTTGGGTTAATTATTCGGAGTCATACCATGCATCTCGAAGCGCTGATTGAAACCATCGGATATCCCGCGGTGTTTTTTTTGGTGATGGGCGAGTGCATGGGCGTTCCCATGCCGGGGGAAACGGCGCTTCTCATTGCAGCGGCCGCGGCGGGAACCGGAAAGATGTTCAGTATTGGGTGGGTCATACTCGCCGCCTCGGGCGGGGCGATCGTGGGCGATACGCTCGGCTATTGGATAGGACGGCGAGGCGGACGCGCGCTGGTTCTACGCCTTACCGGAAAATTGCGCATAAAAACGGAACATCTTGAAAAAGCCGAACGCTTTTTTGATCGACATGGAGGAAAGGCGGTGTTTTTTGGAAGGTCTGTTTCCTACTTACGCGTATTGACCGCGCTGCTGGCCGGAGTTTCGCGCATGCGGTATGCGCGGTTTTTGGTTTTTAACGCCTTGGGAGGAATCGCATGGGCCGCGGTATTCGGGTGCGCCGGATTTTATTTCGGAAAAAATCTTGGATTTCTCGAGGAACGTATTCATGAAATAGCATGGGGATTATTGCTGATAGGGGGAATCGGAGCTCTTCTGTATTTCTTGTTGAAAAAATCGGATCAACGAAAAAAAATAAAATAACGAAACACAGCATTTTTCTCTTGCTTCGACCCCTTCATCATACCTATTTTATTCTTGACAAACAGATATTACATGTTTGCTGATTCACCTAAAAGAGGAGGAGCGCGTATGATTTTACGAAAGCACGTTTGTTTTGGCGTACAATCGCTGGGGGTGCTTGCGGCTATGCTTTGCCTATCGGCGCAGGCGTTTTCGCAGGAAGAACAAACTATCAATCCCACAACGACCGTTTACGCGACGCGAGGAATGACGCAAACATCCTCGGCCGAGGCGCTTGGGGCCGGCCGGCTTACCGTAGGCTTGCAGGGCGCCTGGTATCAGCAGAAAAGGAATTTCGCCGGGGCGCCCGACAGTAACGCGAATATTATAACGGGCGTCGGCGCCGTGTCCTTCGGCGTTAATCCATATATCGATATTTTCGGATCGCTCGCGGGATTCGGTTCGACTAATTATGCCAATTCCACAAGCGCTAAAGCGGGACTGGGAACCGTAGCGGGCGGCGTCCAGGGCAGTTTGCCCCTGCCGGTTTCTTCTCCTTTGCGTTTGGGAATGCAATGCGTCATTTTCGCGGGGACCGCGGCCAATCAGATCAATACCGACAGCGCGGACGGATATAACTATTTTGAAACCAGGACCTACTATGATTTCATGGGAAAACTATTGCAGTCATGCATCCTGGGAAATGAAACCAGAGGCTTAAAATTGCATCTAAACGAGGGATTCGTTTTCACCGTCGAAAAGACAAAGGGGAATTTGCTTTTGCTGAGCGGGGGAGTGCAGTGGTATGTTTATTCCCTTCTAACTCTCGGCGTTGAGGCCCAATCACGGACCTTTCTTGACAACATTGCATTTAAAACCGACCCTTTATGGATAACCCCTTCGTTCGAGCTGCGCACGCCTTATTATTTCAACTTTTACGCGGCATGCGATATCGCTCTATCCCAGGATCGTTCGTACACCAATATCAGGGCTCTTGAGCCCTATAGACTTTTAGCCGGCATAGCGTTTTCCTTTGACCTCTTGGCGTCAAAACGAAAAGCTGAGACGCAGCAGCAGCGGAAAGACGCCGCGGAAAAATTGGAAATGCAGAATAAGACCAAGCAGTTGCAGCAAATCGCCGACAGTCTTGCGCAAAAAACAAAGGACGATTCCTTGGCGATGGAAAAACAAAAACAAGCGCAGGAAATGGAACGGAAACGCGCGGATTCATTGGCGGCGCTTAAATCCCGTCAAGATTCAATTCTTCTCGCCGACACCAAACGTAAACTGGAAGAGGAAAAATCAAAAAGATCCGACGCGGAAAAACAACTGCTGTCAACCGGGCTTTTGATTCTTGACGCGGTTTACTTTGAATCCGGTAAAACGGAAATTTCCATCAATTCGCGGCCATATCTTAACATTATCGGCAAAATGCTTATTAAATATCCCAAGCTCCAGCTCGAAGTTTCGGGACACACCGACAATGTTGGGGGAGTTTCGTCCAATATGCGGTTGAGCCAGGCCCGCGCGGAGTCCGTGCGAGAGTATTTAATCCAGGTAGCCCCTGATTTGGCAAGCAAATTGGTCGCCCATGGATATGGACCCACGCAGCCCAAGGCGGACAACAAAACCGCCAATGGCAGGAAAGTCAATCGCCGCGTGGAAATCCAGGTGCTCAACAAGGACGTGTTGAAGGAATATAATCAGTAGAGGCGGAGACGGAGGGGCGGAGGTCATCCCGCCCAAGGACGATTGTGTAAGGGCGGGCCATGGCCTGCCCTTTGTCATTATGTTGGCAGTCGTGAAAACGCCCCGTACTAATCTGCATATTAGCGGCTTTATCCCTGTGCCGATTCTTCGTGTTCTGCGCAACGAGTTCGGTGAAAAACTCTCCGTGACCTAGGATAAAACCGACAAAGACCTCGAAAGTGTCTTTGATAGCGTAGAATACAAGAATTTTAAAAAACGCGTCTCTCCAGCGGATTATATCCGCACGTATCGGGAAAATGCCGGATTGACGCAGACCGAACTTGCGGAAAAACTCGGCGTTTCGCGTGCATACCTTTGTGATATCGAACACAATCGGCGAGCTTTCAGCAAGCATTTTGCCAAGCAAGTGGCGGACCTCCTAAAAATCTCCATCGGTCATCTTATTTGATTTTGCAAAAGGGGTGCTGGTGGCCGGAAGTATCGTAACGGCGTCTAAAAAGGTTTAAAATCGCATCTGTTGTTTCTTTCCCACTCAAGAGCTGCTTGGATGAAATAGAAATGGAAAATGAAATATTGGAGGAAGTCTGGAAAATAAAAGACGAAATATCAAAAAAATATGATTTTAATATTGATAAATTGGTAAAGGATTTGAAAAGAGCCGAAAAAGGACATAAGGAAAGAATTGTCGATCTATCCAAAAAGGCAAGGAAAGCCGCCTGAAATAGCTGATCCCTGTCGTAGGGCTCTCTGCAGACGGTTACGTCCCTACTTACAGCATCTGAACCCTACATAAAAATACCCCTTATTTTTTTTCAATAATAATTTCGAGGAGCACGTGGCATCGGCAAGGTCATTATGCCACGAGCCGCCATACACATACGCGTTGTCGCTACTTTCCGCGGCAGTCCATTCTGCGACGTTGCCGTTCATGTCATACGCTCCGGCCGGGCTCGCGCAGTCCGAAAATGACCCGCTCGGCGCGATTTTATTAGAAAAGGCCCGATTGCCGATAACGTTGCAGTTTTGCGTTGGAGGGGAATTGCTTTTTGGATACTGACGGTTATGCTCTCCGGCGCAGGCTTTTTCCCACTCAATACCCGAGCAAAGACGCTTTCCTGCGCCGGCGCATTTTTTCCACGCGTCGTCAAACGTCATTTCACGGTCCGGGAGCAGACCTTTTTTATTCGGCCATTCATATTCGTCAATACAGAACAAGCCTTGTTCCACGCTTACCATGCCTTCAGGGCATATCACCACGCGTAATGTGTCCTTCGCGGACGCGCCGTTGCGGTCGGTCACGCGAAGAACGGCATGGGAATATTCGTCGAATACGTGGTCCACTTCACCGTTTTTAGGAGAAGACCAGTCGAAAACGCCGTCGTTATTGAAGTCCCACTCGTACAACGCAATGCCGTCATCGGGGTCCTCGCCGGTTCCTTTGAGCGTTATTTTTTTTCCTTTTTTAGATAGGAAATCCTTCCCGGCATGGGCGGCGGGCGGGGAATTGAGCACCATGACCGTCGCGGTATCGAACCAATCTTTTTTATCGTCGGTCGTTACTTTAAATACAGCCCGAAAGGTTCCGGATTTCCGATAGGTATGCACGGCTTTTCCCGATACCGTGCTTGATGTGTCATAGGCGCCCTTGCCGTCGAAGTCCCATGCGTAAGAAACTATTTTTCCATTCGTCCGTTGCGCGCTGCCTTCCAAGGTAAGCGGAGCGCAAACCTGCGTTTGATAGATGCCGCCCGCCTTGATCGTGACAGGTGTGTTTTTCGGCTTTGCCGCGGTATCAGGCTTTGGACGCGAAAGAGGGGCGGCCGCGGGTTTGACCTCGATTTCCGCGCTTGCCCATGCTTGCGCGCCGAAGCGATCCTTTATTTCAAGTACGATGGAGTATGTTCCGGGCGCGTTCCAGGTCTTTTTTACGGTTTTCACGTTCGAATAGCCCCCGTTCGCGGGAAAATCCCATGTGCCGTTATTGTCAAGGTCCCACCGGACTTCAAAAGGCGCGCACGCTTTTGCCGTGACTGATTGCCCTGCGTCAAGAACACACTCCTTGTTCACGCTTATTAATTGGGGTGAAACGGTAATTTTCGCGATAGGTTTTGCGCGAATCATGATAGCGCTTTTCGCAATCGCCGTTTTTCCCGCAACATTTTTTACCTCAACCCGCAACACATATGACCCCTCATTTTTAAACGCATGTGTTACCGTGGCGTCCTTGCCGAATCCGCCGGAAGAGGGGTATTCCCATTTGCCGTTACCGTTGATGTCAAACCGGAACGAAAGGCTTTGCGGAGGCGTCTTTGCCGAAGCGCAGTGCGAAGCGTCGATGACAACAGGCTCGCCCGGGGCCGCCGCGCCCGGAGCATTGATGACCGCGTAGAATTTCCCGGGAGCGGCTTTTCGCGATGGCGCCGTGACCGAGAGAGAGTAGGTCATGTTCGCGGAAAGGTTTGTAGAGTCAATTGCCGCGACTTTAATTGAGTATACCGCGGCTTTTTTAGGTAAAAATCTCACGATTCCGGTTACCGCGTCAACAAGCATACCTTTGGGACCTTCGATCAATGTATAGGTGATCGGAGAACCTTCAGGATCTTTTGCCGCAAGCGTGTCCATAAATTCTTTTCCGACCATGCATTCGCTATTGGGAGATTTTTCCCATTGTGGGGGCAGGTTCTTTTCCATGAGCATGGTTTGCGGACATGCGGCGTTGTTCATGATCGAATCGGCCGTTGTTGCGCTCGTTATCAGTGCGATTTCACTAAAATCCTTTTCATTTAAAGGAATCGGCCGGCTCAGTGCCCCGTCGGCATTGACGAGAGCCTTGCAGCAGGCCGGAACAATCAGGGGCGGGCGGCTCGAAACCTTTATTGAGGCGCTGCCGCCGATTGTTTTAACGACGGTTATCATCCGGTTTCCCTTTCCGGACCGCAATATCAGGGATGCGTTACGATCAATCAACCGGACGGTTACCAGCATGGGCATCGAGGCTACTATAATGTACGTGGGAAGGGAGCATAGCAGTTTCCCATCGAAAAGCCGCATGGATAGACTTGTTTGCGCGCCGGAACCGATGATGGAATCAATGGAGAAAACCGTGTTTTCCGATGCCGTGACGCCGGTAATGCCATTGACGCCCATGACGATCCTGGAAGCAGGCGCGACGGTTATTTGGGACCCTATGGGCGCCATCATTCCCGTAAACACGTCCTTGAACTCATGGCGGGTATTGACGATCACGGCTTTGCCTGAAAGATCCAATACTTGGGAACAGGGGAGATCGATTGTTTCCTTGCCGCACGAGGTTAAAAGGAGAAAACCAAGAAGCCCTGTTTTAGCTACTATGTTCAACAAGCTATTCATAGAATGCTTTCTTTAAAGGGTACAATGCCTGAATCATTATTTCATTTCAATAGTAGAAGTATACCGCTAAGGTATGCAAGGCGTCAAGGGAGGAAAAAACGACTGTGACACAGTCTGCATGGCCGTGGTTGTTTACTCCGGGGTGACAACATGGACGGTATCAAGTATTGTCCATCAGCAATGCCACTTTTAAAGTCTCAGGTCTTTGCGAATATTCAAAAGCCCGCAGCGCTTCCCGCAGCGGGAATTGGGCGCTGATGAATTGGCGAAGCGGGGGATTGTAATCTAGAATGAATTCAATAGCCTTGTAAAACAGGCCGCACCGGGACCCGATCATGGTTATTTCATTGACAACCACGGACGCCGGATTAAAGCTGAAAGCCTGGCCGTACGTACTTTTCAAAACGAACACGCCGCGCGGTTTCACGCATTCAAGGCCGAGTGCGAATGCCGTGGGGTTTCCCGTGGCTTCAATCACCACATCGAACCCGGTTTTATTGAAGTCGCCGAGGAGTAGCGTGTCAATGTCGAGGTTTTTCAACAGGCGAAGCTTTTCAACATGTTTTCCAACGACCAACAGGTTGCTTCCGCATGTTTGCAGCACGAGGGCGATGAGCAGGGCAAGTTTCCCGTCGCCTAATAACAGTACCGACTTACCGCGTGAAATGTCGACTTGATCGAGTATTTCCAGAGCCGCTGCCAAGGGCTCGATGAACAAGGCTTCATCGTCGGCGATTTCGGAAGGGATTTCAACGATATTTTCCATCGGAACGGTCACATATTCCGCAAAGGCGCCGTCGCGATTGACGATGCCAAGCACCGTACGATTGACGCAATGCCTGCCAAGGCCTTGTTTGCAAAATTCGCACTTCCCGCAAGCGCAGTTGATCTCGGTGGTCACTCGCTGACCGATCATGGCTTTGTCGTCCGCCGCCTCGACAATACCTATAAATTCATGCCCTAAAATTCCCTTAAAGCCCTGTACATATCCTCGAGTAATTTCCAGGTCGGTGTTGCATATTCCCGCGCGGGAGACTTTTATCAGCGCCTCACCCGGCCGGCGCTGGGGCGCCGCGACATCGTCAACGTGCAACTTACCATCAAAGACTACTGCTTTCATATACTGAAAATTAAATGTTTACGCTTAACGTTGGTTCAATAAAAGTATTTTAAAAGTATAAAAAGGAGGATCGATATTCCGCTTGATGAAAAAGTGGGTTACCTGGAGTGAAAACACTTGTCAGTCGATTACCTTGTTCACCGGATACTCCACGATGCCTGAAGCGCCGGCGCGCTTAAGAAGCGGGATGATATGCTTGATTTCGGCGGTGTTGATGATGGTTTCCACAGCGTACCATCCCTTGTCGGACAAGGATGATATGGTGGGATTATGCAGGGCGGGGAGCACTTTTAACACTTTGTCAAGTGATGCCTCCTGCACGTTGCACTTGAGCCCGGCGTAACTTTCGGCCTTAAGCGTGCCTTGCAGCAGAATTGTAATATTTTCGAGCTTGTGTTTTTTCCACTGATTGTTCCAGGCGTCCTGGTTGGCGATAAGGATCGTGTTGGTTTCCATGAGCGTGTCGATAATGCGCAAGCGGTTGGCGCGTAGCGACGAGCCGGTCTCCGTGATTTCCACGATGGCGTCCACCAGCCGAGGAGGCTTGACTTCCGTGGCGCCCCAGGAGAATTCCACGTCAACGGGCGTTTTCTTTTTTTTGAAATAGCGTTTGGTGGTGCTGACCAGTTCGGTGGCGATTCTCTTTCCCCGAAGGTCTTCGGGTTTTTTAAACCGCGAATCCTCCGCTACCGCAAGCACCCACTTGCACCGGCCGCGTGAGACTTTGCTGTATTCCAGGTCGCACACGGTGACAACCTTGGCGTTGTTTTCCATGGTCCAGTCCTTGCCGGTAATGCCCGCGTCCAGGATGCCTTGCTCTACATACCGGGGCATTTCCTGCGCCCGCATGAGGATTAAATCCAACTCAGCGTCGTCGCTTGACGGAAAGTACGAACGTTCGTCTACGCGAATATGGATATCCGCCTTTTTGAACAATTCAATGGTTGCGTTTTGAAGGCTGCCCTTGGGGATTCCTAGTGTAAGTTTCATGACATCGAGTCCTTAAAAGCCTTGGTCAGGGCGGGAACGATTTCGAACAAATCGCCCACGACCCCAAGGTTGGCGTAATTGAATATTTCGGCTTCGGGGTCCTTATTGATCGCGATGATGAAGTCCGACGACTGCATGCCCGCCAGATGTTGCACGGCGCCTGAAATACCGCACGCTATGTAAAGCTTCGGGCAAACGGTCTTGCCGGTCTGGCCCACCTGGTGCGAATAGGGCATCCAGCCCGAATCAACCGCGGCGCGGCTCGCGCCCACAGCCGCGCCCAACACCTCGGCAAGATCCCGAAGGATGGAAAAGTTTTCGGGATTTTGCATGCCCCGGCCGCCGGATACGATAACGTCGGCCTCGGTAATGTTGACCGTGGATTCGACTTCCTTGACAATATCGATTATTTTCGTGCGAGAAAATATTTTTTGCTGATCCACGGTATGAACGACTATCTCGCCGGTCCGCTGTTCATTAAAGGCGGCCGGTTTCATGACCTTGTGCCGCACTGTTGCCATTTGAGGGCGAAAGTGCGGGCAAATGATGGTGGCCATAAGATTGCCGCCGAAGGCCGGCCGAGTTCCCAGCAGTAACCTCTTTTCCGTATCTATCTCAAGCTTGGTGCAATCCGCGGTAAGCCCGCCTTGAACCTGGGCGGCCACCTTGGGAACGAACGATCTCCCAATGGCCGTCGCTCCGGCAAGAAAGATGGACGGCTTTTCGGATTGGATGAACTGCGTGACCAGTTGCGCGTAAACGTCGTCCTGAAAACGGGCGCAGTTTTGACCATCCATGTAAACGACTTTATCCGCGCCGAACTTCACCAGCGTTTCGGCCTTGGCGTGCATTTCATGGCCGATGAGAACGGCTATGAGCTTTTCACCCAGGCCGTCGGCGAGTTTCCGGCCTTCGCCGAGCATTTCGTAAGACACTCCCGCGATTTCGCCGTTGCGCTGCTCGATATAGACGGCGACGTTTTTATAATCGCCGATGGGGGCGCGGCCAGGGGCCGGGGAATCCTTGGTGATGGCAATGGCCTGGTATTTTTTACACGCTTCGACACAGGCCGCGCAAAAATTGCATTTTGCCTCGTCAATCACCGCTTTTTTATCGATAATGGTTATTGCGCTTTGCGAACAAGCCTTCACGCACAAGGAACAACCGATGCACTTTTCAAGATCGACTTTGATGCTCATGACTCCTAAAAACTCCTTACTTAATGACGTGAAGATCTAAAATGGTTGATTTCAATTTTTGGACAAGCACCGGAATTTCTCCGGAAATTTTTTGCCCGTTGGTTTTTCTTTCGGGTGTAAACGACCGCAGCACCTGCGTGGGACTGCCCGTTATGCCGATTTTGTTTTTGTCAGCGTTGAGCTTTTCTGCGTTGAGCGGCGTTGATGAGGTTTTCTTGGCGCGCATTTTTCCCTTGAGCGACGCAAGGCGGGGAACATTGATTTCCTTGACAACGGTGATAAGTCCCGGCAGCGGCATTTCCACCACCTCGTAGCCGTCTTCCATGAGCCGTTCGACCCGTATGGATCGTTCGGATACCTCCTCGACTTTGCGCACCCATGCCACGAAAGGAATTCCGAGCATCTCGGCCACGCCGGGCCCAACTTGCGCGGTGTCGCCGTCGATAGCCTGTTTGCCGCATATGATCAGGTGCACAGGACCCAATGTTTCAATGCCCTTTGCAACGGTATAGGAGGTGGCCCAGGTATCGGAACCGGCGAACGCGCGGTCGGAAATGAGATAACTTTCGTCCGCGCCCATGGCAATGGCCGATTTGAGGGCTTCCTCCGCCTGGGGCGGTCCCATGGTGATTACCTTCACGGTCCCGCCGACGCGTTCCTTGATACGCAGAGCCTCTTCAATAGCGTATTCGTCAAAGGGATTGACCACCGCTTCAACGCCTTCTCGAATGAGCGTTCCCGTTTCGGGATTGATTTTAACCTTGGTGGTCCCCGGAACTTGCTTTATGCATACGACGATATTCACGAAAAAATCCTCCTTACAACGATGACGCCGGCGGAACGGACGGCTTGGACAGAAGTTCCAATTCAACCTTCTCGATACGTTGATTGTTCATTTTCAGTATTTTTATCCGCAAGCCTTTAAATTCGAAACTGGTGTTTTCGGTGGGAATGGTCCCGCATTCATGATATATGAGCCCAGAAAGGGTCGTGTAATCGGCGTCCGCGGAATCCGGCATGAGTTGAATTTTAAGCTTTTCGCTCAGGTCGCTTAAATCGACGTGAGGGTCCACGCGGAACATGTTCCTGGCGATCTGGATGATAGGTTTTTCCTCCGAGTCATACTCGTCATGAATTTCGCCCACAATCTCCTCAAGGATGTCCTCCATGGTGACGATGCCCGCGGTGCCGCCGTATTCATCAACCACCACGGCGATATGAATATGGTCTTTTTTAAACTCGCGCATTAAATCGTCGACCTTTTTGCTCATCGGTACAAAATGCGGTTTTTTAATAATATTTGTCAGGTCCCAGGATTGGGGTGCATTTTCGGAAATCCACGTGAGAACTTCCTTGGCATAGAGAATGCCCATGATCGAATCGATGGTTTCCTTGAATACGGGGAAACGCGAATGGCCTTCATTACGTATGGCTTCGAGCGTTGTTTCAAAATCGGAGGTGATGTCGAGACCGCTGATATTGATTCGAGGAACCATGATTTCCTCAACCGTCATATCCCCGAGACGAAAAATGCTATGGATCATTTTCTTTTCTTCTTCATCCAGGGCCGTCTCGTCTTCACCGGACTCCACAAGTTTCATTTTTTCCTTATCTGAAAGAAAAGAAAATTTTTCATCATAGTGGAATGTTTTTAAAAGGAGGTTGTGGAGCAGCACGGCAATTGAAACAAGGGGTAGAAAAAGCCAGCTGAAAAACGTGTACGACAGTAACGAAAACGGAATACATTTCCCATGATAACGCATGGCAAAGGCCCGGGGAACAACGTGCGCGCCATAGGACAACGCAACGAAGGAAATAGCCAAACTTGCCAAGATCAGCTGATACGGCGGCGAGGCCGTAAAAACCAGTTCAAAAACCCGGAACAGCGCCAATGCAAAAGCGATGTTTGAAAAAGTTTTTCCGATGGAAACGGTCGCGGCAAGCTGCGTTTTATGCTCCTGAAGCGCCTCAATTTTCGTAGCGTAGCGCCGAAGGTATTCTTTATCGTCGGGGATTTTTGCCTTATCCACGGAAGCGAAAACGATTTTAACCATCGAAAAAAAACAGGACGCGGCAAAAAACGCAATTAACGTATACAGATAGAAAAAAACAGGGTTGTTTTGCAAGGGTCTCCTTTGGCCGAAGTATCAAATAATTTCAGCTATTATGACACTCAGTCGATGGCAAAGGTGGGAAAAGAGGGAAGATTTTTCCAGACCCATGTGAGAAAATTTAAAATTAACCATTGCCTATAATATACTACAATGAACGGACCATTTTCAAATTCGCAGGGGACGTTGCAATAGTAGGGACACAATCCACCGTGTCCTTACTGCAATATTAAATATTTATTTTCTATAGCCTCCATCCGCATTCGTTCAAGCTGGGTTTCGTGGTCAAGCCCCGTCAAATGAATCATCCCATGGACGAAAAGCCGAACAATTTCATTTTCGTATGAAACCGAATATCGCGTGGCCTGGATTTTCGCTCTTTGAAGCGATATATAAATTTCACCCACGAAGTCATTTTCATCATAATTAAATGAAAGTACATCAGTAGGGCACGGCTTGTTGCGGAAGGCGGCGTTAAGCTTTTTAATACGGTAATCCGAACAAAAAATCACATGGATGTTTTTATGCGAGGGAATTTTTTCTCCGGAATATATCCTGCGCGCCGTTGCTTTAAGAAGCCTCCGTGGAATTCGTAATAATGGATATGCATGGAAAAAAACAACGGAATTAAAAGCGTCCATGGATTTCATGCGGAAGTATTCCATTTGAAGGGAGACAAAAGCATTGACCTTCTTTACGAAGTGATGTTAAAATACATAACGTACTGCAATAAAATCATGTTTTTGAATTTATTATTGGAGTGACCACTATGAAAACAGCCTCAAAGGTTATTCTGCTGACCTTTATCGCGGCATCGATAGCATGGCCGCAAACCTCCAAGCGCGAAGCGGCCATTCAAAGCCTTATCGGGTCCGTGAAAGTTCGCAAGGGTGATTCCCCGTCGTGGAAGGACGCGCGGCCTAAAATGCAATTAAAGGAAAAAGACGCTGTTCGAACGTTCGTTGAATCGCAGGTTGCAATAATGACTACCGAGGGTACGATACTGCGGCTTGAGGAAAATTCCACGCTGGAACTGTCGTCGTTTAAGCAACTTGGAAATGGAGCGAATATCACAAAGGTATCAATACTCAACGGGTCGATACTGTCTAATGTCAAAAAGCTCGTCAATACGGGCTCTAAATTCGAGTTTGAAACCCCAACGGCAACGGCTTCGATCCGCGGAACAACGGTCGGTTTCGATGTTTCGGCGGAGAAAACCGCGATCAAAGTGTATGAAGGAGAGGTCTTGGTGACGCCGAAGGGGGCGACAAGCGCAGTGAGCGTGAAAACCAATCAAATGACCACGATTGTGAAAGGTCAGAAAACCTCTTTGGTTGAAGCGCTTACGGAAAGGGAAAAGAAAAGCATCAGTAATCCTGATTCGGTCCGTAAAGACACGACACGAATGGATTCCGCCAAGGTTCAGCAACCCAAACCGGACAGTTCCAAAAAAGACTCCGCAAGGGTTGGGACGGCGCCCGATATCACGCCTTTAAAGGTTGCAACGAATAAACCGGCGGCCGATTCAATAGCCATTGTCAAACCAAAGATCTTGACTCTTTCCGTTTCGGTTCCTTCCGACGGTCAAACCTTCTCACAGCCCATGATACCCGTTAATGGGAACACTACTCCGGGAGCGGAGGTTTCGGTTAATGGGATAGGATGTCAAGTTAATCCGAATGGAAGTTTTTCGGCTAAAATCCCCATTCCCGACGAGGAAACCACGCTCTCGTTGGACATTGAAGCTTCATATAACGGCGCGCTGCAAAAAATTACCCGACAGATCGTGTATAAACCCGTGTTAACCCTTACCGTCAACGCTCCCACAAACCAGCAAACAGTCAACTCTACGTCGGTTTCCGTGAGCGGACAATTGACCCCCGCCAAGGCGGAATTGATGGTTTCAGACGCGAAAATGCCTGTGTCGGGAGCGGGAAAATTCGCCGGCATGGTTACGATTCCCGACGAAGAAGGACAGGTAACCCTTACGTTTGAAGCCGTTTATCAGGGAGATTCGAAAATCGAGACGCGGACGGTTGTATACAAACGACTCATTGATGTCAATAAACCGACTATCCAGCCCACGCAATTTCCTAAAATATCCTCCGTAAATAAATTATGCTTTACGGTGTTCGATAAAACCCCCGATGACGAAATAACTTTTTACACATCGATCGACGGGGCTTTGAGCACGGAAACGGGCCAACCGAACTCAAGTTTCTGTTTGCAGCTTCAGGAGGGGGTTCATAATTACGTGGTATACGCCGAGGATAAGGCGCATAACCCGACCCAGAAGATCTTCGGCTCGATCAGTTTCCTCAAGGCAAGGCCTGTTTTACAAGTAAGAAAACCATCCCGGTCGCCCGAAACGGTGCGCATTCCGCCGGGAAGGCCGGGGGGCGTTTTCAAGCCCGTCTATACGATTGAATTTTCCATTCTCAACCTGCCGGACAACGATATGCGCGTGATAAAGGAGGCATCGGTCACGAATAACGGATCGTCGACGCTAACGCAAAAGGATCTTATCGATAATACGGTTGATTTCGACATGGAACTACAGCGCGGGGAGAACCGCATAACCATTCAGGTAATTGACATTAATAATAATATTATGCAATATCCTTCCCCCATTATCATTGATGTACGCTAGGGAGAAATCGAATGAGAAACAAGGCAATAATGGCAATGGGAGCCATGCTCCCATGGTTTTTGTTTTTCGGTCCGACCAATGCCGCCGACGATTCATTGAACGTTCAAAAACCGCTCGTGGCAAAGGACTCAGCCGAAATTCCACGTCAAACCATTGAACCGCCTCCTCCCACTAAGGATAAGAAAACAAATCATGGCGCAACGATTAGTGCGCCGAGGGCGTACGGCATAGAAATCCCGGCGGGAATTTTATTCGGGAAATTTGAAAAAGAGAACGGACCGTTTTTAATCAAGGGAAGCGTGATCGTACCGTCGGGAGAAGTTTTGGAATTCGGGCCGGGATGCCTGATTTTCATGGGTGGCGATTATCCGACGATTACCGTGTTCGGTCAAATTATCATGAAAGGCTCGGCAAGCGATCCGGTGATCGTTCAGTCCGCGCTGCCGACTCCCAATCCCTGGGATTGGGATCGTATTTACTGTAGAAGCAGAAACAGGAGCGTCTTTGAACATTGCATTATCCGTCATTCCAATTACGGCATTTTCGCCGAGAACGGGTCACTATCGATATCGGAATGCCTGTTTGAACGTAATTCCCTGCACGGCCTCGTGGCAAAAAATTCCGATGTTTCCATAAGCCGTTCGACGTTCGCCAAAGGACATGTGCTGGCCGTGTTTTGCATGCCGGGGGCGGATGTTCGCGCGGAAAGCCTGTTCGTCAATGGGAATATCACCGGAATAGCCTGCGCCGAAAAGAGCCATTTTGAAATGCAGGGCGGCCGGATTTGCAATAATACCTTTGGATTGGCGGTGATGCGGGGCTCTTCGGCGGCAATCGTAGCCGCGGACATAACCCGGAATAAAATAGGCATCCTGTCACAACTGCAAATCCCGCGCAGCATGTGCGAAATGTCCTATGGCAATTCCCTCGACACGAAAATCGTCGATGCGCCGGAAATGGAACAAATGTTGCGTTCCCCCGAAGGGGTTAAATCAATCGTGCTTCCGCAAACCGCCACGGAAATAGCGGTCAAGCAAGACTTCAAGGCCGGATTCTCCGCGATAAAGGCCCCGAGAGAGGAAACCCGCAGTTTTATCGGAAACGTTACCGCCGGTTTCAAATATTTCGCTCCTAACTCGCACAAGGTAAGCTATTATGATCACCTCTCGAATTCAAGGAGGGACACCTTGGCAATTCAAACACGATACCCCGGTGAAGACGCGCCGGGCTTTGCCGATAAGATACAGCCGGAAATGCAAATATTCGCGAGCGGCAAACAAGGGAATGCGAACGTGGATTTGATCGCTGACGTTTACGGCAATCAATATATGGGCTTCAGGCGCAATATGACGAGTTTGACGATGAATTATTCGAATCAAGCCTTGGCGTTGGGTGATTTTTACGAGAATTTTTCCGAAACGTCGATTAACGGAAGAAAATTAACCGGCGTCAAGTTCGACGGGAATTTTATTGAAATGGGCAAGGGCGTCAAACAAGTGTCCGTGCAGGCGGCCTTCGGGCAAAGTGAAATGGCTAAGGAAAGGGGAGACCATGAATTGGACCTGTATAATCAGAATGTCGATAGCGGAATGTCGATACGGCAGCAACTGACCTACGTCGCCTCGATGATCTACCGGCCTACTTTCAGCTCGGCCATCAGCGTGAAAGGCATCATCGGCCGGGACCAGGGATACAACACATTCATCGGCGGCAAGGCCGTTACTGATCCGAAGGCGCCGGGGCTTGTGGAATCCCAAACCGGATGCATAGACGGGAAGATTGACTTGCTGGGAGGAAAACTGTCGCTCGTCGCGGAGCTGGACATGGGAACGCACGATACGATCACCGACAGCACGCATGCTTCGGAATTGACGAAAATCGCATGGTACGATCCGCAAATTCCCGAGGCGGTCTCAAATGTGTTCGGCGTCATTCCGTCGGGCAGGAATTACGCGGCCTCCGCCGGCGCCATCGGGCTTTTCAACGGATACAATTGCATCCTCAACTTCACCCAAATCGCGCCCGATTATTTTTCCGCCGGAAACCCGTATCTGGAAGTAGATAGAAGAACACTGTCGCTGAATATCGATAAGGAATTTTCCCGAAAATTGTCCGGAACTATCAACGTCGAATATCAACGCCGTGCGATCCATAATGTATCTCCTACGGATAACACCTCCGCAAACCTGAATACAAAATACGGATTCGGCGACAATCTTCCCGAGGTCGCGCTCGGATACACCTTCAATGTGGAATCGTCGCCGAGAACCGATAGCGACAGCCTGGGTGTTCCAATAAACTATAACTTTCGGGATATTAAGAATTTACTAAGCGTTGAAGGCAAGCAGCAGTTAAAGAACGGGGTTGATTACGGTGCGCGGTATCAATTGCTTGACGAAAACGATATCACGGCCTATCCCACTATAACCTCAACCGTCAGTCGTGACGGCCTGCAGAACCTGGTCAGCGCATGGCTTGGCTTTAAAATAGGGAAACTTCTACGGAATAAAATCATGGCGCGGTATGTTACGAAAAAACGCGCCCAGGATACTCTTAACGGTAAAACTTATAAGATCAGCGACGACGTGCGGTTTACTTTTATACCCCGTAAACTCACGTGCGACCTAAAGGCGGAATACGGCAAACGAGTCGATAATAAATCGGAAAGTGAAGGCGACACATTCGTCAAAAGGGATGAAATTACGTTTACGAACGGAATCGAAGCCGAGGTTAAATATTCCTTCAACTCCAGAATGTCGCTGTCGATTATGGGCCGTTACGAAAAGAACGAAGACACGGAGACGTTTACGGATAATTACACGGTGGAAATCTTCGGGTTGCATTTGACCTATTTGTTTTAAAAAAAGAATTGGAAATAATTAGAAATCGAAATAATTTGGGAAGGCATGTGCCCTTTATTGGTGAGATCCCGGCCTTCTAATTTTCCTATCGGAATGCGCACGGGGTTGCCTTCAATTTTAAATACCGCCTATCTTATTACTCCGGAACTTAAAAATGCCTATTTTTTAGTTGCCTTTCAACTCTGTCACCCTGAGCTTGACGAAGGGACAATTTTATAGGGGAATAAACGGTTTCCTTCGGCATGCTCAGGATAAACTATCGGCTCACCGTGACAACAAATGAATGATTTGTGCATATTTAATTGCCGGAGTTATATCTATCATTTCCAATTTTTCCCCGACATATTTTTGTACATTCTCACCGATGGGCAGGTTACGGTCCGCCCCCATGCATGCAAGAAATGGAATATCCGTGATTAATTACCTTAAATCAACAATTATAGCCTCCTTTTCAGCGCTTATCTTTTCTACCGACGTCTTTCCAATGCTGCTCATTCCCATGGACGACGCGCAAACGGATCATCTCAAGGCCTACGGAGTTGTTTATTCGATTCTAAAAAACGGTAATAAAGTGTATTGGCTGCTCAATTATCGCTGCGGGTCGTTTGCATTTGACGAATCAAAGGAGAGCGAGCTTAAGGCGCGCGTAAGCGGCATAAGCGTTGAATCGATCACCGCGACGCAATGGGCCGCCATTCTGGGAACGATCGATAATAGCAACATGGAGAAGGTGACCCTTGAAAAAACACCGAAAATAGCCGTCTATTCTCCTCCCACCACCATGCCCTGGGACGATGCGGTGACTCTGGCGCTTACATACGCGGATATTCCCTATTCAAAAGTATATGATAAGGAAGTGTTGACGGGTAAGCTTTCCGATTACGACTGGCTCCATTTACACCATGAGGATTTTACCGGACAGTACAGCAAATTTTATCTACCTTTTCACGACGCGCCGTGGTACCAGCGCCAGAAAATGGAACTTGAGAAACAGGCCAAAGAATTGGGGTTCAAGAAAGTATCGGAATGTAAAAAGGCGGTGGCCCTCGCTATTCGTAAATACGTTGAAAACGGAGGCTTTTTATTCGCTATGTGCTGCGCTACCAATACCCTGGAGGTCGCTCTGGCGGCTTTGGGGACGGATATCGTGGGTTCGGTGTACGACGGCGATCCGGTGGACCCCGAATACAAGGCTAAGTTGAATTTCAGCAATTGCATGGCATTTGAGAATTTTACCATAGAGACCGACCCGTCGGCGCAGTATTTCGACAATATCGATATGAATTATGTCAATACGCCCTTGCGTCTGCCCGCCCTTGATTTCGATGTATTCGATTTCAGCGCCAAACTCGACCCGGTGCCGACCATGCTCACCCAAAACCATCAAAAAACAATAAAAGGGTTTTATGGGCTGCTTACATCGTTTAACCGGAAAGTGATTAAAAAAAGCGTCGTGGTTCTCGCCGACGTTCCAGGAACGAATTTCGTCAATTACATTCACGGTATCGTAGGCAAGGGCCAATTCGCGTATCTCGGCGGCCATGACCCCGAAGATTATCAGCATGCGGTAGGCAACAAGCCTACGGAACTGCAGTTCCATAAAAACTCGGCCGGATACCGGCTCATACTCAATAACGTGCTTTTTCCCGCGGCCGAGAAAAAAGAGAAAAAAACGTGAAGTATCCCAAATCGGTTTACGCCTGGTGCATGTACGACTGGGCCAATTCCTCCTTTGCCACTACCGTTCTTACCGCTTTTTTCCCCGTTTTTTTCAAAAGCTTTTGGAACCACGGAGTTGAAGCAACGGTAAGCACCGCGCGGCTGGGACTTGCAACCGGTCTTGGAGGACTGGTCGTGGCGATTCTGTCGCCTGTATTAGGGGCCATGGCGGATGCCGGAAAGGCCAAGAAAAAATTCCTTGGTTTTTTCATGCTCCTGGGAACCTCGGTTACCGCGTCGTTCTACTTTGTCGGGCCCGGCCATTGGCAAGTAGCCTTTGCGTTGATCGTTTTGGCTGAAATAGGATTTTCCTGCGGGAATCTATTGTACGATTCGCTTCTTGTTAATGTCGCGAAAAAAGATGAAATGGACATGATTTCCTCTATGGGGTATGCAACGGGATATGCCGGAGGCGGAATTCTGTTTGCTTTGAACGTGCTCATGACCTGGAAACCGGCGCTGTTCGGCATAGAAAGCCCTGCTACGGCTATTCGTCTCTCATTTTTAACGGTGGCCGCCTGGTGGTTTGTATTTTCCATGCCGATCCTTTTAATGGTCCATGAAATGCATCCCCCCCACAAAAGACTGTTTTTAGTCATTAAGGACGGCATGAGTCGGCTGAAAAGGACGGCGGTTAAAATAGGCGGCAGAAAAGGATTATGGATGTTTTTATTGGCATATTGGCTGTATATCGACGGTATTTACACGGTTATATTCATGGCAACGGATTTCGGGCTGGCAATCGGTCTTTCGGCGGTTTCGCTCATGCTGTCGATTTTGCTCGTCCAGTGCGTCGCGCTGCCGGCATCAATGGGGTTTGGCCGCCTTGCAAAGCGCATCGGTACGGCAAACGCCATTTTATGCGGCATTGCCGTCTATGTGGCGGTATGCGGCGCCGGTGCGTTTTTATTGCGCACATCCATGGATTTTATGATCGTCGCGGCATGTGTCGGTATGGCGCAGGGCGGCGTGCAGGCTTTGAGCAGGTCGTATTTCGCAAAAATGGTTCCCGTTGATGAATCAGCTGAATTTTTCGGATTTTTAAATCTCGTAGGTAAATTTTCGGCGATTATCGGCCCCATGGTTGTTGGCGCAGTGGCTTTCTGGATGCACAGAGCAGGCGCATCATCCCATTTTTCTTCCCGGATCGCAATGTCTTCGATCCTTGTTTTTTTTATTTCCGGGGGAATATTATTGCTGAAGGCGGAGGCTGAGAGGAAAAAGAACGGGGCGATTGCATGAGAAGCCCCGGCTTGGATTCAATGGAGACTAATTTTAAAGTCCGCAGCCTGGACACGAAAATTTCACTGGGAGATTATAACAAGCTTTCTAAAAATCCCCTCTATTTCATTCTTGATAATCTCCGAAGCGCGTTTAATGTAGGTTCCATATTCAGGCTTTCGGATATCCTGCGCGTTAAAGGATTGTTCCTTTGCGGGAGTACGGCGTTTCCTCCGCATTTGAAATTGGCGAAGACCTCCATGGGTACCATGGACTATGTTCCGTGGAAACGTTTCGAAAGAACTATTGACGCAGTAGAATATTTGCATAAAGGCTCCACACCCGTTTGGGCCGCGGAAACCATGCCGGGAGCTCATAAGTTTACAAAAGCTGAATATCCGAAGGAAGTGGGTATTGTTTTCGGCAACGAAGCCCTGGGCGTGAGCGAAGAAGTATTGAAGGCGTGCGACGCAGTCATTGAAATACCGGTGTACGGCTTTAAAAACTCAATGAATGTAGCAGCCGCATGCGCCGTAATAGGGTATTGGTTCGTGGAGAGGCAAAATTCTATGAAATAAAAAAACGCCGTCTGTTCAAACGGCGTTTTTTTTAACTAAGAATAAAATAAACTTACCATGTAAATCGCCGGTCGTCTCGCACTCTTTTGCGCCGCGCAGCGTTCATCTTGCGTTTTTTCTGTTCGCTGGGTTTTTCGTAGTGCCGGTATTTTTTAATGTCGGAGAGTATCCCCGCGCGTTCGCATGTTTTTGAAAACCGCCGGAGGGCTTTTTCGAAGGCCTCGTCTTCGCGTATATATATGCCGTTCATTTCCTTCTCACCTTCTTTCCCTGGAAAAAGGGGAAAATTAAACAATTTATTAAAATAGTTTTTTATGGAATAAAAAGCAAGAATGTTCTCTACTCTTCCAATAACCCCGGAAAAACCCTCTTCACCCTTTCAACGTGTTCATCCTTGTAGTTTTTTCCCTGTAACGTTACGATAAGCGCAAGGAGATCTTCGACCCCTACGGTGAAAGATTGTTCGGGCTTTTCCTTTATAATGCCGGAAATCCGGCCGATGGCGGACTTGAAGGTAAGCGGCCTGGGTTTATTTTCGGCAGCTTTGGCGAGCCCCTTCTCCAATGTTTCCTTTTCCTGGCCGGCGGGCGCCTGAAGGATTTGCTGGATTATTTCCTTGGCTTTGTTCCACGATAATTCGCCGGATTTAAGTTGTTCGAGAATCCGGGCGTTGACCATTGGCGCGAAGCGGATGATTTCCTCGATCCAGGCTACGCTTCGGTCAAGGAATTCGGCGATACGCTGCCTGGGCCAATTGGCGTTGTTCAAATAAATGACGGTTTCGAAATAATCGGTGATGTTGGTGTCGACGCGGTCGGCGTTGAGCTTGAGGTTGAGGGCCCTTATTTCATCGGGGTCGCCCGATACTACGCGTACGTCAATTCTGTCGAAATATCCCGGATGGCCGTTACGGATTCCCTTGATCGCTTCCATCCGGTGAAAACCGCCGACAAGGTAAAACTCGTTGGGGTTGCGTTCCCATACAACCAGCGGTTCAAGAAGTCCGTTGGTGAGAATATCTTTTTCCAGATGCGCTACTTTTGATGCGACGAGCGCGCGATGGTTGTTTAAAATGGGGTGAAAACCTATTTTTTCAATACCCAGATATTCATATCGTTTTGTCGTAAGCATGATTTCTCCCTTTCTTGATGTGACCTTTCGACAGGCTCAAGGTGACACCCAACTCAGGGTGACAACACATTGATTAATCTTATACAGACACTAAAAAGATAGGTGGGGAGACAGTTCTAAAGCAATTATAAAAAAATATAAGACTTGGTCTTTTGTCGGACGATCATTGCAATATCCCTTTCTTTTCCCTTGGAATAGCGATATAGTGTATATTTCAAAACTTTACATCTCCTCTACGCCATTTTTACTCGGAAAAATCATGCACATTACGATGATCGCTTCGGAGTGCGCTCCCGTTGCAAAAGTTGGAGGCCTAGCCGACGTTGTTTACGGGCTCAGCAAAAACCTTGAACTTCGCGGCAATAGCGTTGAGATACTGCTTCCGAAGTACGATTGCTTGCGTAACGATCAGATAACTGATCTCACTCTTTTCTACAAAGATCTTTCCGTACCCTGGAACAGAGGCGCCGTTCGATGCTCCGTATGGCTGGGAAGCGTAAGCGGTCGAAAATGTTTTTTCATCGAGCCTCATTCGAATGAAAATTTTTTCGCGCGGCGCGTTATTTATGGCTGCGCCGACGATGGCATGCGTTTTGCTTTTTTTTGTAAGGCGGCGTTGGAGTTTCTTTTCAAATCAGGGAAACGCCCGAATATCATTCATTGTCATGATTGGATGACGGGACTATGCGGAGCTTTGCTCTATGAATTATATCAATCACAAGGCATGGAGGCCGTTCGCGTCTGCTCGACAATTCATAATTTTAGGCACCAAGGAATCGTGGGGGAGAATATTCTATATGCAACCGGTCTGGGAAGGCCTGAATATTTTTTCCGCCCGGAATCCATGCGTGATGTTTCCAATCCTCGCGCATTGAATTTAATGAAGGCTGAAATCATGTATTCGAATTTCGTGACGACGGTTTCGCCTTACTATGCCTGGGAAGCCATGAACACCGAACAAGGGTGCGGCTTGGGACCGCTTTTGATTCTCAATCAACATAAATTCGCCGGGATACTGAACGGAATCGACTACGATGTATGGAACCCGGAATCCGACAGGTTTATTCCCGTTCGTTATAACGCCGATTCCGTGGAGGAAAAGCTTCGCGATAAAAATGCGCTTCGCGATTATTTCCATCTACGCGAAGATTCAAAACCCCTTATCGCCTATGTGGGCCGACTTGACGAACAAAAAGGAATACACCTGATTCGCCATGCGCTTTCCTACGCACCGTTGCATGGCGCGCAGTTCGTTTTTTTAGGAACCAGTCACGATTCTGCGTTGAACAATCAATTCATGACGCTTAAAAAGCAGCTTGTCAACCATCAGGACTGCGCCATTGAATTAAACTTCAATGAGGAGTTGTCGCATTTGATCTACGCGGGGGCCGACATGGTTATCGTTCCGAGTATGTTCGAACCCTGTGGATTAACGCAACTCATCGCGCTGAAATATGGCGCGGTTCCCATTGTCAGGGAAGTAGGAGGTTTGATCAACACCGTATTCGATCGCGACTACTCCGACCAACCGCCGCAACTTCGCAACGGTTTCACCTTCCACCATACCGATACGACGGCCATTGAATCAGCGCTATACCGCGCCTTGGATTTATGGTATAATCATCCACGGGACTTCCAATCGCTTCAGCGCAACGGTATGCGCTATGATTTTTCATGGAACGTTTCCGGCGGTAAATACCAGGAAATATATGAACGGATTACTTTATCCGAAAGGAAAACGGTATTATGAAAGCGCTTCAAGAGTATATTGACGGCATACCCAATATATCGGGCTCGGACAAAGAGGTTTCCCAAGCGATTGCGGAAGGTAAAAAAAAGCCGGTTTTTTTACGGGAGAGCGCCGTCGATTTCAGCGCCGTAAACGCCACGTGCGCGATTGCCCTCCATATGCACCAGCCGCTTATCCCCGCGGGGGGAGGCGATCTGCGCACCGCGGAAATCATCAGCAATCTGAAATACATGTTTGATAATCAAGGGTTTGGGGACAACCACAATGCGCCCGTATTTTTATGGTGCTACAAACGCATGGGCGAATTTATTCCGCAACTTTTGCAGGAAGGCAAGGATCCCCGCGTCATGCTTGAATATTCGGGTACGCTGCTCCACGGACTTCGGCAGATGGGCGCTAGCGACGTCATCGACGCCTTAAAAAAGATCACCTGCGATCCCGGATTGCGGCGTTGCGTGGAGTGGCTTGGATGCCCTTGGGGGCATGCGGTTGCGCCTTCCACGCCGGTGCAGGATTATAGGCTTCACGTTAAAGCTTGGCAACATCATTTCGCGGCCATGTTCGGTCTTGAGGCCCTGGGACGCGTCCGTGGCTTTTCTCCTTCCGAAATGGCGTTGCCCAATCATCCCGATGTCGCGTATGAATACGTAAAAACCCTCAAGGACTGCGGTTTTGAATGGGTGCTTATCCAGGAACATACGGTTGAACAATTGTCAAACGGACAAGGGTTGCAGCGAAAACATATTCCGCATCGCCTTGTATGTTGTAACAGCAAGGGTGATAGCGTGAGCATCATCGCCATTATCAAAACACAGGGAAGCGATACGAAGCTCGTCGCGCAAATGCAGCCCTACTATGAGGCGAAAAGTTTGTCGGCATGGGAGTTGGCCGGAAAGCGGGTCCCGCCGCTGGTAACGCAAATAGCCGACGGAGAAAATGGGGGAGTGATGATGAATGAATTCCCCGGAAAATACATGGACTCCGTGCGCGAAAGCAGCGGATCATCCACGCCGTTTTTAAATGCCACCGAATATCTGGAACACCTCGCGGCAATGGGAATAACGGAAAAGGATTTTCCTGAAATCATTCCGCTTTTCCAAAAAAGGATTTGGGACCGCTTTACACCAGGCAACGGCCCGGAAAAACTTGGAAAAGTCATTGAAACGTTGAAAAAGGAAGACGGACGGTTCAATATGGACGGCGGCAGTTGGACGAACAATATTTCGTGGGTAAAAGGATACGAGAATGTTTTAGGTCCCATGGAAAAAGCAAGTTCGCTTTTTTATGAAAAAGTCATCAAACCAGGCATTCCCCCCGATGATCCGGCGTACCGGAAAGCGCTTTTCTTTTTATTGACATCGCAAACGAGTTGTTACCGGTATTGGGGACAAGGCCAATGGACCGATTACGGACAAGAGATTTGCAGGCGGTGCATGGATGTGATTAATTACGATGTTAAAACGAACAAATAAAAATGGTAATTACCGGCTTAGAGCAAATTGTTAAGAACTTTCCGCAACAACTTAAAAATAAGCGGGTTGGGTTACTTTGTCACGCGGCTTCAATCACCTCGGAATATATTCATGCAATTGACTGCTTCAAATCCCTGCCCTGCACGTTGTCGGCGCTTTTTGGTCCGCAGCACGGCATGTTCGGACAAACGCAGGACAATATGGTCGAATGGGAAGGATTCGTTCATCCGACGCTTAAAATCCCCGTTTACAGCCTCTATGGAAAACAACGCAAGCCGAATTCCGAAATGCTTTCGCACGTTGACGTATTGGTAGTTGATCTCCAGGACGTGGGCGCTCGGCCCTATACGTATATCTGGACCATCAAACTGTGCATGAAAGCATGCATGGAACAAGGCCTGCCGCTCTGGATACTCGACCGCCCCAATCCCATCGGCGCGATTCCTTTTGACGGGCCGATGCTTTCGGAGAAATATTTTTCTTTCGTGGGAGGCGCGCCGATTCCCCTGTGTCATCGTTTGACGTTGGGCGAAATAGCAGGGCTGCTCAGGCGCCTTTATTTTCCGCCGCTGGAATTGGAAGTGGCTTGGATGAAGGGTTGGAAACGCGATTCGCTGTTCCATGAAACCGGATTGCCCTGGGTGCTTCCCTCGCCCAACATGCCCACGCTCGACACCGCGATCGTATATCCGGGAATGGTGCTGTTAGAGGCCACTGACCTGTCGGAAGGCAGGGGAACGACCCGTCCGTTCGAGATTGTCGGCGCACCGTATGCTAAAATTGACAAAATAATCAACATCCTGAACTCGTTGAACCCGCCCGGCTGCGTTTTCCGGGAGCATGGGTTTATCCCCACGTTTCAAAAATGGCAAGGAAAGTACTGCAATGGTTTGCAGGTGCATGTAACGAAACCACGAGCTTTTTTGCCTGTGTATACTACAGCCGCTCTCCTCGCCGCGATTATCGAAACTTCAAGCTCGGATTTTCATTTTAAAGATCCTCCCTATGAATACGAAAAAATAAAAATGCCGTTTGACATTCTTGCCGGTTCCAATGAGCTTCGAACATTTCTCGAAAATAAGGAGCCCATTTCTCAACTTCGTGAAACATGGAAACGATCCCAAGCCCAATTCGAATCCGAATTCGCGCAAATAGCGCATTACCCGGAGGATTGATGCTTACGGGATTCGTATTGGCGGCCGGGTTCGGAACGCGGTTAAAACCGCTTACCGACCACCTTCCCAAGGCATTGGTTCCCGTGTGCGGACAACCTCTTTTGCGCCGCGCATTGGAATGGTATAAAAGCCAGGGCATCGAGTTGATCGGCGTCAATTCTCATCATTTTCCCGAGCTCATGGCGGAATTCCATAAGCAATCGTCAATCCCGTTCACCGTATTCCATGAAAACGTAAAAATCCGCGGAACGGGAGGCGCGTTGTATTTCGCGCGTGATTTTTTATCACAAACCCCTGAGTTTTTTTGCAGCAATGTGGATATCATTACCCCATTATCCATTGAAGAACTTTACCCTATCTTCATGGACATGGATTGCGTCGTGGGGCTGGTGGCGGTTCCCGTTGCCGGAAAGGGTAGTATTTGCTATAATGCTTCGACAAAGGAATACCGGGGCGCCCGAACGGACCTCAATGCCACGGGCGCCGGAGCCGACTTTGTCGGCTTGGCTTTTTATAAAAAAGAATTCCTTTCCTTACTTGACAATACTGATTTCTCCATCGTTCCTGTCTGGAAACGGGTTATAGAACTGGGACATTCGGTTAAGGTTATTGAAGTGGGAAATCCCTATTGGAAAGATGTTGGGACGCCGCAGGCCTTTGCTCAAATTCATTTCGATGTTTTGGAAAAAAGACTTTCCCTTTCATTACTCTCGGATGTAACGATTGATTTTGATAACAAACGCGCCTATTCCACGCTATTGTCTTCAAGGGAAATTTCCAGGATAGGGAAGGATGTTTGGAGTGAAGCATCAAGAATTCCCGAAGGAATGTTTCTTGAAAGGTGCATAGTGATGAAAGAGACAATACTTCCGATTCAAGAATATATCAGTAACAAAATAGTAACTCCATGGGGTAACATCAACATATAGTTTAGTTTTGGAAAGGCCGGAGGCCACTTATTGGTAACATTTCAGCCTAAAAGATTCTCAGGCGCAATGCGTTTAAGATAAAAGTTCGCATTAAACGGGACTTTCTTGTCGGTTAGCGGCAACCGATAAAGGGCGCATGTCTTACCAGGAAAAAGATACCTTTCTTATGATAGAACTTACTCCGGCTCAAACCCGGTTTCTTCGTCAAAATATCCCTGAATTTGATTCATATAATTGGTCCGTATCCTCCGCCGGCGCGGCTGGTTCGGACCGGCGTTTTTTGCGAATAGAAAAAAACGGGGACATTCATGCTTCCTTTATCCTTATTCTATGGGACAGCCGCGATGAGGATTGGCCCCGGTTTCTAACTATTGAAAAAGAACTTGGAGCAGTAATACCTTTTTTGCCGAAAATATGTGCCGATGACGCGAAACATGGCTTGATTTTAGAGGAAGATTTGGGAACCATGACGCTCAAGCAATACTGTATGGAGCGGCCCGATCTTCTTGAACCCATATATCAATCCGTTCTCGACGCGCTCATCCGATGGCAGTCCATGGACATAACCATAAGTCACGTTATCGCCGCCCGGTCCATGGACCTTGAAGTATTTCTGTGGGAGAGTAATTATTTTGGGATACATTGCGTGACGGAATTTTTCGGGTGCGATTCCCTGCTCGGCGCCGCCTGGGAAAAGGAACGAATGCGAATCGCCCGTGAGGCGTCGGCGTTGCCGAAGGTCTGCATTCACCGCGATTTTCAATCGGAGAATATCCTGATGTGTGGCAATGAGGTTCGCTTCGTGGATTTCCAGGGCGCGCGCCTCGGGCCCGCCGGTTACGACGCGGCTTCGTTATTATTCGACCCGTATGTTCCGCAACTCGACGATAGCGCAAGCACGCGATTATTCGAGTATTATCTTTCAAAGACCGTTACCGGCATTTCGGAGGAAGCGTTTTACGTGTGCGCCGTTCAACGCCTCATGCAAGCGCTCGGCGCGTATGGAAATTTGTCGATACACAAAGGCAAGGAACGTTACCGACGCTATATCCCCATTGCCGTTGAACGGTGTATATCCATAGCGGAAAAATTGCCCCGGTTTCCTCAACTTTTAAGGATTTTGGAAGTTTGCCGGAAAAAAAATATTAAATTCTGATTTTGAAAAAGCATCGTCTCAATCATAAATCCCCAATAAGTACGTTCTGCTGATTTTCTCGACCCCTTTGCCTTGCGCCCACGCGGTAACCATAGTAATTGGTTTTAAAACGGAAATGCTCTTTTGCCTTGATGAGAATTGCGAAATATCATTTTCAAGCTGCCGGTCGAATTCCAATTCAAATGGATTTTCAATAAACTCAATGATAGTATTTTCTTCGGACCTGCCGGTGTAAATGTTTTTTCCGGTTTTATTAAGGACAATTTTGTTCTCCAGAAGTAATGTCGCATCAATCTTCGCGCACTCTATAGTGAGGGGAAACTTAAAAACATCGATCCTGTAAAAAGTACCTTCAAAAACCATTATTATTATCGTCCATAAAAATCCTTTTATTCTATCGGTTTCGCAGTTATAGCAAAAAGAATGACCGTGTTTTTTTATTCTGGATATTTCCGCATAATCAACAAGTTCCATAGGTTTCAATGGTTCATTTTCAATAGTCGGCGAAAGACCAACTATTCCATCATTTAATGGATTTTTAAAAGGATGGGGTAGACGGTTACGGCATTTGGAAAGAAGGTAAAAAAGAGGAGGTTTTATTGTTTTTTCAACAATATATGCTCCTTTAAATGAATCCATATTCCATTCAAATGTTTGCATAGTCGCATGGAAAATGGAATCTGTAACCCGAATACCTTCGGTTTTCTGGGCAAAGAGCCAAGCGCCCCACATATAACCGAGAATAGCTCCTAAATCATTGTTATTATTGTGATGAAGCGATTTTTTCAATGTAACGCAGTATTCATGCGCGGCTCGCTTGGAAAATCCTTCAAACGAATCAGGGCACCATCCGCAATACATCATTCCTTCAAGTATAAAACTTATCATTGCCGGGAAAAAAGGATCGTCATTGAAAAAATCAGCGGGAATTCCATTGTTAGAACAATACGTAAGAAATTTTAATAATTGAATACCGTTTGAACGAAATGGGTGAGTGGCCGTTTCCGCTCCATTTATTATTTCCAGAAGCGCTTTATGTGCGTTAAAAAATAGTAAGAAAAAATTATTGTTTTTAATACATAGAAAATGTGAAAATACTGGAGATAATGATAAATGCTGTTCAATAATGGATTTTAAAAATGTACTTAAATTTAAAAAGGATTCTTGAGATACCTGCAATGGAGATCGAAGAAAATATATTGGAAGTAAGTTAAAACCGGAATTCGGAAGAAATGTTGCTGACGCATCTTTTTTTTGACCAGTCCTGAGTTCATCCAACAAGTATTTATAAACAGTTGAATCCATACATCGTTTTAACGGATTAAAGTGTAGGGGGGATGTTAAAATTCACCGATAAAGAGAGAAGAGCAAAAACAAATATATGTTAGTTTACATAATATATATTATGCGACATTATTCATGTAATTCCTTTTTAAAATCAATATGTTGCATTTCAATTATTTTCATGTAGTTTAAATAAAATATTAAACCCCTGCCTGATTAAAATGATTAATTTGCCCAATTTCAATTGATTGAAAACATTATAGAAATCCTTTTTAGTATTATTTCCCTATCGTTAATACCAAGAATATTTTTCTTTTTTTAAATTAGTTTTCAATTCCTTTTCGAGCTTTAACACCTTTTTTAAAGTAATGTTTAATTTCCTTCATTTCCGTTACCAAATCAGCGATTTTTATAATTTTATTTGGAGCATTTCTACCGGTTAAAACTATTTCCACATGCTTTGGTTTCATTTTTAGCAACGTTATTAACTCGTTACTATTAATAAGGTTAAGAGATAATGCATGAAATATTTCATCAAGAATAATTACGTCGTATTTCCCCTTTAATATTATATTCGATACACTATGAAAACACTTTTGAGCTTGTTTAAAATCAGCATGTTGCGCATGAAAAACAAATGAACTGCTGCCGGATCGCTTGATGGATATTAACCGCGGATGAGATGATAAGAAATTCAATTCACTGCACTTTTGGCCTTTTAAAAATTGATAAAAATATACTTTTAACCCCGCACCGGCCGCGCGAAGAGATAATCCTATTGCCGCGGTTGTTTTACCTTTTCCATCTCCGGTATAAATCTGAATATATCCTTTTTTCAGCATAGATAATTAAAATATTCCTCGCTGAGTATTGGTTCTTTTTGATAATAGAAGCCATAAAAAAAATGGAGCTCCGATCATCGATGTAATGACGCCAACGGGAATTTCAACCGGGGAAAATATTGTTCGGCTGAAGGTATCGCAAAAAACAAGAAATATTCCACCTAACATAAATGCAACAGGGCCAAGGACTTTGTGATTAATTGTAAAAAAACTGCGCGCAATGAACGGAACAATGAGGCCAATAAATCCGATAGGACCGCATTGAGCGACAATGCTGCCCGCTATTAATGTAACTGCAAATAATAACAATGCCTTAGTCCGTGCTATATTCACTCCCCTGCTTTGGGCAATATCATCACCCGTAAGGAGAAGATCAATTTCGGGGAGTTTCCAACTTATTATAATTGAACCGATTACAATAAAAAACAATAAAATGAAAATTTGACTATAACCAAAGGTCTCAATACCGCCCATGAGCCAGCGAACAATATAAAATGAATCACGAAAATTACTTACATATTGTGCAAACATCATTGCACTGCTAAAAAAGAAACTCACTACAATTCCCGAAAGGAGCATTGAATGACTATCGGTATATCGATGGATCTTTGAAAAGCCATATACCAAAGCAATTGCCGTTAATGCACCGCATAATGCGCCAAAGGACACCATGGGAATGCCGGGCAGAATCGAAGGAAGTCCAAGCAATATCGTCAACGCCGCTCCGAATGCTGCGCCGCTAGAGATACCAAGGGTAAAAGGTTCCGCCAACGGATTACGAAACATTGCCTGTAGCACCACCCCGCATAATGCCAATCCTCCTCCCGCCAAAAAAGCTGTAATTGTTCGTGGTAATCTCAAGGAAAAAAATATTTGCCGCTGTAAAGAGTCATGGGCTACATTAATCGGAAGTAGGATATGCATGCCGATAAAAGGCGCAAAACACAGCACGGACAAAGAAATGATTGTAAGAGCTAAAATTTTATTATAGGCGTATTTTTGCATACTATCAGTGGCCACATGATGGTGCGAGTAGGGATTCTCCCTTTAAGGAGGTAAACGATTCGAAAGGTACATCGAAAACGCTTTCGAGAAATTTGATGGATTGATTTTTAATCGTCGAACATGTTCCTGAAAAGGAAATCGAACCGTTTCTTAGCGCTAACACATTGGAATAATTGGATAGTATAGAGGTTATTTCATGTGTAACGGTAACAATGGTAGTATAATATGCTTCGTGAATTCGGTCCATTGCTTGTTTTATATGATTTTGGTGACAGGGGTCAAGAAATGTCGTCGGTTCATCCAATAGCAGCAGTGGAGTACGTTGCGCAACCGCACCGGCAAGATAAACACGCTGAAGCTCCCCGCCGCTTAGAGTATCCATTCTGCGAAGGGCATAGTCTGAGAGTTCGGTAAGTTCGAGGGATTCTTTGACGATTCTTTTATCTTCACGCGACGCTTTTGCCATGAATCCAAGATAGGGAAATCGTCCCATCATGACAAAATCATACACCGTATATGGCAGCAATCCGCCGCTTATTTGGGGAACATACGCAATCAATTTCGCACGCTGTTTAACGCTATAACATTCCAGAAATTTTCCATCAATGGAAATAACCCCATTTACCGGCTTTATCAGGCCCGCTAAACATTTTATAAGCGTAGACTTGCCGGCGCCGTTTTTTCCAATGATTGCCCATCGCTCGCCGGAATTTATTGTAAATGATATGTTGTTTAGAATGGTTTTTCCGTTGATGGAACAGCAAATTTCCGAAATAGTAACTATCATAATTGTGGCCATTTTAAAGTGCGGATTACCGAAAAAGAAGAAGGGCGCGTACAAAAGCAATGGGGTTTGTTATAAATGCTCGAAGGAATACACCGAGTACGCTTAAAGGCTTTTTTCTTTTTCGCGTGAGAGATTGCGCAATGGAATTAAGGAAACGGTCATCATGCTTTTTAATGAGAAAATTTTTAAGCGCATAAGATCTCATTTGCTGCTTGCCTAATCCTTTTGCCCATTCATGTTCGTAAGTCTTCAGAAATTGATAATTGACCACATTGCCTTCAATAGCTTGAGCGGCGATTTTTCCGGCAAGTTTTCCGGCATATATGGCGTAGTTTATTCCAGCGCCGGTAAGACTGATGACTTGTCGGGCGGCATCACCCGCTAGCATTATCCCGTCTTTAACCAGAGGCCTGGTCCAGGCGCCCGCCGGTACTCCACCGCACCTGATGTTGATCATCGCGGCTCCCGGAAACAGGCGCCTAACGAATTGTTCAAGCAATCTTTTCGGCAAACCTGCGTTGCTGTAGGAGCCGAGTACGCCCAATCCGACATTGGCCTCCTTATTTCCACGAGGAAAAACCCACGCATAGCCGCCTGACGTCACTTCAGATCCCACGAAGAAAGTACATGCGTCATCGATTATGGAATCGTGCTTTACTCTGCAAAAAGCGCATGTTTCGACATCCTCGGGCTTGAGCGTTGTGTTCCAGCCAAAGGCCCTCGCCAGGCGGGATTCAACCCCCTCGGCTAAAATGACAATGGGAGAATAAAAATCTCCTGAAGCGCTCGTGCAAACATATAATTGTTTTTCAATGGAACGTATTGATTGAATAGTGGTGTTTGAGTGATATTCCACTCCACAAGCCACGGCTTGATGAACTAAATCGAGGTCCATTACTTCCCTATCCAGAATATAGCTCTCAGCGCCTTGATTGACTTCAACAAGCGTGCCGTTAGGAGCGATGAGTCGAATTCGGCGGATGCGGCTTTTAATCCATCGCTCCTCAATCGGGAAATTATTGAACGCGGCGCCCTTATATCCTATTCCTTCACCACAGCGAACCGGATACCCGGCTATAGGCTTGCGTTCGATCAGACAAACGCTCCTGCCTTCCGTAGCGGCGGATGTTGCGGCAATGGAACCGGCCGGGCCTGCGCCGACAACGATGATATCATAGCGTCGAGAAGCGTTATTCATTTTTAATGGAAAGAGCGCCAAATGGACAAATGTTAACACAAGTTCCGCATTGGGTGCAGCAATCATGGTCGATTTCCAACTTTTCCGTAAGCAATAACGCATTTACGGGACAAACACTTATACACGTCCCGCATTCATCGCATATCGACGACTCAACAAAAAGCATCATGCCTCCAGTGTATTTAAATTTATTTTCGCGGACTATTCCGATATATCGAAAGGATCCTTTTTAAATCCTTGAGTATTAAAAATACTCTTGGCCCCGGAATTGTCATATACTCCGCGGAAAAACAAAATACCATGCCATTCTTTACCGCCGGAATAGCCGGCAATGATTGCCAATCGTCGGCGATTCTCTCCGGCAACTGTCCCGCGCGACGCATACTCAGATCAATCACGATGTCGGGCTGTAATCGCAGAATTCCTTCAAGGGACAGTTGCGGATAATCCATTATCGCGGTAACGGCATTTTCCATTCCTGCATTGTTAAGCAGGTCGCTATAGAACGTTGATGGACCTGCCGCATACACGCGGCTAACGTGTCCATAACCCGGATTGTCACGATCGATGCACAATAAAACTTTAGGAATTTTCCCCTCTCTACCGTCTTTTATCGCAAATTCCCCATTGATTAATCGCACCAAACTGTCGGCTTGTCTTACCCTTCCGCACTTTTTTCCGATAATACGAAACGATTCTAAAATTGCCGTTACATTATGATTGTCGATGCAAACATTTTCAATACCGTTGCGCTTTAAAAAATCAAACAACACACCCTGTTCCTTCAGCAAAAAGACACAATCGGGTTTAAGCTGAAGTATCATTTCAAAATTCGGATCGGTAAAACCTCCTACTGAGGGAAGGGTTTTTGTCTCTATCGGATATTTACAAAAGGATGAAACGCCCACAACCCTATCCCCCAGCGACAACGCGAAAAGGGTTTCGGTAATACTAGGAGCGAAGGAGATAATACGATGAAATGGAGATTCCGACGGTTCGTGTTTCACCCCCGAACCACTGCAAGGTACGTATAAAAAACAAAGAAATAATGTCCGCCGGAACAATCGTTTACTTCCTTTCATCCTTTAATCTCCAATAACGTAAGGGAATTAGGGGGCAGGCCTATGTTCTTTGTTGTCCCGATTTTAGTATCGTTTTCTATATCGATGGCGGCAATACCCGGACTGATCGCGCTTCGGTCGCCGACGTATACATAATCACCGAAACATACCATATGATTGCCGCATGGCGAATCGATTCCGGCAATTTTCGCGCCGACTGTTTTTGTTTGAGGATTAAACGGACATAGTTCGGTAGCAAACGAAGGCGTGGAAATGACGGCATATCCTTTTGTATCGCTGATAATGATAATCGACTCAACATCTCCATGCAGAGCCTTTTCATCAACCACTATGCCTTCATTTTCATTAGTCTGCAGGTTAATGCGTTCTATGCCAGCATCATTGACCCCAAAGGCGCCGACACTTGCTACGTAGAGCGTTCCGTTAAAAATGCAAAGCTCCTGCGGGTTTTTATAGTTGAGCCGAATGGCCCTTTCAACGCTATCCGTCGAAGCGTTAATCACAATGATTAAACTCGTATCCGCTGGAACCATATACCCATTGGCAAGCGTTTTTAAGCGTTGACAAGCAATATATACTTTTCCGTGAAAATAAACTTCCCTTGCCATGGTAGGCGTTTTTTCGGCGCTATCGGTACCCCCATAAGCATTGAATGCGGACAAATCGATAGTTTTTGTTGATTTATTGCCGGTAGCGGGATTGAAGATTGCCACATTTGTTGATGCGTATTGCGTTATATACGCTTTCGTTTCACTGACGCAGGCAATATCCTGAATGTTGACTGATGCTCCAATATTTCTTTGATAAACAACCGTTGAATCGGCGATGATTGATCCGGATATTTTAATGATGTTGTCTTTACCGTAACGTTCGAGGATATAGACAGCGCCGTTGTATGTTCTTATATCGTTATCGGAAGAAACCTGGCTAAGACAATTTTTATTCACTGTGGAATTAGTGAGGTCATACTGTCCTATGTTTCCTTCGGAATAGTCAAGAGCGATACTAACGGCGACGATTGAGGTTGATGAGGGTCCCAATGATGGCGATAGCGGGTTGTTTTTCTTTGTACAACCATAGAGCGCAATTAAAATGATTGATATAAAAACCTTTTTTACCATACATAACTCCTTTGCCTTTGATTATTGAAAGTGAAATTTGAAAACAAGATAGTGCCGTATGCCGGGCAGAGGCCGCTGAGGAAAGTCAATATCATTGACATTAAAATAATTTTCAAGCCGGTAATAGATATCGAAGTTCTTATTCGCGAAAAACCCTAAAAACGCGGACAATTCCGGTTTATCGTGGACAATTTTATCTACATTGGATAACCCGACAAAATAAGGAGAGGTAATGCGGACGGAATGGCCGGCGCATAGCTTCTTATAACGCAACTTTATCTCCTGGTAGTCGCTTAAGCGCGGTAAAAGCGGTTCATCGTTCCCGTCCCAGCCACTGACCTTAGAACGAACGATATTTTCCATATAGGTAATCGAATTTGTAATAGTGACCCACTCGGCGGGAAAAAGGGTAAGTTCGCTTTCAACGCCCCATCCATCAACTTCGTTCATGTTCTGCGGAATGAACATGTGTTGCGAATTCATGGTAAAAATGATTTTATCTTTTGTAACGCTTTTAAACAATGAAGCGGACAGCGCAAGGAACGAATTGTTGACTGAACAACCGGCATTATATTCAAATCTTGTTTCCGGGCGCAAGCTTGTATTTCCGGCATAATTTGCTCCAAGTTGAAATTTCTCGGTAAATCCCGGACTGCGGCCGCTATAGCTTGCACTGGTTACTAGATGCAACCCTGAAACCGGTTCAATGGTTATTTCTCCAAATCCTCCCGGAAATCCCTCATGCGTTGATAGTCCGCCGGGAGCGAATCCGTTGACGTTGAATTGCCCATTAAGGGAATCTATTTCGTATCGGTAAATCAATCCCATGCGAACGGCGAGTAATTCATTGAGGCGTAAATTGGCCTCGCCGCCTATTTTCATGAAAAGCTTGTAAAAATGCGGTTGAGTTTGTCCTGATTGCATGTAAAGATTGTCATAATCGAACCCATCGTATCTTCCGCTTGCATTGCACGTCAGAACGAGGTTTCTCCATGGCTTGGTTCGAAGGATACCATCAACGCAAGCCTGGGGTTGACTTGTGTTATACCGGATTGGCGAATTAAAGACATAAAAAGGACGGAATCGTTGAAAGAGTTCCCCATGGGTCTTTCCGGTAATTTTTAAGGTCATCGTCGAAACGGAATCGATCGATGTTGAATAGGTTTCGATAAAGGCAAGTTTACTCTGTTTTATAAAACCGTCATTGAGGTTGGCTTGCGGAAAATAAAAAATTCCTTCATCGGTGATAAGCGCGGATACTTGCGATGTTAATTTGTTTTTTTCATTCGGGCGGAAAACATTTGTATACATCATAGTAAACGATGAATAAAAATTGTTGTCCATCCTTTCAAGAGTATCATCGGCGCTTGCAGAAGGGCCAAGGGTAGTTCCATGATCGTTCACGTATGGATAATTATTGTCCGCATAGGCGTAATTAAATGAAAAGCGATGGGAAAAGACGCCGGTCTCTTTTTTTATGGATACATGAGCGGCTCGATAGCCGAAGGAACCGCATTCCACGCTTCCATCCTCCGACGCTCCGGATGCGGAAGTGGATAGATCGATCACGCCTCCGGCATTGTCGCCAAAGTATTCAATTGTTGGAATGCTTTTGATTATCGATATTTTTTGCAAGGTCGAAAGGGGAATTTTTGAAAGATCAACCGCATTCCCGGTTGCGTCGTTTAAAGGAACGCCGTCAAGAAACACTTGTACCTGGTTTGGGGAGCTGCCTCGAATTGCAGCTTCGGCGTAGTGACCGAAGCCGCCAAGACCACGCAGGGTAATACCGGAAACGGTTTCCAAGACCGACTGTAAATCTTGATACTTACCTGAAAAGTCCTTGGCCTCTAAAATAGTTTGACAAGGAGTAAATGCGCTGAATCGCTTTGAAGTAACGGCCATTGGCGGTAAGGAGTTGACGTTTTTCATTTCATCCGATGCCGGAGCATTAACCATGGCGGAAGATCGCGATCCGGAATAACCATGTTTCAATGAATCCGTCTCGGTATCCGAAGCAATGATGTCTTGCGGAAATATAAAATTTATGGTCAATACTGCCGTCAGGAGCCTGTAGAGGCATTCCATGATACGACGACGCGAAAAAATTCGCTGAGCGAAGAAAAAGCGGATAAAAAAGCTGTACAAGAACGAAATTCCTCTGGTCCTAAATTCCGAGAACCAAAAAGATCAATTAAAAATAGAGTATTCAGATAGGTCTCCTGACTTCCCCACACATCCGTTACGGCCTTCCCGTTTTTCAACAGTGGCGTGAACGGTAATCGTGCCTTAGTTAGGTATTGGGGTTACAGTGGCGGAACCGTTCCCGATTTTCACGGGATTCCCTTGGCATCTGAATATGAAAAATAACAAAGTCGATAATAAAACTACTTTGCGTAGAGCATGAAAAACAAGAAAAAAAGAAGGAAGAGTAAATACTACTTTGTCAAGTTAATCATGCGGACTTCGGAAAAATCATCCCCTTTTACGTGAATGACCATCACGCCGCTCTTAAAGCGCTGTTGGTCCATTCGAAATGAATGGACCCCGGCTGGAAGGAATTTTTTCGAGGATAATTCGGTGGATTTTTCACCATTGACGATGTAGGCGGTCACTAATACATATTGAGCTTTCGAGAGCTTAAACGTAATTTTTTTATCCGTGCTTGAATACCAAAGCATGGAATGGGAGGATTTTGATTTACTATTTTTCGCATCGAATACATCGGTTGAGTGCGCGGCCTTTATTTTAATTTCACCCAATTTTAAAAGACGAACGGGCAGGTCAATGGCGGGACAAATTTGTCCGGGTGGACAATACATGTCCTCCGATCCAAGAATCCGGTATTTACCTTCCTTGAGAGGACCGCATGAAAAAACGTTGTTCGACCCGTCGAGCAAGCATTCGCAATGCTGGCAATTCCTGTCGTTGTATGACGCGAAAAGGGTTATGGTTGAATCGGAAACGCTGACCTTTTTATTGAAGTATTCCGTACAGCAGCAGTGATTGACCGAAAGAACATTAAAAACGAGAGAATCGGCGGTGGAGGGTTGAACGGGGTTGACCCTCACGGCATCATCCGTAGTTGACGCAAATAGAATATCGCTTTTTGCCGATGTCATGACAAAGGCGCATGAAATAACGATTAGAAACAGGAATTTCGGCATATCGAATCTTTCCCATCGTTTTGAAGCGATACCGAGAAAAGCCTATGATACAATATTGTTTATAATATAGTTTACCACAAAAACGAAGAAAAGTACACGTGTATTATATTTTAAAAATTTATCACCATCATGATACTAACCCAGCGAAGCTGGATAAGGCACTGTAGTCAGGAATTATCGACGTATGCCGCGTAGATAATTCAGACACAGTGCCTAAAAAGAAGAAGGGGAATATTTCCCCCTTCTTCCCTACTTGAACTACCACTATTCCCTCACCTACTATTGAGTTACCGTAGTACTTTCATGGACAACATGAGCCTCGTTCCTCCGCTGGTTTCAAGTATGGCGAAATACATTCCCGCGGGAACAAGTGTTCCGAAATTGTTTTTAACGTCCCAACGTACCATAAAATTACCACCTAACGTTATATCATTCACCAGGGTTCGTACAAGGCAGCCGCGCGTATTAAAAATCCTCAGTGTTACTTTTTGCGGGGCGTTCATATGTGGAACACAGTATCGGATTGTTGTAAAAGAACTGATCGGATTCGGCGAATTCAACAATTGAGGCAGTTTTAGTGAAATTGTTTTATCCTCGATAGGCATTGTCGCGGTCGGTTCGAGTACCAGCATGGAAGTATAGGGAGTAATGATTGAATATTTTTTGCCTAATCGCTTGACCTGGTCGACAAGTTCCTTGAGTTCGCCATACATCGATATTTGATTAAGTATCCAATCTATTTTTGCCGATGCCCACATTCTGGGTACAAACGGATGGCTTGCCGTTCCGGCAGGAAATGCAAGGGTCTGCTGCAGCGTGAGGGAATCCTTTCCACGAACTCCTTTAAAGGTAATCACCGGCTCACCTGCGTTCTTGTAGCGGCCCAGCACAGTCAGTTGTGTACCCGCGTAAAGATTGGGAATCGGATTGGGAAGAACCTCGGAGGTAGTAAGAGAACCATAATCGAGTGAACTGTTTTTAATGAGTGGATAGGAGATTTTATGCATAAAGGAGTTCATTATCGCGCTGATACTGTCATCCGCGGCAATAAGCGTTGGAAAGCCGTTGTTTTCAATTGATAGGCGTTTTAGAAAACCGGAATCGGGTTCGCTGCCTATTCCAAAGGTAAATATTGAAATTTGCTTGCCATTATTGGCTTTTACCGTGTCAATTACGCGTGAAACGCTTGTTTGTAAAGGCCATGTCGGATTGCCGTCGGTTAAAAAAACGATGGCGTTTGCGCTGGTGTCGTCCCACTCGGCTTTAAGGGCGGTTTTAAGGGCGTCTTCCATATCCGTAAGACCCATATCGGTAAGCTGATTGATAAAAGCAATCGCCGCGGTTTTATTAGCCATTGCCGCTTGGACCATGGTTGCATTGAAGGTTTGAATCGTTGTAGAAAAGGCGACGATATTGAACATATCGCCGGGTGAAAGCATATTGACCATGGCCGTAAGCGACTTCTTGAGTTGATCGATCCTTGTGCCGCCCATTGAGCTGGAAATATCGGCAACGAAGACGACATTTTTCTTAATCGGTTTTGCGCTGTCGGGCGGTGTTATCCAGAGCACATAATAAGGGTTATCACCAGTGGAATCGAAAAACATTTTCAGAGAATCAGTACGCGGCGTATAGGTAAGGTTGTTCAGCGCATAGGCATCGTTCTGAAAGATGCAATCGAGTTTAAAGTCTTTTTCGGAGTCGGTATTTTCGTTGCCCACGATACCGGTATAATGATAGTCCGATAGTTTAACAATTGATAATCCGGATGAATTATCATGCGTCGGCGATGTAAACGAGGTTATTTTCTTCTGCGAGGTCCATTCAAATGCGCAGGAAGCTCTTTGAACGGGTTTGGGAGTAAGATTGATGGTTTTCATTAAAAAGCAATATTCTACATTGCCGCTATTATAGGGTAGAAGTTCGGCATAAGTAATTTCAATTCGACGTTCGCACATTGCGTTTCCCAGAGCTTCAATCGGAAATATAGAAAGCTTAAACAAGTTATTTCCTAAATATTCCAAAAGCGCCGGATCAATGCTTTGTTGAACGACACTCTGGTATTTTGCACGCGCGGTATCACTTTCCATGACGTTTCCCACAACGCGCTTGCCGTTTATCCAAAGCGCAAGTTCAGTGACAATTGCATTATCGGGCAAAGGGAAAATAAATATACCTTCAAGCCTATTGGCCGTCTCGTTCTTGAAAGTTTGATCCACATGGGTTACCGCCATCTGGTCGGTAATAGTAACCGAAGCATCGTACTTTTCAAGCCAAAGCGGCTTTGGGGCATCCGAGCTGAGAGCCCGCCGAGCATATAACGCGCCGATAGCGAACGTCGAATTGAACAATAAACCAACCAACAATGCGATACAGGCAAATCGTTTCATACTGCCTCCCTATTTTAATAAAATGTTGTCATCGATATTTTTTAAAATTACTCGTTTTAACTCCTGTAAATAATATACCCTTAAAGAATGAAAGGTACAATAGGCTAAATAAAAAACCGTTTTCACGCCGAAAACGCGATGGCTATAGGGTCCAGGTCGATTTTTTATTTTTTCGTGTATTAGTGAAGAATCGGCAGAACGCGACGAATGACAGCGCCGTTTTTGAAGATCGCGTGTACGTAGATGACGTTGGCTGAAAATGACCGAGGCAGTTCAAATAACGATTGCGTGGCTGACGGCGTAAAAGCAAGCATGCGTCCGGACACATCGTAGATGGTAATGGATTTTAATCCGGATATTGTCGTATGAAGCGTAATTTTCCCCCTACCAACATCGCACCATAGAGCATTTTTATCGTTGGAATTATTCGATACAAGCGTTTCAAATGCAGTGGTAACACTGCCTTGGCTATTATTAAAAATTTTTAATACATCCTTTCCCGCGCGGATGATTATCGAGTCTCCGTTTGCCCAATTTTTTTGGGCTGTAAAGTTATATTTTTTCCAATAGCAAACGCCGCAATTGTTGTATGCGCCTAACTCGGTCTGTGATTTGACCGTAACTGTCCCACCTTTCAGTCCAATAGCAATTACTCCGTCGGTAAGTCTGAGAATACCGGTGTGACACGTTTCGGTATCCTGCATCGGACTTATTGCATAGGTCCCATCGGTTTTAAGACTCTGTTGGGTAACGCCGCGTTTAAGCGTCATATCAATATCACGATAATTGCTGTCCGCGTCCAGAATATAGAGAGTCATTCCGGTATCCTGATTGGAGAGAGGATACCGATACGTTCCATTATTTACGTATGAAAAGCGATCCGGGGGTATGGTAAGCAAAATCTTTGAAGACGAGTCCCTATAAGTAAATACCGAATACCGCCACCTTGCATCCAATAATTCAACGCCGAACCCTCCGGATCGTTTAATAAAATTCGCATAGCGGTAATTGGAAGACCCTAAGGTGTCGAGCCTCCAGGACCCGCCGATAAGTTCTACAAAATTCCCGCCATTTCCTATGGCGCCCTGAGGATAAAGGGCGTTGATGGATTTTTTAGAAAAAGAATTGTCTAGTGTAAATACCTGAGAGGCGTTCTTTTTATAAATTCTTCCCATGTTGGTGCCCGCATACAAACCCCTGGCGCAGAGAACCGTGTCCGTTAGGCCGGCAATAGATCGGTTTATCTCCGCTCCCCAACCGGTTCGCCGGTAGGAAAAACTTCCTATCATGCCTCCGGTTCCCGTCACCCAAATACTAGTGTCACGATTGATAGCGGTACTATATTCGCCTGAAATTCCGACAACCGTACCGGAATTTTGCATTCGCAATGTATCAGCCCTTACAAGGGATGAAGCGCCCGGCCGGATTAATAGCGACAGCAGAAATTGTTGCGATCCTCCAACAACGACTTTTATAGAGTCGAAATTATAGAGAGAATCCTTGAGTAAATAAAACGGGGTATTTCCCGTAAAGGATATTCCCGTCAAAGCAATTTTTTTAGGCGAACCAAAAGCGATTTCCCCGTTACTGCACGATCCGATATATGGAGTAAAATATATCGGCATGGAAAAAAGGTCGTTGTTCGCGGTGGAAAATATGGCTATGGTGCTGTCGATATTTTTTCCGATATCGAATCTTATGGGGCGGAGTTTTTGCGAACACAGCGTATCGGGTAGAACAATATCAACATTTTCATAGGTTGTTTTCCAGTTTTTTCCCTCAAAATATGGATGTAAAAAGATATATCCGCTGCTATCCATGGCCGAGCAGGTCCCGGCGCTTTTGATACCCGCGTAGGAATTAAAAGCAAGGGCGCAAGCTATTGCCGTGAAAGAAAAAAGTATCGGAATTTTCCGTTTCATACTGTTCGCTGGTACCTATGGATAATATCTTCTGACAACGTTATCGACGCAACCGTTAACCTCTTTTGACAAGGCCGTTCCGCCTCCAACGATGATAAAGTCGCCTTTAAGCACACCCGCGGATAAGCTATGTCTTCCTTCCGGATGGGGTGCGGGGAATATTGTTTTATTTTCCCATGCGCCGTTGTCCGGATTCCGTTTGACAATGTCATTTAACACATTTTCCTTATCGTCAACGCCTCCAATAACGAATAATGAATCGTTAAGGGAAACCGCGGCGAAATTATATCGAGGCGCAGGCATTGTTTGAGGAGCCGCTGCGCATTGTCCTGATTGAGGATCGAAAATCTCAACGTCGGCAAGAGCGCCAGATTCACTTGAATATTGGGAACCTCCAAACCCGCCGAGTAAAAACACTTTACTATTACTCATTACTGCCTGGAAGGCATAGCGAGGGTTGTTCATTTTTCCAATTTCACCGGACCATTGATTGTTGGTGAAATCATAGCTGAATATTCCATCGCATACGCTATCATCGGCGACTGAAATCGGTATACGGCCTCCGAACAGATACATTTTATCGCCGACCACGCACGATGCGGCGCCGACTCTTGCAAACGGCATGTTGCCGATAACAGTCCAAGAATTGGTTTGGGTATCATATTGTTCGATGGTTTGTACAGGCGCTCTAATCCCTTGCCCGCCAAAAACATAGATTTTATTGTTATAAACCGCGGAAATAAATTCCGAGCGTGCGGTCTTCATTGAGTCTTTTATCGTCCAGGTTGAATCAAATGCTTCAAATGAATTGACCGCTCTAAAGACATATTGAGATCCATTATAGTACCGTTTGTATCCCCCAATGGCATACAAAGTTTTATTAATGACGCAAACTGATAATAACTTTCTCGCGGTCGGCATGGGAAGACATTCTTCCCAATGATTATGCAGTGGTGCGGGACCAATGGTCACCGTAAAACCCGTATCCAGGGTATTGCCATGTCCGTCCTTTATCCGTATCTTTATTTTTCCCCATGTTGTATCCGTATTGGCGCTGAAAAGAGTATCGTATGTCAAAGCCGTCCGTTTGACCTCGAATTTTCCGTCGTGATTTAAATCGACGAAAAGCGTGCAGGCGCCGAACCTGTGCGCCACCTGGAGGGAGCACTGAATTGAGCCGCCATAATCTATTGATGTATCCTTCGAGCAGTATCGGACTATCGGCATGTCCCGTACGATTGAAATTGTTATACTGTCCGTCCAGGAACGATTGGCTTCATCCAAAGAGGTAACATAGACCGTTTTTACTCCGGTTTGTTTCCATGACCATCGCAGGGTATCAAAGCCATTTGTGCTTCCGCAAACTGCGGAATCAACGAGCGAATCAGGTTTCTCAATGTACCAAAACAACTTCCGCACTTTGGTCGACTTGTTATCATAGCTTGCTATAATCGATATTTTATCGAGAACGGCCGCCGAATCCTTGATTGTATTGAGAGAGCTTAACGAAAGAAATGTTCGCAGTTTTGACGGCGGTACCACGGTAACGGTAACTATATCGGAATGGTCGCTTCGGTCGCCTCCAATGTCTTGGCTGTATACCTCATACGAATAACTATGATCGGACGTATCGGAGGGATCCGCGTAAACAATGTCATTTGAAACGGTGTCGGGTTTACTTACCGTATCGACCGGTAAGAACGCGCCCACCCCATCGTCTTGACGATAAACGATATATTCCCTTAAATCCGCTACATTTACTTTATTCCAAGTTAAAGTAACCTTTCCCAATACCGTATCGTAACTAGCCACGACGCCTTTTGGAGCAGGCGGATTGCCTACCGTTGATAAAACAAGCGCCTTAGGCTTAAGATTGACGGTATCATCCTGTTTGACAACGACCCCGGAATCCAAAGCGGACTGATACCGGCCGGATATGTCGTCATAATTAAGCAGGTAAACTCCGGGAGGTACGGAGGATATGGTAAAAGCTCCCGTTTTATCCGAAAAACTTATGAAAGAACTTCCCGGAATATGGCAGAGAATGAGCGTACTATCGCCCGGTTCAAGGATTACTCTGCCCTTGATTTTGCCCGGAGCATGCATGGTATCGGTGCCCACAGGTACGATATGCGGCGGTTTCTTGTCAGGAGCGATGGAATCATTATGGATGTTACCGTGGAATGAGCGTAGGGTATCGCCGCTTTCCACCGCTATTCCGAAAAAGTTATAATATCCGGTGTCGAGATCCTTGAAAGTATATTCGCCATTTTCGTTTGATGCTACCGTGGCGAATGGTATCGTGTCGGTTGCTGGAACTTTTTTGGACGTGTCTCCCGGTATCTTGTAGGCAAATACCTTCGCATTTTTGACCGGATTATTTGAAACGGTGACAAGCTTCCCCACCACCTCGGAACCGCCGGTATTATTCGCTAACTGGGAAGGTTGTGTGCAGTGAAGCGCTAAAATAGCGGGGAAAAGGCAAAGAAAAAGTATGCTCAGCCGCTTCATGCCGATGCTCCGTCACGGTTTGGAAAGGGGAAATATCTGAAAATTGACATGGTAAATCCTGTCACTGTTTTTGTCCGCCTTTGCAATTTCCAAAATTTCACGCCTGAACGTTTTAAGCCGTTCGTCAATAGCCTTGTATCCTTCTTCCGAAATACTGAACGATACGGCCGACATGCTTCGCTGTTCTCGGGGATATCGGTCGATCGCCTGCTTGGCAAGGTCGATGGTCGATACCAGGAAATTGGTGATCGCGACCGATTGCGCTTCGTACCCCGTGGTGATGAACGCATCGGTTTGTTCGAAATAGCCATCCTTGTTTTTCCGGATAAAGCCCATATTCAAAAGGAGCTCGACGGATTTTTTCGCCTCCGTCATGGTGATGGACGGCGAAACCCGCTTGGCGAGTTCCATGTAATTTTCACCGTCGAATTTGAAAATGTCAAGAATCTCCCTGACCGCCGTATAGTACCATTTACTGTAGAATTCATAGTTTTGCTTTTCGGTGACTTTCAGTTTCGACTTTTTGGACGACAGTATTTTTTCAAAATAATATTTTTTCTGTTCGTGGTGTTTTGACTGATCAAAATTAACCAGAAGTTCGAAATATTCAGTCTCCGATTTCTTGAACTTAAATAATTGCGCAAATCCAAATATAAATTCCGGCGAAATGTTCCGCTTGCCTTGAATAATATTCGCGAAAAATCCGGCCGAAGTAAATCCAACCTTTTGCGCAATATAACGGTAGGAAAAATAGGAATTTTCCGCCTTTCTATCTTTATAGAGGTCGGCAAGCAGTTTGCGGTAATCTATATATTCATAAATATCGATCATGGCATGGCTCTTTTTCTATGTACTATTAAAGTACTATAAATATACCCCAAAAAAGAAACCATGACAAGGGTAATAACAAGATTTCGTTTTCTGCAAGGAAACCATATTTATTTACACTGTTATGCAACTTATTGATTATAAGTCAGATACAGTTATAAATGGCTACCCCATTTTAATGCAATCAACAAAGGAAATTATAGAAGCAAGAAGCCCAAAGATTTCAATTTTCTAAACACCAATTCAGTTATACGGGGTTAGGCCAGAAAGGCATTTTTAATGTGTTCCAGTTTATCGCCGATAATGGCGATTACATCGAATCTGCATGCCTGCCTCGACAGCCCATGCTCTCCAAGATATCGTCTGGCCATTGTCGCGATTTTTTTTTGCTTTGCATAGGTTACCCAAAACGCGGGATGGCCACGTGAAGCGTTACTCGCGGATTTTACTTCCATGAATACGAGCGTCCCCGTGGGATCGCGCGCTATGCAGTCGATTTCCCCTTTTCTTGACTGAAAGTTTCGGGAAATAATGGAATATCCCAGCGAGAGCAAATACTGAGCCGCCCGGTCTTCCCCGGTGTATCCTTTTTCCCGAGAGCTTGATTTTTCAGAGTATTCCGCCATTTATTTACTCAAAATGTGCCGCACAAAGACGGCCGCGAGAATCGCCATAAGCACGAAAACGGGCCATTGGTAGGTCAGTACTTCAACCCAATAGTCCCGATCCCGCAGGAGCTCCAATAATGGCTTTACAATTCTTCTTCGTTCGCCGCCTCGTCGATCGGTAATGCGCTTTTCCGCAAGGCCGCTTTCCTTTGCGTCGTGATCCTTTTTTGCTCCGGCGGCGCTGAAGAAAACGGTTGAACGGACGGCGAGTTCATTGACATCAACGGAATCAAGATGGTCGAGCATTTCAGCCACCGTGGAATAGCGCTCGCGCTTCTTTTTTTTAAGGGCCTTTAGAACGATCAACTCCAACCGTTTCGGCGTATCGCGGCGTTTGGCCGATGGCGCAATGGGGAGTTCATGAACATGTTTATAGGCGATGGCGATGGGATTGTTGGCTAAAAAGGGCGGTTTTTTTGTGAGCATTTCATACATAACTACGCCCAAGGAATAAATATCCGCTTGCGCATCCACCGCATTGCCCTCGGCCTGTTCGGGCGACATATACTCAGGCGTGCCAACGGCAACGCCGGTCATGGTAAGACCGCCAAGCGAAAATATTTTAGCGATTCCGAAATCGGAAAGGCGTACGACGTTTTCCTTGTCAATAAGGATATTGCCGGATTTGATGTCTCGATGTATGATATTTTGAGCGTGGGCGTAACGCAGCCCGCGGCAGATTTGTTTTGAAAAATCTATAATTTCTTGAACAGGGAGCGTTTTCTTGCGCCGAATTATGCTCGAGAGATTTTCTCCGTCCACGAATTGCATGGCAAAATACCTGAATCCGCCTTCGCAACCGTACTCATAGATATTGACGATATTTTGATGTTGGAGCATTGAAATCGCCTTTGCTTCTATTTCGAACCTTTGGGCGATTTCTTCATTGTTGCAAAACTGGGGAGGCAATACTTTGAGCGCTACAACACGATTGAGCGATTCCTGGATCGCTTTGTAAATAACCCCCATGCCTCCCATACCAATGATCTGCAATATCTTGAATTTTCCGATATATTCGGGGAGCCATTGTTGGTCAGTTGGATTTTTATTCATGCTGAAAGATTCCATGGATGGATTACTCCGCGGCAAAACGCCTGAATTTAATTCCTAAAACCATTAATAAAATTAATCCGGCGCTCAGAAATAGCAAAGCAAACCATTCAGGGCAGTGCAGCGGAGATTGATTGAGAAGGCATGTTTTTTTAAACATCGAGAATACCGGCCTTGTAATAGTAAGGTGCGACACGATCCGGCCAAGGCCCGACATCTCATCGAATGGCATGAGTATTCCGGAAAAAAATATTTGCGGTATGAAAATTATAGGCAGCCAGCTTATAGCCATGTTAACGTTTTTTGAAAAAACGCTTATGCAAAGGCCAAGGATTGTTCCCGTACAACAAGCTGTTGACAACAGCAGCATTATTGAAAACGATAGAACGAACCCGCTGAAGAAAAGTCGCAGGCACAAACCGAAAACAAGGGCCTGCAAAACGGCTATTGTACTGAAAACAACGATTTTTGAGGCGGTATACACGATCGGTGAAACGCCTATTCTGAATTCCCGGTCAATGACCTTCCATTCCCGCGCTATTTCCCGTATTGAATTCATCCCCCCCATCCAAACGGTTGCAGTTGACAAACAAAAATAAAAAGCGACGGGGAAAAAAATCATGCCCGGGGAAAAAGTAACCATGAGCATGAACGCGATGAGCGGCGCCTGGAGAAACATAAGCAAAAGGTTTTTCGAATCCCTAAAGGAAATTTTAAAATATCGAAAAACAAGCAGGCGGAGTTGGAGGAAAAAGGAAATTCGTTGAGGCCTGTAAAAACGCCTCGGCAGTCGTTGAGAGGGGTTTTCGGCATTAGGCCGGCCTTCGGATGCAGGTTTATGGGCATGAGGCTTGAGGCGTTCTTTTTCATAGACTTCCGAAAGAGAAGTGATATCGTAGCGGCGCATAATTTCGGATGGTGATCCTGAAAACGCCAATTTCCCTTTGTTCATGAAAAGAATCCGGTCGCATGAATTAATGTGCTCCAAAGTGTGGGTGGTAAGCAGAAGAGTGTGTCCCTTGTCGCAAATAGTGCGGAAAAGCGTCATGAATTTTTGAATAAGACCGGGATCCAATCCGGCGAAGGGTTCATCAAAAAAAATGACGGTCGGCGAGGATAGCAATTCAATACCGAAGTGGACACGTTTGGCCTCTCCTCCCGAAAGCGTTCCGATTCTGCAGCCGGCGATGGAGAGAAGGTCCAGAAGCTCCATTACCTCCTTAATGCGTTCATGATGTTCGGCGGCAATGCCGTCTTTGGGCAACCGTAACAGACTTTGTTCGTAAAATGTTTCACGCACCGTTAATTCAGAGCGAAGAAGGTTGCCTTGCGTAACAAAACCGAAAGCCGAGGTAAAAGCCGGAAAAAAAGTCTTTAACGGCAGACCGTTGTAAAGTATGGTCCCTTCGCGAAGCGGGAGCAGTCCCATGAGTGCGTGGGCAAGGGTTGTTTTCCCCGCTCCGGAAGGTCCCAAAACCGCCACGAATTCCCCCGGCGCGATTGAAATCGAAACATCGTCGAGTAAAGCGCGGCCCGATTTGACGACCGTCAGATTAAACGCATCGAGCTTGATGCGGTTGAAATCCCGGGCTTGTTGAAAGGTTCCCTTATCGCAATAAAAACGATATGGGCCGACGTGTACGATGTCCCCATCGATAAGTTGTGAACGGCGGACGCGCTTTCCATTGACAAATGTTCCGTTCGTGCTCCGAAGATCACGAATGACATAGCTGTTTTCACCCGTTTTTTGCACCGTGGCGTGAAAACGAGAAACCAACGGATGCATTAAATGCATCCGATTGGACGAATCGCGGCCGATGGTAATAATTCCGGAAGGAGCGGGCTCCAATACGGCCTCGGCGGGCCTTGGCTCGCCGAGGTGCGCAAGTGTCAATATGCCATCGGCAATGGTTACCGTAAGGCAATTGACGCCGATGGTAAGTAGTGAGCCCGTGGATAGAGGGGCGCGGCCCGCGGGTAGTCCGTTTATTAAAATTCCAGAGGTATCGCCGGCATCCTCAATGATCGTTTCCTTTTCATCCATGCGCAAAAGCGCATGGATTTTGGATACTCCCACCCCTTTAAGGCGAATATGACAGGTGGGATCTCGCCCGATGGTGAGCGTACGTGGTTCAAGAGGGAATGAATAGATCGTGTTTGATCGCGTATCGGTCATACGGCATTACCGGTAGGCGCCGATGATAGATATAACATCGATCTTGGTTTTTTCGAGGTCGTCATTAATAACGGTGTGCTCATATTTACCCGCCGACCTCGCGAAATCCATCTCCATTTTAGCATTGCGTAAACGTATACCTATGGTTTCCGCACTGTCGGTGTTACGGCGTAAAAGGCGTTGCTCCAGTATTTCCAGGGAAGGAGGCAACAGCAATATGCCAATTGTCTCAGGATACAACTCGTCGAATTTTTTCTTGCCGAAGACGTCGATGTCCATGATAATATGCTTACCCGAAGCGATGGTTTCATCGATAAATGATTTCGGCGTACCGTAATAATGACCGTGAACGATAGCCCATTCGGCGAATTCTCCCGCATCAATTTTCTTTTTAAATGAATCTGCTGAAAAAAAGAAGTAATGCACCCCGTCGATTTCACCCGTTCGGGGAGGACGTGTAGTGGCCGACACGGAATAAACAAGATCCGGATAAACGGTCTTTAAATGATGAAGAAGCGTTGTTTTCCCCGCGCCGGACGCGGCGGAAAAAACGAATATCTTTCCCGCTTTATTGTTTCCCATTGTTGGATGAATTCATGCCGCCGTTTTCAGTCGATATGGCGGCTTCCTCCTCTTGGCCCGGTTCGTTTTTTTCCTCTTCCAGCATTTGTGCGATAACCAAACGTTCCTTTTTAAGGTCGAATTCCTTTTGAAGCAGGTAGGTAATTTTGACGATATGATTGATGGTATTGTTAAGCGATTTGCCGAGAACAAGAAAGAGCGCGAAAATGCCGAAAAATGTCGCGATTCCTATGAACAGTGCCATGTGGTTTTTTATTTCCCCGGACTTCGACATTGCCGCTGAACACGGATCATTTTATTTAACCTTGAAGGATTTTACCGCCGCGGCAACATCGTCAAACACTTCGATTTGTTTCATGAGATTCGTCGTTTCCAGGAGGTTGATGACGAGTTTGTTTACACGCGCCATTTTAATGTTGCCGTTTTTTTCCGTTACTTTCTTTTTTACATCCACGATTGCCGCCAGACACATGCTACTGATATAATTGCAGGCGATCATATCCAGGACAATGCACATCTTATTCGCTTCAAGGAGTTCAAGAAGTTTGACACGAAAGATCGGAACATTCTCCTGCAATACGTTCCCGTCGATGAAAACGACGGTGACTCCTTCTTTTTCCTCGATTTTTATTTTCATATGATCCTCCGTCATGGTGACCGAATGATATGTAATATACTATTCTCCATTTTGCTATCAATAGCTCCTTATAAAATAAACTCCGTTTCAATACCACATGACAAACGTTCGGACTTACGTTGATTTATTTTCCATCATTTTAACAAATACGTCTACTATTTCGGGCGCGAATTGCGTACCGCTGCCGCGCTTCATTTCTTCCAAAGCCGCTTTTTCCGACAGTTTTTCCTTATACCCCCTGCCCGACGTCATCGCGTCATACGCATCCGCCGCCGCGACTATTCGAGCGCCGATGGGTATCTCTCTTCCCATAAGTCCCTGCGGATATCCCTTCCCGTCAAAACGCTCATGGTGATGCAGAATTATCGGGATTTCCTTTTCGAGGAATTTAATATCCTTGACGATACTCACCCCCACAACGGGATGTTTTTGCAATATCCGGTATTCCTCAGGAGCAAGCGGGGCCGTTTTTATCAAAATTTCCTGCGGCACCGCGATTTTTCCGATATCATGCAGCAGGCTAGCGTATTTTATGATTTCCGTGATCTGCGCGGGAAGCTCCATTGCCTGGGCGATAGCGACGGAATACCGCATTACATTATGCGAATGTTCCTTTGTGAAAGGGTCCTTGGCGTCGACCGCCTTCACCAACGCGTTGGTATATTCCATATACGAAGCCCGCATTTGCTGGGACAACGAAACGAACTTCGTTTTTAGGTCTTGCACGCTGAAATGATCGATGGCGATTTCGTCCCGTCCGCTTCTTTCCTTCCAAATGCGAATGAGGTTGCGTCCGTCTTCCTTTGCCTGATAGAGCGCCTCGTCGGCGTGTTCAATGAGTTCATGCCGGGATTTCATGTCGTCGCGATAATCCGACAGGCCGATACTCACGGTAATATGAGCGGTTTTCCCATCGAAGTTGAAATTATGCTTCTCAACGGCGGAAAGCAGCTTCGTAGCGAACATCATGGCATACTCCACAATGACGTTCGTGATGATCATGAATTCCTCTCCCCCGTATCGGGCGCAAATATCGACCTCCCTCGATTTGGACTGGATTATTTTGGCTATTTCCCGCAAAGCGAAATCTCCGAATTGATGACCAAAGGTGTCGTTAATGGATTTGAAATGGTCGATATCGATCATCAGGCAGGAAAGATGCCCGCCATACCTTTTAATCCGTTTAAATTCGAATTCGAAGCGTTCCTGGATGAATCGGTGATTGTAGAGGCCCGTCAGGCCGTCGGTAAGGGAAAGCTCGATGAGTTCCTTGTTCCTTTTGTCTAATTCGTCAAGAAGAACCTTTTCGGATGCAAGCGCGAATTTAAGATCATCCAAAGCGCCTTCCAATTGATTTTCGGCTAATTTCCTTTGAGAGATATCGCTCTGCGATCCGGCGATTCTGTAAGTTTTTCCCTTAGCGTCGCGGATGGCGATCCCTCTGCACAACACCCATAAAAACGAACCGTTTTTATGAAGAATCCGATATTCTTTTTCAAAATGAGGGGATGTACCCCTGATGTAGGAATCAATGGCCGTTTTGATGGTTTCCTTATCATCGGGATGGATGCGTTGGAACCACTCATCAACGCCGAAGGAAATTTCGGGATCAGCGAAACCAATCATTGATTTCCATCGTAATGAGTAAAGGATTTCTCCGGTAATAAGGTTCCAATCCCACAAACCGTCCTGGGAACCCTGAACAGCCAGCACATAATTGTCCGCGTCGACAATGATCATCCCGTCGGTATTGGAAACGACACGGCTAAACAATCGGCTTTCATGCGCCGGGTCGGACCCGGTACAATCGATTCCTTTGTCTCGTGAGCGTTTTTCGGAGGGTTTCATTCTTGGACTTCCTCGGGGGATTCATTTTTGTCGCCATGGTCCGCATTCCCCTTTTTTTACATTATAGTGTTGAGGAGGCCCGTAAGTCAAATTTTATCGGGAGAATCATAGTCCGGGACAAGTATCAACGTGAACCGCCGGATCGAATAATAATGAAGACGAAGCCGCCGCCGCCGTATGGCGCCTTGAAGAAAACGATTATATTTCGTTTATATAGAGAGGTTTGAATCCGTGGTACGCATCGGAAAAATAATTCACGATAATGATCTCGGTTTTTTTGTTTTTATCGATGTTGACGATCAACCGGTCGATGTATTGACGTGCAATAAAGAACCCACGGCCGTGCGAATCAAAAATTCCCAGGGGAAGGCCCGCCTGGTCGGTGGCAAGTTGGCGATGAAGCCAATACAGTACGTCGTTTTTTTTAAGCTTGCCGCCTTTATCCGTTATTGAAACCGCGAATTTATCGGAATCATACATTGAAGAGACCACGATCGCCTCGGCTTCCGACAATTCAAAATTATAGGTCCATTCCTCTTTTTTATCAGCCGATTCTTTTCTTATTCCGTAAAATATCGCGTTCGCCAAAAGCTCTATGAGCACAAGTTCGATTTTATTTGTCGCGTCAACGACCGGAAGTTGAGAAACAATGAGCTGCGCGTCGGATTCAAGATGTTTCCCTTGCTTTATAATATATGTTTTCAAGGTGCTGTTTGGTTGCGGGAAATATTTTTGAATGCCGAAAATATCTCCGCTTAAGAGATTCTCAAGCATGGTATAGAGTTCTTGAAAATTAAATGGAGTGGTTTTCACGAAAATATTGCCGATGTCATATTTCATCGCCAGTTCAAGATAATCTTCGACGTTATAAGCGGTAATAAGGACTCTTTTAATATCGGGATAAATCTCACGAACCTTATTCAGCAGTTCAAAGCCCTTCATTCCGGGCATATTGATGTCGGAAAGCACTAAATCGATGCGCCGTTTGCCAAGTATGTCATCCAATGCGCTTTGCCCGTCTTCCGCGGCATGAACGGAATAGCCTTCGTCCGAAAGATAATCCACGATCATATCGCGTATTTCGGACTCATCATCAACAACGAGAATATGGATTTCCTTTTTATTCAGCAGCGTTTTTAAGGAAGTCGTCATATTATTCTTTCAATGGACCTTTCCCCTATTGTATATATATGTTCCAACGCATGGATATAAAAAAACCGCATACATCAATCACCGAACTTTTCCCCGTTTTACTCCTTTGGACGCGATTCCCTGCGTTTGTCGGCTGGTGTTCTTTAACATGCGGCATAGTCTTTGGATACCTCCTCGCGCCTTTCGGCGGGGTTGCGCCTTTAGTATACCCTACTATCTTGCTCTATGCAATGATTTTCAACATGATTATCGCGTTTTTATTTTCGTCACGAATTATTCGATGCCTTAGTTTTTTTCTCCTTGGAGTTCTGGCGTCGCTCCTTCATTATAATGACCAAAAAACCGAATATCAAAATTGGCAGTCTCTTGCAACAGACGGGGATCCGTGCCGAGTATCGGGCAGGTTGGTTTCCATGCCGTGCGCTTCCGGCGTCGCATTTGAGTTTTTGGTATGCGCAGATTCTCTCGTTCCACTTCATGGCAACGGCGTATTCAAGCATAAAAACATACTCTGCCATGCATCAAAAGAGCCGCCCACGTACGGGTTTGTAAGGCTCACCGGCGTTTTCAGACCGCCGCATCGACAAGAAAGCCCGTGGGACTTTGATGAATACCTTTATTGTCTTTCAAATAATGTATGGGGTACGATGTACGTCGAACATATTGATTCAGTGAGCTCAAACGGTTCTTTTTTTCCGCAAATAGCCCGGTATGCGCGCTCAACGGCTAAAAAGGCGCTTTCCGCGGTCCGCAATGATGAATACCGCGGTATACTGCAAGCGGCGTTTTTAAACGAACAAAATGAGCTATCGACGCATATGAAAAAGCTTTTTTTTCAAGCGGGCATATACCATTTGTTGGCGCTGTCGGGATTCAATATCGCCCTGCTGGCCGGCGCGCTCTTCGTGATCTTACTGCCGTTGCCTTTAAAACGAGAATGGAAAATAATTATTTCACTGACGATGATTTGGCTCTACCTTTTGTTCATCGGTTTCATTCCGTCACTCTTTCGCGCGGTTATTATGGCGACCGTGGTCGGCGCGTCTTTTTTGCTGCAACGGAAAAATTATATGCTCAATACGCTTGGAGCGGCCGCTATCGTTTGGTTGCTCATGTCGCCAATGAGCCTTTTCACTCCAAGCTATCAATTGTCCTTCGCGGCAACCTTCGGACTCATCACCCTTTGTCCTATTTTAATAGGCGCCGTAAAACTACCGCCGATGAACGGGTTTTTTCGGATGATTATCACCATGCTCATTTCTATTGCCGCCGTATCGTCGGCAAGCTTTTTAATAACATTGCCTATTCTCATCTTTCACTTTCAGCAACTCTATCTATTTGGGTTATTCGCCAATCTCTTTGCCGTATCGCTCATGTCTGTTGCCATGTGGCTGAGTCTTGCGGGTTTTTCAGCTCAAATTATTTTTCCGTCAATTGTGCCGCTCTGCATGCATGTCTCGGAATGGTTCGTCTATATCATGATTCAAATGGCGGGCCTGGTTCGCTTTGTTCCTTGGTCCACAATGAAATGTTGTCTTCCCTACCCTGAACCATATATCATTTTTACTTTAATTATTCTTGGATTTCTTTTATTGAAAAGTGACTATCGTGTGAAATTTCTTGCGTTTTCATTGCCGATAGGCGTGGCCGCCTCTCTTCTATGTATTTACTTTCATGGTAATACTCAACAAGGCCAAATTGTTTTTTTTCATTCCCCAAACCAACGGTTAACGGTAATAAAGTGGCCGAACAATCAAACGTGGATCATGGAAAATGGAGAGGAAAAACGAGGGAATTCCTCTCAACGCTCATTAATTGCTTGGGAAAATCACCAATTTCATTATAAACTGTCAACTATTTTGCTTCCTCATTATCAACAAAATATAGTGCATCTTATCGACCCGATTATAAAGGATAACAGGGATTTAGAGGTGGCTTATTGCGATTCAACCTACGAAAGCGATAACGATTTTACGTCATTCGTCACGCATACTCATGGAACGCGGCGCTATGTAAAAGACTCGGAAACATTGATTCCATCACCTCAGTGCACATGTAAGGTCGTCGTCAAATGTACCGCCAACCATAAAAAAAAGGTGTCTCTCATTCTACGGGTATTCAACTCCGTTGTTTTTGTTCCGGATATGGATGATCCACATTCGAAAAACAAGACGACAGGAAACTGTATCGTGACAATTAACAAAAACAAGATGCCGATTTTTGAAACCGTGATGCGATCGCTATATTCAACGTTGTACTAACCTAATTTACTTGCTCTAAAACCTCCTATTTAAAGGATTTGGGCCTCTTTTACTCTAAGCAATATATTGCAACATGTTACAACAGGAAGATATATTTTAATGGTCATTTTATTGATTTGATTTCAATAATCAGTCAGAACGAACAGAACGAAAATATTGGCAGAATTACTTTAAAACCATTTTTTATTATTTTTTTTGAAATAAAATGGCATTTTTGTTTTTTATAAGTTCTCTACTTACCTATAAACGATTTCTAATATTGTGGGCGGTAGTTGGATTGCTATTAAGCGATTCTTGGGTATCCGTTAAAAGCTCTGCCACACTAACCCTATTATGCGCTTATGGAGATTATACTTTTGGTGTATTGGCATTAGGAGGGTTCGTTTTTTCTCTGTTCATTAATAGATCTAATTTTCGGTTTCGGATATCATTAATTGAGATTTTAATGATTTTATATTTGCTGATGGCAATATTTTCCGGTATTATCAACCACTCCACGGGACTCTTCTATCGAACTTTAAAAACTGCCGTCGCTTTGGGGTTTGGGCTTTCATATATTTACGCTTTTTCAAAAAAAGACTGGAAATATATTATTTACGGCCTTTCGTTTTTTGGAATAGTTAACCTTTTAATGTCCTATTGTATTTTCCTATCGGGTGTTTTCGGTATCGAAACGCCTTTTCCTGTTTCAGCGCTCTATGGGAACAGGAATATATTTTCAAAGTATTTGTCAATTATCAGTGCATATTTTCTGATTGAATTTTTATTGAAAAGGGATAAGGGCAAGAAATTTATTCATGGCGTTCTTTTGATCGCCATTTTTTTGGGAATATTGATTCAATATTCAAGAAGCGGTTATATTGAATATTTTATTACTTCGACGATTATTGTTTTTTTATGCGGTTCGAAATCAATAAAAAAGATCGCTTTAATTGTTCTCCCAATGGTCCTGGCTCTATTCGTTTATTTCACGATAGTCAGGATTGAAACTGATAAAATGAACATTAAAAACAGTTCCGACATTGGCAGGATCTATGTGCTAAAAGCCGGCATTAATATGATTAAAGCGCATCCGATTAGAGGAATTGGCTATGGAATGTCTGAAATCCGATGTAATGAGTTTGCGGACAAATCGCTGCCCGGGTTATTTGGACTTACCTCGATTCATAATTGGTTTATCGCAGTTTGGGCGGAAATGGGTATTTTGGGATTGATTGTTTTCTGCGCCTTGAATTATACTCTGATGCATAAATCCATAAAAAGCGTGTTAAAATTAGGACTATTTGAAGGAAAACAGTCCTTTTTTGTGATAAATTCACTTCTTGTTCTTTTAATTGAGGCATTTGTACAACCTAATTCCGATTATCAAGATATTTATTGGATTATTATTGCGATTGGTGTTATTAGCCTAAAATCGGAAAAAAATACCTTTCAAAAAATAAGGACCGTTAATTATGGCTGAAAAAGATTTTTCATTGTTCACTATTTTAATAGTGCTGATTAAAAGAAAAACATTTTTATTAATAAATTTCGTCGTGATCTTTATGGTTGCCATTGGAATATCGATGCTATTGCCGAAATCATATAAATCCACAGTGGTATTTATTCCGCCCGGTCAGTCCACTTCGGGTTTTTTGTCGATGCTTTCGAATAGTGCTCCAATCGACATATTAACGGGTTCAAAATTTTCGAAAAGGCAATATGTTTCACTATTGCACTCGCGTGAACTTCGTGAACAACTTATCAATAAATTCAATTTGATTGAAATTTATAAGCTACAGAAAATGTCTAATAGTCTTGATTTAGCGTTAAAGGTGGTGGATAAAACCATTGTTATTAAGGAGCAAGAAGAGGGCGGACTCGGGATTACCGACATATTGGAAATTGAATTGACTGTTATCGATGGAAACGCACAGCGAGCATCCGATATGGCAAATTATTTATATGATTTGCTGAAAAAAAAGGTCATTGAGGTTAATCAACTGGAATATGTTCTTCAAATAGAATTTCTTATAAAACAAATGTCCTCGGAAGATTCCCTTTTAGTTAATGCCCGGAAGGATCTAAAATCTTTCCAAATCAACAATAGAATGTACGATATTCCTTCACAGGTAAAATTGACCGTCAGCGCTCTTTCGCAACTGGAAGCGGACAAAATGTCGTTAGAGCTGCAAAAAGAATTTCTCCAGAAATCTTTTTCTTCCCAATATTCCGTAATTACTTCTCTGGACGAAAAATTGGCCGTTTGCAATCAAAAAATATCAGACCTTGAAAAGCAATACGGCACCAGTTTAGTTCCGGGTCTTCATAAATCGCTGAATCTTTCCGATGAATATCTTGATCGTTTAAAGGAAGTTGAAACATATATTCAACTCAAATTCCTGCTACGACAGCAGCTTGAAGTTGCAAAACTGAAACAGCAGAAGAATTATACGGGTATCAGTTTGATTGACCATGCAAGACCTGCCCAGTATAAATTTAAACCTAAAAGGGCTGTTGTCGTGCTCGTTTTGACTTTCTTATATATGATAATAATTATATCATGGGTCTTATTAAGGGATTATTGGCGCTATATGAAAAGCCATAATCCCGAAAAAACAAACCAACTTATCGATGCGGTTAAAAAAGTTTCATTGCGTTCATGAGTAAAAAACATTCAATTGTCTTTTTTGCGGCCCTTGCCGTGGTCTATTATGCCGTTTTACAGGGGAGGACGGACAAAAAGGATTCCGCGTTTTTTGGGGGCGATACGTGGGAATATCAGTCAATGGGGGTTAATTTCGCCAAGGGGCACGGGATACAAAAGTTCGGCGCAATGGAACCATTTGATGTTTACAAATTCGAGAAAACCGTCCCGCTTCCCGCGACGTATTACCGCAACTTTATCAGCGGCGCAGGCAAAGACGATTTTTTCAGGACGCCGGCGTATCCTTTGTTTCTTGGCGTAGCATACAAATTGTTCGGCGTCAGTCCAAGGGCGGTGAAAATAATCCAGTTGTTGATGCTTGTCTTCATTGCGGCATCTTTGCCCTTTCTGGGCCGCCATTATTGGGGAAAACCGGGGTTTATCGGTGGCGTGCCTGCAGGATTGCTGTATCTAAAGGTGAATCATAGTCTTGCCGGAGTGATTTTAACCGAAACGCTGATTACGGCGGCTGTTTTTATTGTGCTCATTGCGTTCCTCGTTTACGAGCGACAGCGCCGGACGCTTCCGGCCTGTTTTCTCGGAGTTTCACTGGGTTGCGCTTTGCTGGTAAAGGGTAGCCTTATATTCCTTCCGCTTCTCACGTGGGGTGTACTTTTGACTCTTGCGGTGCTTCACCGCGATCCTGGAGGATTAAAGCGGCTGCTGGTGATTATAGTCTCGACCATACTGACGGTGCTACCCTGGTCAGTGTACGCAAGCGTGAAATCCGGCGGGGTCATTGTCCTGTCGACACAAGGCGGGTATCAACTTCTGACGGATAACAACGAATTCTGTACCGACGGGGGGTGGCACCCCGAGTGGATTGACAAAAATGACTCATGGTATAATAGTGACGGGATTGATACATTGCACCCCCTTGCGAAAGTGATCAATTTCTACCGGTGCAATACACAGCTCTTGCCCCGTTTTATGTTCCAAAAATTCTATCATGGTTTCTGGCCGATGAGGTTTTTGTGGATTTTCATTGGGTTCGCGCTGTTTGATGGTATATGCAGGATTGCCTGTCGTTTTACGGACTTAAAAATCATCAGACTGGTCACTACTGGACCACCTATGCGGGTCCCAACGCCGATGTGGGTGGTGGCGGGTAATTTTCTTCTCGTAACGCTGGTTTTTCACGCAGAATTTTCCATTGTTCCTAGCCGGTTCGTGGCACCGATGGATTTCGTATTTGCCCTGTTGTGTTGCGTTTCTGCGGCGAACCTGTTCATGAACATATTCCGGAATATTTCCGCGAGAAGACAATTTTAGTCAGGATTATTTTTTCCTGATCCAATTCCCGGCTTTTGTGAATATACGGTCAAATTAAAATCGAATATAGAGGGGGAAGGTATTTGTCCTCGCAATTGGTATAAGATTTTATGTACGAGCGTATTTATCAGCAATTTTAGGCAAAAACCCCGCCACGGCGCCCATGGACGCCATGATCGTAAACTGAAGCACCATTGATTTGTGACAAAACAATGGTTTTCAAATCCGGATTGATCGAGAATTTGCTGGATACTGTATTCCGTATAACCAGATATATGAGTTATATCAATATACAACGAATACGATGACAATAAACTTGACATGTTTGGAGTCCTGATGACAATCGTGCCGTGCGGTTGTAACGATTGGTGGATTATTGAAAGCGTTTGCTTGGCTTCAGCGACCGTTAGATGTTCCAAGACGTCGTTTAAAATAATCAGATCATAAGTATCTTTAATATTTTTCAAGAAGTCTCTTCCGTCAATATTGACAACAGGTAACCTGCCACTTGCTTCAAAATGACATATTGCGGCTTGGTCCTTGCTGATTTCAACTCCTTCAAGATTTTGGTACCCGGCGCACCACAGCGCCATGAGCTGATGCCCCCATCCGCATCCAAAATCAAGAATCTTGGCTTCCTTATTTTTGGGAAGCCACGGCGCGTTGCAGGCGAATCTTTTGGGGTCCGCAAGCGCCTCATTCCATCGAGGCAAAGCATTGGCGACGCGGTTGTATTGCTTATTATAGAGACCGTATTTTTCTGAATTATTCATATAGATTTATTTTTTTATAAGGGAAACGATATCCTGATGCCCGCCCAAACCTAATTCCCAAATATCAAGAACATTAAAAAATGATGCCCATGTTTTGTTTATATATTCTTTTGAATGGAACGTTGTGTGATAAAAATCAGGAAAAAACAACCCCCATCCGTCGTTTCGATAATAATAATAACCTTGTTTATCAAATATGTCCTTTTGATGTTGGGGAATATTCTTCCAGGCCGGTGCTAATGCGCCATGGACGGTTAAAAGCAGAAGGGCGCCAGGCTTTGCAATGCGATGAAGGTCGCGGAGCCAATCAAATTGGTATTGTTCATTTAAATGGGTAAAGACCGAAACCGCAAAAATAATATCAAAAAAATTGTTTTCAAATGCCATCGGAGGCTCATTTGAATTTATTGTGAAATGTCCTTTCTTTAAATATTTTGAGCACCATTTAATTGCGGATGCATCAATATCAGTCCCAAATAATTTCGCCCCGGGAGATGTTTTTTCTCCGAAAGCCATCAATGTTCCGCCTGGACCGCAACCGAAATCAAGAACCGTCAAATCATCTTTTAATTTCATTCCAGCCCGTTTTATTGCAGCGAGTAAGCAAGAAGCATTTTTTTCTCCTCCGGATAGGAAAAGAGGTATATCCAAATGCCCGTGAACTTTATAACGTAAGTAGGCTGGCGGAGCGCCGTGTTTTCCAACAGCATCACCCCAAGACCAATAAAAAATTCGGAATAATTTTAGTAGGAGAGTCGGAATTATTTTTTTTAATATCTTTTTCATCTATAGTAAGCCCCTTTCTAACATTTCCTGCGGCAGCCTCAGCATTTTAACAATTTAATTTTAGTTCCTGAAAAAACCGTTTTTAAAGTGGTTTTGCCGATCATTCTTTCGCTATTTATACATTTTGACTAACATTGGGATTGAAATTATTCTAATTCTTTCGAATTAAAATTGCCAGTTTTTGATTAAAAGCACCTTCAAAAAATTCACGTAAAGGTTTATATATTTTTAATGAATAAGCAATTATACCAAATATAATAATATGCAATAAACCAATGATAACAATTATGCTTATAGGATGCCATAAAACTGTACTTTTTTTTACGAGAATATCCAAAGGGATAATAATACAATTTATCGCAAAAACCGCTATTCCGAATAAAAATATGCTATAATAATTTCGTAACCAGGGAAACCAACGCGTGAGTAAAAAATTTACCGATAAAAGATTGATTGCATAGAACGCAATCTGCGAATAAGGGTATCCAATCGCTCCAAAAAAATGAATCCCAATGTAGCAACTTGCGCCAGCTAGGATTCCCATAAGTAATTGAAATATAAAACTCTTATCGATTTTATGCGATGCCATTGTTAGTCGTGCCACCATCACGTTTATAATAAGAAAAGGAATGAGAAAGACAAAGACGCTTGCGAATCGTGCAGCATCCATAGCTTCTTGGCGATGAAATTCCCCGCGTAAAAAAATAACCGATATACATTCAAAACTTAAAACCGAAACAATCGTAATGATCGGAATGGAAAAAAACAACGCGGCTTTTCCCGTCCTGACAAAAAAATCAGGGTGTTGTTCGAATGCATGTTTTATATGAAGGTCGTTCAATTTTATTGCAAAGACATTGGAGAATTGAGTGATCAAAATAAAGGAGAGCAAATCAATTAGACGTTGACTATAGCCAAGCGCCGAAATCATTCCGGTAGAAAATCCGGTCAGCAAATAGAGCGGGAAAAATGCCCCTGCTATGGAAAATAAATAAGCTCCCTGGGAAAAAGAAACGTATCGAATAAATTTTTTGTCAATAGGATTCTTGTTTGGCCAAAAGTTACAGCCGGATAAACGTGACACCAAGTAAACCAGTATTCCTCCTTGAACCACTCCCCCGAAGAGCCCTCCGATTAGGACACTTTTCACCCCAAGACTCTTGTGAAAAAATAAAATCAAAATGATGCTGATTATATTACTTACGAATCCAGTTGCTATTGATAATGAAAAACGCTTAAAAGAAGCCAACACATCGATTAATAAGCTATTTAACGTAGTAATTATAAAAAAAGGGGCAGCCCATCGAATTATAGTGAGATGTGAGGAAATTGTCGTATGATCAAATTTTGAAAAAATACTCATCCATTCCATCGGATTTAATATTATCAAAATGGATATTGTCGCTGTTATCAAGAAAAAAGACATAAAAATGAAACTAAAAAGATTATTAGCCTGGTCTTTCTTGCCTTCAGCACGAAGTTTCATATATTCCGGGATAATTTTTGTACTGTCAAGATTGATCAAAAACCCAGAAAGTAATCCCATTGTTCCCATTGAAAAAAAGAAAAAATCCGTTTCCGTTGAGCTTCCAAAAAAGAAAGCGGTTAAAATTGTAGCTAAAAACCCTATTACTTTGGAAAACATGTTTAAAATCGTTGAAATGACAAAACCTTGGCGAAACGATTCTGTGCGTTTTAAAAAGTTTGTAATTTTATGCAAACGAAGACCAGTAGACATTAATGTCCTGAAAAAGTTGGATTATGTCTTAAAATTATTGTCCGCTATTTATTGAATGACGATTATAAAAAAACTTAGTATTTTGCATTTAATAAGCTTTTAGGCGATTAAGGATTTTTGTTGGACCGATTTCAATCTAATTACTTTTTCATACAACAGTTCAATTTCATGGGCATGCTCGGTCATATTTTTTACATGTGGAATATTTTTACTCAAATACCTTAAAATATCAGGATTTGTTAAAATGTTATTTATAATCTCGAACAATTTATGCGAATTTCCCGATTCAAAAATAAATCCTGAGACCCCATTTTTAACTAATTCATTTAATCCGCCTACATTACTTGCAATAACGGGCGTCTGGGCAAGAAATGCTTCATTTGCTATAAGAGGATAATTTTCAGTGCAAATGCTTGGAATAACTATTACGTCGACATTTTTTAATAGCTCATATATTTTGTTGTGCTCTACAAAACCCATAAACTTTATATAAGGGCTTCGTTTAATTGATATCAATTCTTTTTCATACGGAATGTCCAGCCCCATTTTGCCATAGATCAATAACTCCGCTTTTGGCGAAATTATTTTATTAAATGCTTCGATTAAAACATGGACCCCCTTGTGCCGGCTGATGCTTCCAACATAGGCAAAGGTAATGTTTTTATTGCTTATATTATCGTATTTATCTTTTTTAAAATCCTTATCCAATATGTCTTGGATACCATGCGACAAAACAATTATATTTTTTACACCTTCATTATTGTATCGTTCAGCCAATAAATTAGATGGTGCAATTATTAAATTCGCTTCGTTTAATACAGTTACCATCTTTTGAAGCCTGATTTTTGTTTCATTAAATCGGCTGTATGGACTTGTGAATCTCCTTAACATATTTAAACAAAAAAGTTTAAATTTATTCCGAAATAAAAATGAAATAAAGTTCTTTAAAAATGCTACACTATATACAGCTATAGGATTTGAAGAAAATGAATTGACAAGTGGAACATAAAGGTTTTTATCGGCATTTTCGCATGAAAGGCAACGAGTTCCTTTTTGAGGTCCTTCGCAGAGGCCCCCCTTTGGTTTTGTTAAAAAACATTGTGGACATAAATACCAATAGTCATGCAAAGTAATAATTATTGGAAGTGATAAGACCATTAGTTCATGTATTATCGATATTGAATGATGCATGAGGTGTTCAATATGAATAAGATCAGGTGAATAATTTCTTATAATATTTACTATTTCATGATCGGCTGATGGATTATAATATGTTGACACAAAGTTTGTTGGTGGAATTCGAGTTACCGGCTTAATAAATATGTTTTTCGATTCAAGGTTTCCATCCAACAATAGTTCGGGATTATTTTTATTCAATTTAGAATAAATAATCATTACTTGGTGCTTTTTTGCCAATTCTTCTGTTAAGGATTGCGTATAAAATTCTGAACCGCCAAAAGATTGTGGTGGGTAGGAGTGGATTATTTGAAGTATTTTCATGTTTTAAATAAAGCAATTATTAAGTATTCTTAAAAATACATCGCAAAAGACTTTTTTACCAGAACTAGCTCAGGAAAGTGATTTTTATGCAAGGGGAAAAAATAATAATTTGTCATATAATTCACTCTCTCCAAGTCGGAGGAGCTGAATTGCTTCTCTATGATATTTGCCATGAATTGAAAAGTCAATTTTCTGATTATTATGAATTTATCATTATTGCTACTAATGAAGCCGGTCCTCTGAAACAAAAATTCGAAGAAATCGGTATAAAAGTTATTTCGCTCAACCTAAAGGGCAAGCGCTTCCTTTCATCCGTTTGGAAAATATATAAATCCCTCCTAAAAGAAAAACCCGATATCGTCCATACACATCTCTTGCCTCCAGATAAATATGGACAAATTGCGGCATTCTTAGCGGGTATAAAAAAACGTATTTCTACGGTACATAATATGGAACCAAATATAACAAGATCGGAAAAAATATCAATTTCAATTGTTAAAAGGCTTGCTCTTAAAGAAATTGCAGTTTCTGAAAGTGTAAAAAACCATCTTGTTCAAAGACATGGATATAATAGCAAAAAAATTGAAGTGATTTATCCAACGCCTTCACATGTTGTTACAGCGACTGAGTCAAAAAAAATTGAAACTCCTGTTAAAATAATTAATTTGGCAAATTTAAAAGAAGCAAAAGGTCAATTATTTTTAATACCGGCAGCCCTTGAAATGCAAAAAATCTCGGAAAATTTTTCGATTGATATTTTTGGAGAATCGAAGAACGAATACGGACGCGAAGTAGCGAAACAAATTTACAATAATAAGTTGGAAGAAAAAATCATTTTAAAAGGAAAAAGTATTAACCCGACTTCAATATTGCCACATTACAATATTATGATTTCATTGTCTTTATGGGAGGGTTTTGGTATGTCGATTGTTGAGGGTATGTGTGCTGGAATTCCTTTAATTCTTTCCGATATTCCACCACATCGTGAAATTTTGAGGAATGTAGAGGATTTTTCCTTTGTTCGGAATAGTTCCCCGATTGAAATTGCGAAGATTTTTAAAAGATTAATTTCCGATAAAAGTTATTATTCTTATGTATCTGAAAAAATGATCGAACGATCACATGATTTTTCCCTTCAAAAAATGATTGCAAAGTATAATGCTTTTTATAGATCCGTCAGTCTGAATAATTGAATCAAAGGAAAGCAAAACATTTGAATGATAAAGCTCATTTTCAATCTCATTTATGATATATCGTATACGCGGCTAAAATCAGGCTCGCTATCGTTGCCACCGCCGTAATAACCGGCAGTAAAATTGTACTTAAAAATTTTGCTTGTTGTGAGTCGGGCACGACAATAATATCGCCTTCGGAAATTTCGCTTAAGTCGGTCATTTGAGATGTGTTGGCGTAGTTACGGACCCCAAAAAGATTCGACTTGTCCGCTTTTCCTGAATACCCTCCGCATTGAGCTATATAATATCTATAAGACATTCCATTTACAAAAAGACATGCCCCAGGTCTTCTCACATTACCGCTTACATAAACAAAAATATCCTTTTTAGGTATAATGATTTCATCATTAGGACGTAATTTTACTGTTGAGCCCATTTTTTTTATTTGAATAATGGAATAATCTTGCGTGGAATTCATTTTGGAGAAACCGGCGTAAATTTCAGGGCGAATCGGCGCTATTGCCGACATTTGGCCTACTACTGATGTATTGGATTGGCTATTAAGACTATTAATATCATAAATTTTACTGCGTCTGGCAATTACAGCGCGGTCTATATTGGCGAATTGAGTAGGGCCTCCGGCCATGGCGATTACATCGCTAAATGATGTTGAGTCCTTAATTATTGGAAATGTTCCCGGCCGGGCGACTTCGCCTGAAATTGAAACTAAATCAACCGGATTATAATTTTTCTTTTGTGGAAGCGTAACAATGTCCCTATCATGAAGCGTAATAGAATTCGCATTGTCCCAAGAAATGCTTTGAATAGTTCGATTCCCCGTAGCTAAAGAGGTTTCGAGTAAAATCGCGGTCGTATCCACGGACTTGTCAAATGAAAATAAAGAAAGGAAATCGGAGAGTTTTTCATTTTCTTTAATGGGAATCATTCCGGAAACGATTTCTTTTGAGGTGCAATTAAGCATGATTTTTTGCGTTGCATATTCGAGAGTAATATTGTCTCCCGGATAAACGTAAGGATTGCCGTCGATTTTGTTTTTCAACAAATACACGAATAAATCAATATTTTTGGTACTATCTTTATTAGTGCAACGCACCTCCCTGAAATTACAATTATTCATGGATGGTATTTCATAATTGTTCGCCGCACGAAGAGCGTCGAGGATTCTATAGGTTCCGGGAATTTTATAGGTTCCGGCTTTTAGCACTGCCCCATTGACTGAAACCGTCGCTATTTTAACTTTTGACAATGAAACATAAACCTCGGATGATTTTTTAAGCTTTGTTTGCACGAATTTGCTAATTCGTTTTTGAGCCTCGGACAAGGTAATCTTACCAAGCTTTTCGAGTCCTAACTCAGGTACATACAAGTCTCCTTGTTGGCTTAGAGTACCCGTAAAATTGATGGAGGGATTGTCCACGATTGAAATAAAAAATTCATCCCCGCCCCCGATGTAATAATTGTTCGGATCCAAGGAGTTATCAACCGTTTCAACTGTTTTAGAGTATATCGGAGAAGTATAGGGAGAAGCATAAGGAGAAAAATTTTGAGGCATATCCGTCATTGATGCTTCATCGGATTCCTGGTGATTAAGGAGTTTTTTTGCGGTATAATTAGAAATATCCAATGCCCCCGAATTGACTATTAAAACTAATAAACAAATTAATGATAAAACGAGTAGAGTTTTAATTTGCTTCAAAATAGCCTCTCCAATAAAATTATGGGTTGATCGAAAGTATGTGATAATTAAAATTACTTGATTTTACTTCGGAATATCAACAATCTGAACTTTTAATTTTTGCAGAAGTTGCTCTATAAAAACCAAATACCTATTTTTCTTATGGATTAAAAAGTTTTCTAAGATTGCCAATAACAAGAAAAGAACTCAAACCATGGCATCAATAATTAAATTACCAGAAAATGCTTCCCCACTCCCTGAAAATGAAACCATATCTCAACAAAATTGTTCCGTCATTATATTAAATTATAACGGGAAAGAAACCCTTGGACCTTTGTTGGATTCCGTTTACGGTCAAAAAAGATATGTCCAGGAAATCATTGTACTTGACAATCGCTCGAATGACGGTTCCGATATCCTCGCTGCACACTGGTGTGAAAAAAAAGAAAATGCCAGGTATCATCAGTTTCCCGACAACATCGGGTTTGCGCGAGCGATGAATTGGGGAATCGCCAATTCTTCCGGAGATTTTATTTGTTTGCTAAATGCCGATATTTTGTTAGATTCGAATTATATAGAAACCTGTACCAATGTACTTCGAAATAACAAAGGTGTTGGAATGGTTAGCGGGGTTATTTATAGGTTAGTTAAAGGTAAAAAGACCGATATTATAGATAGCTTGGGGCTAGGATTACATAAAGACCGATACCATGACGATATTGGCGCCGGAACCTTGGCGAAAGGTCCATTGCAAACGACCTATCCCTTTGGAGTTTGCGGCTGCGCGCCTGTTTATTCAAGAGAAATGATAAACGCGATTTCTCATGATGAACCTCCATTTTTTGAGCTTTTCGAATCCTATTCCGAGGATGTTGATCTGGCTTGGAGGGCAAGGAAGCTTGGTTGGAAGGCTGTTTGTACAATCGAAACAATGGCTTGGCATGTAAGGGAAGGATCGCTTAAAAATAAAAAGTTAAGGGCGATAGCCCGCAACCGGAACCATCGGAATAGAATCTGGCTTATGGTATTGAATGAAAGACCTTCTATTTTATTTCAACATATATGCCATTGGCTGCCATTGCAAACGTTCTTTATATTAAAAGCATTCATTCAGCCTGGTATTTTTTTAGCTTATTTCGATACGATTTGGCGGATGCCTCAAATAATCAAGGTCCGAATGAGACGGAACATATATCCATCAGTTTTATTGAAAAATGAGGAAGAAAAATTATTTTCACTGAGTAAAGGAATTTATTTTAAGAAAACAGGAAAACGATTTTTCAATTTTCTATATAAGTTAAACTGGAATTTGAAACGAAAAACTTAAAATTTTATGGAGAAATATAGCGTAAATTTGCCAATGCAATTAAAAAAGCTTTGAGGTGAACTTTAGAATGCAGCTTATCGTGAAAAAAGCCGGTTGCCATTTTAAAGTACCTTCTCTCAACTTCGGAAAACACCTTGTTTTGGCTTAGCATTTCCAATCGTTTTTCTTGTATTTCCAGAGTCTTTACGTCCGGTTTTTCCAGCAAGAAATCAATCGCCTTATGAAAGAGCGAGACCTTTTTATTAAGCCCGATGGCGTTTTTTTCATGTTGCCGGTACTTAACAAGCGGTTCCGGCAAGTAGCGCAAGCCATTCATGGTGCATGCCGTTAAGGCTAACCACCAATCATGATAGCTTTCAGCTTCCGGTATTGGAATCGCGGTCTTTAATAGCTCCCGTTTAAAAAGAGTTGTACAACCGATCACGAAATTTTTATATGTTAAATATTTATATGGTTTTTCTGAAAAAACCGATATCCCGGCATATTCCTTAATTGAAGAGGCAACAACAGCGTCATTATTATCAATGAAAAAAGCATCCGAAAATATTAATGAATAATTCCCAATTTGGTCTACCAGGCGTTCTATTTTATTAGGCATCCAAATATCATCATGATCCGACAAGGCGATATAAGTTCCTTTGCAATACCCAATTGTTTTTTCAAAATTTCTTAAATATCCTACATTTACGTCATTGACATAGTAGCGCAATCCATGTTTATTTTTATATTCTTCAAGGATGTTGACCGTGCCGTCTGACGATCGATCATCGCAGGCAATGACTTCGATGTTTTTATATGATTGATTGAAGATGGAATCTAATTGTTTTCTTAGAAATCGTTCACTGTTATAGGTAGTCAGCGCAATTGAAACAAGGTCATTTTCCATAGAAATGAAAATAGTTTGAGACAGTTGCGTTAGGTATATTTACCGTTTTTTTCCCATTATTTGCTTCTATGTTGTTACTTTTTTAATGTTCATAGTATTGAATTTGAAATTGAAATTATTCATTCTTATCCATCATAAAGAATATTCTGTTTGGAACCTCAGCGAACAATCGAAAGGTTCGCGGTAATCCACTTGCCGTTAATCTCAATGGCGCAGTAGTAAAACCCATTCGGCGCATAAAGGCCATTGTCCATGATACCGTCCCATAGGATTTCATGTTTTCCCGAGGCATTGCTCACGCTTTGAAGGGCTTTTATTAATCTTCCCGTCAAATTAAATATTTTTATCCTGATAATTCCCTTATATTCGGCTTGCGCCTGGAATGTAAATCGGACCATGCCGTTATGCATGGAGGTTTTGAGCACGGAGTTTTGATTGTGCGTAATGAAAGGTTGTTCGCCGTTTTCCTTGAATATGCCGGTTAGATTGCCGCCGGAAAAGCTCGTAAAGGGGCTTATGATTCCATACTTAACGGAAATGGTGGTGATTTCACTTTTATACTCATTTGCCGCAGACGAAGATGAACTGAGCGTACAGTAGATAGCGTATAAATTATCTATTTTTCTTTTTGCCCAAAGTTTGGGTAAAAAGAAATATGTATCAACCATGGTATCGGCCAATGTTACCGGATATTGATATGACACGGAGGTTCCAAATGCCTCTCCTCTGAATGTCGCGGTTACCGTGACGGCCGACGCATAGCGTCCGACAAGAATCATTTGTTGTCCTTTATATAAATTGGGTAGAGCAACCGGAAAGACCTCCGTAATGATGTCTGGTGAAAAAGACGCGCTTGTTTTAAGCAGCACCGGGTTTCTGATTTTTAGATAAAAACTTGTAACCCTGCTTTCGAGTTGATCGTTTCCTAAAAACTCCGCGAGGCCGCTATTTTGTTGGGCAATTTGTGAAAGCAATTGTTGGTTGACGTCGCCGCCTACTCCAAAGGTGAATATTGAGATTTTTTTATTCACTTTTGCGATAGAGGCGGATATTTCCTGTAAAATACCATCCGAAGTGGTAATGCCGGCAGTCGGTTGGCCGTCGGTAAAGAAAATAATGATATTGGCCGTACTGTCGGAGGCGGACGAGGAAAATTGGGAAATGGCGGTATCGAACGCGCCCGCGATGTCGGTATTACCACGGGAGGTAAGTGTGTTGATATAGCTGAGCGCCGCCGTTTGATTTTGAGAAGTAAAATCGACATGCGTACTTTTAAAACTACTTATAATATTGTCAAAATCAATAATATTGAATTTATCGCCCGCGTTCAGGTTATTGACAATAAAAGTTGCCGCGCCACGGGCCTGTTCGATTTTTGCGCCGGCCATGCTTCCCGAACGGTCGATAATAAGGGTAAATACTTTTTTTATCACCTTTGCGTTGTCGGCGGGATTCGGTTCCGCTACGAAAAGAAAGTACCCCTTTCCTCCGTTATCAGGCACAAGGGAATCGGGCAAGCGCGTGCTGAGTGAAAACAAACCAAGCTGGTTCAGGCTTAGGGAATAGATCAGGGAATAGTTCGCATTAGCAATGGAATTTACGGAACTGAAGGTAACGGTCGCTTTATTCCCTGAATTGGAAGTGGAAGCCGCTATATTGCTTTGCAAATTTATGGCGGTAATAGTCCGGGCTGAGACCAGCGTGAAATCAAAATGCTGCGACACAAGAGCCGAGGCCTGAATGAGATGATAATCATTAGGATAGATGTAGGCGACTAATCCATTTTCATAAGGCAAAAACTCAGCATAGGTCAATTCGATCGTCATCATTGAATCGGGCGATAAAACTTGGGATATATCGAAATAGAGCGGCGTTTTTCCCACATACGCCGATAGAGTGACGTTTTTTTGTCCGCCGCCCGGCATGGTGGTGTCCTGTGGTTTTGCCGAAATCCCGGCTATATGCCATTGGTCATATATTTTCCATCGTAATTGAAGGGCGCTAGCCTGTTCGGGAAGCGGAAAACCGTATTTAATATGCGCCGCGGCGCCGGTCGTATTAATGAATTCTTGTGTCGTTTTGGTTATCGCCGCCTGGTTTTCGCACGACACGCTTACCGACGATGAGGTGCACTTGAAATAAACGCCGGTTGTAGCATTAACAATGGCAACGCCATTCGCCCAAAGCGACGCGGCGGCAATAAGCGCCATAATAATACATATCCGTAACTTTTTCATGGAACCTCCTTAAATAGGTGAAAGCATCTTTGATTTAAATATACCCATGAAGAAGGGGCTTCGCAATGGGACAAAAAACAAACCGTTTTCAGCCAGAAAACTCGACTTTACTGGGGTCGCAAGGCAGGCTATGACCTATTTTAAAGTGTTTATATTTTAACCACGGAATCTCAAATGCCTATTTTCGAAGAAATACAAAAAAATACCACAATTCTCATCACCTGCCCAAAAGGTCTATCCGATTATTTAAAATCGGAAGTAGAAACCATGGGTTTCAAACCCACGGGCCACTTCCCTACCGGAGTAACCATAAAAGGTTCGCTACTTGATGCTATCAAGCTTAATCTATCCCTTGCCACGGCTCATCATGTGTTGCTCTTCATTAAAGAATTTTCATGCAATCACCCCGACATTCTCTATAGGGAAGTAATCTCCGTGGATTGGGAGAACATCGTTCCCGCGGATGGTTATATCTGCGTGACTTCGGTGGTGCATACCTCCACCATTAAGGACACAAGGTTCGCCAACCTCAAGTGCAAAGACGCGATCGTAGACCGGATGGCGCAAAAAAACGGCAAGCGATGCGATAGCGGAAGCGAGCGCGATAATACGGTGGTGCATCTCTATTGGAATGAAGACCGCTGCATGCTCTATATCGATACCTCCGGCCAACCGCTCACCAAACGCGGCTACCGGCTCAACCCGGGAAATGCCCCCATGCAGGAAACGCTTGCGGCGGCAGTCGTGCGCGCCACCGGATGGAACGGAACGGGCAATTTCATCAACCCAATGTGCGGCAGCGGGACCATTGCGATTGAAGCCGCGCTCATGGCGCTTAACCGCGCGCCCGGTACTTTTCGCGCCAACTTCGGTTTTATGCACCTGGTTCCCTTTGACCATGACGCCTATACACAACTAAGACGCAACCTCATTTTAAAGGAAAAAAAGCCTTCGGCCGTTAAAATCATCGCAACGGACCACGATCAAAAGGCGCTCGATATCGCAAAGTCCAACGCCAAAACAGCGGGCGTTGAGGCGAGCATTGATTTTTCATTATGCGATTTCGACGCGACTGAAGTTCCTCAAGGCGGCGGCGTTGTCGCCATCAACCCCGAGTATGGATTCAGGATGGGAGACCCTGAAACGCTTAAAGTCGTTTACAAAGGAATCGGGAGTTTTTTCAAGCATCAATGCAGCGGCTACACGGGATTCGTATTTACCGGAAATTTCGACCTTGCCAAGTTCACAGGACTTAAGGCAAAGAGAAAAATCGCTTTTTTAAGCGGCACAATCGAGTGTAGGCTTTATGCGTATGATCTGTACTGAGGGCTGTTTTTGTAACCTACCCCTCTCCTTTTGGGAGAGGGGGGGCCTGCTTTAAGCCGGCGGGGCGAGGCAGCTACATTTACTTCCGGTATTCCGGCCTCGGCTTATACGTCGCATGCAACATTTTCATCGATTTTTCTCCGAGCGGCTTGCCTAAAAATTCCTTGTACACCTGTTTGACGTAGGGATTTTCGTGCGAATAGCGTATGGTATGTGCCTCGTCGTCCTTATACAGCCCCATGCCGCGCTTGACGCGAAGCTCGTCGGTCACGCCGTAGGGCTGGCCTCCGCCTCCAACACAGCCGCCCGGGCAGGCCATGACCTCGATAAAGTGATAGGGCGGCTCTTCCCCATTCGCCTTGGCCTTGCGGACTTTGTCGATGACCGTTTCCACGTTGCTCAATCCGTGCGCCACCGCCACCTTCACGCTATGGTTGCCCACCGGAATCGTGCCTTCCTTGACACCGCTTAGACCCCGTACGTTTTCAAAGTCCACGTTTTTAAGCTTGCCGCCGGTAATATAGTCGTAGGCGGTTCGAAGCGCGGCCTCCATGACCCCGCCGGTAACGCCGAAAATGGTGCCCGCGCCCGAGTAATCGCCGAGGATATGGTCGGGTTCCTCGTCATCCAATTGCCTGAAATCAATTCCAGCCTGCTTGATCATTCGCGCGATTTCGCGCGTGGTGATCGACACGTCGATGTCTTGATATCCCGACGCGAACATCGCGTCGGAGCGGGAGATTTCATATTTCTTGGCCGTGCACGGCATAATCGATACCAGATAGATGTCGGCCGGATCAATGCGTTTTTTCCTCGCGTAATATGTTTTGGAAAGCACGCCGAGAATTTGGTGGGGCGACTTGCACGATGAAAAATGTTCAATCATGTCGGGGTGGAATTTTTCCATGAAATCAACCCATGCTGGGCAGCAACTGGTAATAAGCGGAAGCTTGCCTTTTTTATGCACGAACCGTTCGACGAACTCGCTCGCTTCCTCGACAATGGTCACGTCGGCGCCGAAATTGGTGTCGAAAATCGCGTGAAATCCCATGCGCCTCAGGGCCGCATAGAGTTTCGCGGTCAGGTTCTCGCCTATCGGATAGCCGAAGGCCTCCCCAATGGCAACGCGCACCGCGGGTGCAATTTCCACGATGCAATATTTTTTAGGATCCGAAAGGGCCTGCCAAACTTTGGAAGTTTCGTCGTTTTCAATGATCGCGCCCGTTGGACAGTGCGCGGAGCACTGGCCGCAATTGACGCATGGTGAATCGGCAAGGGCGATGTCGCCCGCGGGCGAAACCCGTGTATCAAAGCCCCGTTCAAGCATCGAAAGCGCCCAAACGTTTTGCATCTGCTGGCATACCTGGATGCATCGGCCGCATACGACGCACTTGCGGGGCTCTAAAACAATGGTCTTGGTCGATGTGTCCGGCGGCAAATCGGGCAAAAACTGCGGAAAAGACTCGCGTCGAATGCCGAAATCGGCGGCGAGTGTTTGCAACTCGCAATTTTGGTTACGACCGCACGTCAAGCATTCATTGGGGTGTTTGGAAAGAATAAGTTCAATGATCGAACGCCGCACGTCCACGATTTCCGGGTCATGCGTGGTAATGTCCATGTTTTCTTCCACGGGAGTGCAGCAAGCGCGCAGCATTTTATTGGACCCTTTCATCCGCACGATGCAGATGCCGCACGAGGCCGAGGGAGGAAGGTCCGGGTGCTTGCACAGCGTCGGTATTTTTATTTGAACCTTCTGCGCCGCCTGCAATATGCTCGTACCCTCGGGAACCGTTATGGGAATGTTGTTTATTTTCGCTTTTATCATGCTTTATCTCCTCGCCACCGCTTCGAATTTACACACTTCAAAACACCGCCCGCATTTGACGCATTTTTCCTGGTCAATCACATACCCTTTGTCCCGGTCGCCGGAAATAGCGTTTGACGGACAATTTTTAACGCACAGGCGACACCGCTTGCACTGCTCATCGATAATGGTAAATCGCAGAAGTTTCGTGCATTTGCCCGCCCGGCATTTTTTATCCACGATATGCTGCCGGTATTCCTCGCTGAAATGCAGCAGCGTGGAAATGACCGGGTTGGGGGCGCCTTGACCGAGCGCGCAAAGCGAACCTCGTTGCATGGCGAGCGCCAGCCTTCGTAAGACGGCGATATCCTCCTCGCTTCCAAGCCCCTGGGATATTTTTTCCAAAACCTGGAGCATCTGGAACCCTCCTATCCGGCAGGGCGCGCATTTGCCGCACGATTCATCAACGCAAAAACCAAGATAAAATTTGGCGATATCCACCAAACAATCGTCCTCGTCCATGACGATCATGCCGCCCGATCCCATGAACGATCCCAATTCGATCAAATGTTCGTAACTGACGGGAGTATCGAAATTTTTAGTGTGTATAATGCCGCCCGAAGGACCTCCGGTTTGCACCGCAAGAACTTTTTTTCCGGACCCCACCCCGCCGCCGATGTCCTCGACAATGGTTCGAAGCGGCGTTCCCATGGGTATTTCCACCAAACCTGAATTGCGGATTTTTCCGGTAAGCGCGAACACTTTTGTGCCTTTGGACTTTTCGGTGCCGATCTTTGCAAACGATTTGGCGCCGACCGATAGTATATAAGGAACGTTCGCAAGTGTTTCAACATTATTGATAATGGACGGTTTTTTCCACAACCCGCTTTCCGAGGGATAGGGAGGACGCGGTTGAGGCGTTCCACGTTTACCCTCAATTGACGCCATGAGCGCGGTTTCCTCGCCGCATACGAACGCTCCGGCGCCGAGCCGTACCTCAAGATCAATGCCGAATGAAGAGCCGAGAATATTTTTACCTAAAAGACCCGCTTCATAGGCTTGATCCAAGGCATGTTGCACCCTCTTAATAGCGAGCGGGTACTCCGCTCGGATGTAAAAGAACCCTTTTGCCGCCCCAACCGCATAGCCCGCGATCATCAACCCCTCGATCACGGAATGGGGATCGCCTTCCAAAACACTGCGGTCCATATACGCGCCGGGATCTCCCTCGTCACCATTGCAAATTACATATTTTAAGTCGCCAAAGGAATTTCGCGCCAATGACCATTTAAGCCACGTAGGATATCCGGCGCCTCCCCTGCCTCGCAGACCGCTGTTCTTAATTTCCTCAATGGTCTTTTCGGGCGTCAAATCAAAAAGGCAACGTTTGAGCCCTTGATATCCTCCGCAATCGATGTATTCCTCCATGCTTTCAGGATTGATCACGCCGCAGTTCCTTAAAACGATGCGTACCTGTTCCTGCCTGGAATCGAAAAGGAGTTCCTTGATCGGTTCGCCGGCCTTGAGCGTTCGCGCGATGATCGCATCAATCTGGTCGTCATGAACATTGGCGTACACTATTTCCTGGGGAATAATCTTGATGACGATTCCTTTGTTGTAAATGCCGAGATCTCCCGCTCTCACGACTTGCACCAAATCGTTCAAACCCGCTTCGCGGACTTTTTTAATGAACAGATCATGTACGTCCCGCGTACGGTCAACGCCGCCGGCGTCGGTATCCTTGAGTAAAACTACCTTTGAAGTCATAGTATAACCTACCTCCTCACCGGCATGTCTACGATGTGGTCATGCACCATGCGTTTATCGCGCACGTGTTCCTCTAAAATCCTCATCGCTATTTCGGGAGTTACTTTGCCGTAGGTTACAACCGGCAACCCCGTAATGGCTACTTCCACTAACGGTTCCGAATAGCAGGCCCCGTTGCACCCGCATGGCTTGATGGGAATTTGAAGGTTTCTTTTTTCGGCTTCGCTTTTAAGTAGCGTAAATACTTCCTGCGCGCCCGCGGCGATTCCGCACGTACTCATTCCGACTTTTATATAAGGCCCCATGGCAGCCTTGCAGCTTGAGGTAACCTTATCCAAATCGGCTTTTGTAATTTTATTCATCGACTATTCCTTGTTTTTATATTTCGAAAGTATGTCGACAACCTGGTTTTTTTGTACTTTACTGAAAATTTTTTCATTGATCATGATGACCGGCGCGAGCCCGCAACAGCCCAAGCACCGCACCGCATCAAGATGATAATGACCATCGGATGTAGTTTCGCCTTCTTTAATATTTAAAAGTGATTTTATTTCTTCCAGTATTTCAGGAGCGCCTTTGAGGTAGCAGGCGGTTCCCATGCACACGGCAATGTTGACTTTACCGGGTTTTTCAAGTTTAAAATAATTGTAAAACGTGATCACCTCATAAATACAGGCAAGAGGCACATCAAGCACCTTTGAAACATTTAATGCCACTTCCCGAGGAATATACCCGAATTGCCCTTGTATTTCATGGAGGATCATAATGAGATTCCCCTCGCGGGATTTCCATTTTTCTGCGATTTCAATCACTTTTTCATTTACTGACAAGGCGTTGGCCATACGGGATTCCTTGTTTTAAAACAACCTGTTGTGTTTAACGTCGTTAAATTAAGGTTATAAAATAATTCTTTTCGAACTGCCCAATATACAGAATCGAGGCAAATTTCAAAAAAATGATCGGGCATCACTTACAAGCTTTAAATTTACCGGTGGACAATTATAAAACACTAATGTATACTAATAATCGCATTTTCCACTGGTTTCAAGGAGTCATGGAATGGATATAGCGATTACGTCCTTTGAACATTGGCAAATCGTGTCCCTTAGCGGAAAGTTCGTAACAAAAGCCATCGATCAGGTCCGAAAAATATTCGATTCTTTCGAAAAGAAAAACCAATTACATGTCGCCCTGGATCTGACCAAAACAACGCACATGGATTCAAGCGCGATATCATGCCTGGTGAATTGCTATAAACGTCTTCGTGATAAAAACGGCGCAATCGCCCTGTTCGGCGCCAATAACGATATAACGGGCATACTTAACATTGTCGGATTAACCAACACCTTCCCCTTTTTCAAATCAAAATCGGATTTTGTGCAAAGCATCGGCATCAATGCGACGAATTAACTTCATCGGCAACAAAAAGCTTTCCCTTAAGCCGCTGAGTATCTTCTTATTGTCAATTTTGTCGTGCGGCGCGCAGCAGCCGGCGTTCACGATCGACGCCGCGACGATCGCCAGGTTTTTTGTCAATCCTTCACCGGAATTTATCAATTTTCTTTCGAATGATAAAGTACCGCTTAAGCAATGGGACGGCTGTTTGCCGGCCGCCTCGTCTTTACATGCCCAACCTGCCGGAATTTTCAGCGAAGTAATCAAGGACGGCTCGGGTGTTGAATACACCCTTGGCTGGGAAACGCCCTCGGCAATAAAGACGGACACGGGGTATCCCCTTATCATTTATTTGCACGGCGGAACAGGATCGCCATTAACCACTAAAGGGGAAAAAGCCTACGATATGCTCCAGCCCCTCGCGGACTCATTTTCCTTGTTTCTGGCCTCGCCTTCCGCAAACAGGTTTACGCCATGGTGGTCTCCCGAAGGAATCGAAAGGATTTTACAGACGCTGCGTTTCATGACGATGCGCTACCCCATTAATCCCGATAAAGTCTTTCTCGCGGGAGTTTCCGACGGCGCAACGGGGTGTTATGCCGCGGCCAATACCGCGTGCGGCCCCTTCGCGGGATTCATCGCGGTTTCAGGGTTTGGCGGCATGCTTCCCCAGGTTTCCATGCCTTTAATACCCGCCAATATCCGGCAAAGACCGATTTACAATGTCAACGCGGGCAAAGACCGTATTTATAGTATATCCCAAGTGGTCCAATTTCTCGATTGGCTGAAACAAAACGGCGTTATGATTGACCATAAGGAATATCCCGACGAACAACATGGTTTTGATTATCGCGCCCGGGAATTCGGGACCCTGGCCAACTATATACGTACGTGGAGCAAACCCACGCCGGTCAATGGCATCGAATGGACTTTCGTTCCGGGCTTTCCGTATTGCGTTGACAACCTCATCGATTGCGTGACCGACAACACCGCCCAATCGATTTTTATTAAGGCGTCCTGGGAAAGCGATACCTTGAATATATCAGCCGGCGGCATGAAAGAGATGATCGTTTCTTTTCTTGAAGTAAATAAGCCCGTTATTTTCGCGAAGCTCAGCGGAAATAAACCCTTAAAAATACGAGTCCTTTCTCCAACCGCTCTGCTTGCTTTTAAATCGATGCTGCATTCCGGGTTTCCCCGCGCACGGCTTCAGACATGTTATCGGATTAAATTTTAAACCACATTGTCCAACCCAACCCGCATAAACGTATTTTTAAAATAAAGGAGGCGTTTTATGGAAAAACACGCCATAACGATTCTTGCCGATGGATTTGAGGAGATTGAAGCGATAACTCCCATAGATTTATTGCGACGCGCGGGAATTAAAGTTACTGTGCTTGGACTTAATTCCCTTGAAGTGCGCGGATCGCACAATATTATTGTAAAAACCGAAATGCTTCTCGAAGAATTTCGCGATCCTTTCGATGCGCTCATTTTGCCGGGAGGGCCGGGTCACAAAAATCTTTTAGCTTCGCAAGCGGTGCTGGATTTGGTAATTTCCAGCAACAAGAATAATCTCTTGTGCGCCGCGATTTGCGCGGCGCCGTCAATACTGGGAACAGCGGGTATATTAAAGGGTAAGAAAGCCACCTGTTTTCCGGGATACGAAGATAAATTAGGAGGAGCGATATTCGTGGATAATAAAGTCGTGACCGACGGCGCCGTCATCACCAGTCGAGGGGCGGGTACGGCAATTGATTTTTCGCTAGAAATCATTTCGTATTTGGGGGGCGTAAATGCGTCCGCCGGAGTTGCCGGTAAAATTATTTATAAGGGATAAGCGCGAAAAGCAGGCATGGGCTGAAAGAACTATTCAAGGCCCGAATCGGACCCTTGGCGCAGCTCAAGGACAATCCGAGGGTAAAGGATGCGTATTTGGGAGGATGAGAAAAAAAAATATTAAATCGTTCTCAAAAAGAAATAAAGCTCTTGAAATACGCGTAATAAAGATGTATATTAATGCCCTCATAAGAAATTACCGCGGGGTGGAGCAGTCCGGTAGCTCGTTGGGCTCATAACCCAAAGGTCTCAGGTTCAAATCCTGACCCCGCTACCAATAAAAATAAAAAGGAACGGTGATCTTGCCGTTCCTTTTTATTTTTATAGCGGCTGGTATTGGAGGAAGAGCCTTTTCACCGCCGTATGCGACTCGACGCACAGGATGTGCAGAGAGCACGGCAAAGCTGCCGCCCATAGGGCGCTTTCCTGGATGGAAAGCGTGAACCATAGGCAGCCGCGAGTAAGCTTACGTTTTAAGCCTCCGAGCGAAATCCTGACCCCGCTACCAATACGAGGCCGGAGGGGTGTTTTTAATTTCCTTAGTCAAACGTGTTACCCAATCACAATATTAATGCTTGCTGTGGACAAGTTGGTTTTTTCCACAGCCTGCACAAGCGGATGCGTTTTAATTTCCTGGATCGCCTCGATATCGAGATTATAAAACCGCAATTCATAGGTTGGTGCGTTGAATTCGAGGGTCTCAAGCGATCTTTCAAAAGCCACCTGCTTTGCTTTAAGTTCCTTGCTTGTTTCTTTTCCCGACTTTTTAATTTCCGCTCCTTCACATACCATGGTCTTTATCGAATCGGATGATTGGTCCAAGCCTGAATTCTTTGGAAGCCCCAGAAGGGCGTCGCTTCCTTGAACCAAATCCTGCATCATGAATTGCTGATTTCCCACCATTGCAACGATGTAGCATTTAACCCTTGGATTGATCTGTTTAAGGGTTTCTTCAGCTTTGAAAAAGCCATCGCGGATTTCCTGAAGTTTCAAGGACGCCTCCATGATTTAAATTAAAGAACTGAATACGACAATAATGACGGAGCTGTCGCCATTCCATCCGATTATTGTTTATTCGGAAGGGAAAGTATATTTTAATTCATCTATAAAAACCGTCAGGCATTAAAAGTTTTTTTTCCAAATCCAAAGGGGAAACTTTTCGCATGAATGCCGATCTCCTCCCTCTGCTGATAAAACTTCAAAGCAAGACGATTACCTCACCGGAATTTAATACACTCAAACAGACAGTTTTGGGTATAGTAAGCAATAAAACACTAAATAGTGGTTTGAAACCTGACGACATCGAAGACATTACTTCGGCCATCTGGTTTAAATTCTGCGGCTCCTTTATATGCAATGAAAAAACAGGAGTCGAAAACCTTTTTGGTTATTTCATGCAAATCATATCGTCATGTATCAGCGATTTTTTTAGAAAAGACGACGCTTCTCTCTATAAAAAGACCCAGAATATCCTTAAAGACTCCGGGGAGTTTATTGTTCGTGAAAGTGATGGGCGTCCCGGTGAAAAAGTTTTAAAAACGAGTCCGATACGCTGGGAAATGGCGCGATGGTTCCCCATCAATTTGAAAAAATTCGATATCGTGTCCGTTGACGATGCAATGTTCGAGGATTATTCCAGGAAAGCGCTTTCGTTCGAAGAAACTATACGCCTAATAGACGTTAAAAAGAAGATCGTATCCCAGCAAGACAGCATCCGAGATGATGAGACGCTTCTCTATTTTAAAGGGGTGTTTCATGATTTTAAGAGGTTGTTTAATTGTAACGCCGGTTTTCTTGCGGCGCAGCTTAAAGAATTGCTTGCGCAAAAATTCTGGATAGAACCGCATGGTAAAACGTCTCTACTTGGTGAGAAAGAACCGGATGGTACGGAAGAAGAGCGTTACAGTGCTTCTCATGCAGCCGACGGCCTTTCTCGTCAGGTGTCTGAATTTGGAATATCTCATAGCGATCCTCCGGATTATTTTGTTGAACGAAGGCTCTTGATGTTGATTAAATCTATTGAAAACGATCATTCCCAGATTACGCCAACGCACCTTTGGATTTTTTTCGTCCAACTTGCTGAAAAACGGGAAATTCCTTTTGTCGAGCTATCCGAGAAATTAAAAGCAATTCCAGAACTGAAACATTTTGGGAAATCCAGTCTGCATGAAATGCAAAAGCTTACCGCAAATTCCTTTAAAAAGCATGGTATAGAAATTTCGGCATATTCCGCGGGCGTTATTTCGACCGTTCTCAAACGGTATTTTTTGCGCAAATATGGATTCGAGGTAAAAACATGAACGATAATTTTTCTAAAAAGAAGCCATTGGAACTGAATGATATTTACACGATAAAACCGGTTCGCTTCGATAATTTCGGAAGGCCATCTCCGGCATTTGGACAAATATGGACTGTGGGCAACCTCGATAAATGGCTGCCTGCTTCGCGCGAATTGCCCCTTAATATTCCCGTAGTAATCATCAACCCGGAATCACACGCAGGGCTGCTCAGGACCTGCACCGTGGTTGGATTCCACGAGTTGCGATCTTTCGCCGCTTCCGACGATATTTATTGCCGGGATGAAGACAAACTTCCGGAATCATCAACTATTGCTTTATGGTTATCTTGTGACCTATTCCCGCAACACCTTGACCAATGCATTGGTTTTCTTTCCAATTCCACAGCAAGTCTGCTTAAACGTAAAATTGCCGGAGAAAAAATCAATGACCCTTTAAGGGAATTTTCCGGCGGCCCGATAATCACCGATGCGGACTCCCGGATTGATTATCGGTCTTTCATGACGAAACAATTTGGAGCTTTTCTGCAGCCGGTGAAGTACTATTTGGAAATATGGAAAAAACTGAATGAAACTCTTGCAAGCCTCGATGTGCGGGAAGCTGAGGAATCAATAGCCCTGCAACGTGAAATTGATAAGCTTCTTGACAGTGGGACTTTTTCAGAAGATTTTAAATCCCTCATTCTCAGGGCCGGGGAAGAATCTTTCAAGAATGTTGAGATAGAGACCATTGAGGAACAGTTAAAAAGAATCGATTCACAAATGGGTGCCGGAACGCCGGATGCGCTTCGCGGCCGCCTTGCCTTTTTGCATAAATGTTTTGAAGATTCCCTGAAACCGGAAATACTTGCTCGCCTGGAACGGGAGATCCATGAACATCACCCAACAGGTTAGCGCACCATCGTTAGATCTTGATGAGCAAATCGCACTTTATTTTCTCATACAAAGCGAATTTGAAAGCCGAAAAGGCCCGGAGGCAAAACTCGCCTTTTTCGGCGCTGAATGTCCTCCGACTGTCGCGGCATTAACAAAAGGCAGGGACGGCGACCCGCGTCGCGACTTGTTTGAGTTGTTCAAAGTGCATGCGAGCGTTGAATTCCGCCCACAGGAACGAGTGGCCCAGGGTCTACGCAATATTCTTGCCCGCTCTTCCCTATTCCCGGTCAATTTTCTTCAATGCTGCTTTGTTCTATCAAAATCATACCGCATTCGCTATTTCGACCTCGCGGAAAGCCTGTTGACCATTGAAAAGGGAAAGCGCTATCTTATTGAAAACGAAACCCTGCTTACCGGCAATGGTGACCGCAGTAGGTTTTTGATTGAAATGCGCTGGAAGCTTGGCAATGAATTTGTCCATACCTGTATTTATCTCCGGCTGTTTGACCAGGCGAGAAAAGCGGTTAAAGAAAATTGTGAATTGGCTTCTGGTTTGAGTGAAAGAGAAAGACTGCTTGCCAGCGTGGGCGCTGCCTTTCTCGAATTCATGGCTGCGTATCAGGGCGGCATGGTTTTCTTTAAGGCAAAAGAACTGCTCCGGGAATGTCGCAAACAAGCGAATGCAAAGGGTATTCAATCGCTTGCCGACCATATTGAACTATACGAAGCATTCTGCAATGTTTTCCCCAGGGTTTCAAGCGAAATGGCCGAAGTTCTTCCGGTGTTTGAACGGTTAACCGGAAGCGAATACCTGTTGGTAAAATGCTTTAGTCGTCTCGGCGCCGCTGCGTGCTGCCACGCCAATGGCGACCATTCGACGTTTCAAGCATGGTTCAAGGAATACCGCTCGTTTTTAGAGAACCGCAACGACAAATCGGAAACGGTATTTGAATTTCGCAATAAAAACCGGGCGGTCCCGTTTTTTTATTTGCTTGAGCAGGAACTGGCGCTCCACTACGACGGGCATGACATCGATGAAGCCATAACCACAGTCCGCAAGCATGCCGATGCGTCGGTCCGTTCCTTCGAAAGGATACTTTCGGTCAGGCATCGCATGGCGTTCGCCCCGCAAGTATACGATTATTTCAGGATGCTGCTCCGTTTGTGCCTGCAAAAATTAACCGCCGCCGGGATGGTTGATAACGAGACTATCCGTTTCATGACGATTTTCATGGAAAAAGGGCGGCGGGCTTCGGCGCTTTCATGGTATACCGAAGATGATGTTTTTTTCGATACCGCATGTGAAGACCCCATTGCCTCAATACTGCTTGAGAATTTTGAGCGGCCTCGCGAGAAACCGGTCATGGCGCTCATCGAGCGTAGCAAGATCGAGCCCGATTCGCGTTTTGTTTTTCTCACCGATAGGCCTGAACCTTTTTTAATTTGGTATCAAAACGGCAAACAGGCACTTATTCGGGCGGAAAGCGTTAATGACGCGATTGAACAATTTATTCAAGCAAGCAACCCACAAAACACAGGTGAGTATCGCCGAATATATCTTTTTATTGATGCCCATTTAGCGGAAACCCTCGGCGGTCCGTGCGAAAAGCTTAAGAAAGCATCCGGGAATACGCTCCTGCTGTATGCGGAAGACCTCATTCGTTTTGTCCGTAAACAACGATGGGAAATTAAAGCAAAGGCGAAATATTTAGTGCTGTATTCCCGATATGATTCAGCCGCGGACACGATGGATAATGCAATTGACAAGTCGATTGTGTTAATTGATACCTGGTGCAATGAGAATGAAATCGCCCTGGAAAAACGCGAAATTATCAATAAAGATGGCGTCAAAGGTTTTTTCGATTCCGTTGCTAAAGCGGATATCGTGCATGTTTTTTGTCATGGCGAGCATGGCACTTCCCCGCTTCAGCAGCGGTTGCGCTTTAATGACTTTACGATCACCTTGGCTGATTTGTATGAAAACAAAAATGCAGTTGCCGGAAAGGCGTTTTGTTTGTGTGCCTGCCGCTCCGGGAGCGACAGTTCGAAAGCGCATAGTGAACATATTTCATTTGCATCCGTCCTTGCGGCAATGGGTGCATTGATTGCGTATGCACCATTGGAATCGCCGTTTGTGCGGGATTTGCCGGAAAGGACGGAAGAATTTCTGGATATTTTGGAAGGGAAACCCGTCTTATATAGTTCAGGGTGGCGGGCGGTGGTGTGAAAGAATTGCAAAAACAACAAAGTACGGCAGATAAATTTTAAACAGGAGAGACACTGTGGAAAGTTTTACCCTTAAGATAAAAACGCTAACGCCGATTTGGACTGGGGATGTGAGTATGAAATGCCCCGAAATCAAAACACAGTCGATTTTGGGTGAACTTCGTTTCTGGTATACGGAGGCATTAAGATGCGCAGGTGTAAAAATATGTAGTGATAAAATGTGTAATCACGATCATAAAAAACATCCGGAATTAAATGATATCTGTCCGGTATGTAAAATTTTCGGATGTACAGGCTGGAAATGCAGATTTGATCTGAGGATTTCTGGCGGTAAAGAAGCTTATAGAGTAAATGACGTAATTTCACCAAGTGGACTAAGAGATAGGAGAGATAATCCACATGCATACAGGTTTTCTCAAAGATCTGGCGTTGAAGGATCAGAAATCTGTATAGTCTTTAAGTCAGCATTTGGAGCAGATAGCTTTAAAATACCTATCGCCCTTTTAAAGTTCTTATCCCACCATGCAGCTCTAGGTGCACGAACACAATGGGGGTATGGTGTTTTTAGTATTATTTCCAGTGCAAGCAATGATAGGTTCGTAAACCAAGAGTCTACCCGGGAACAAAGCGTAACAGATTTAATAAGCTTGATTAGAATTTACAAACCGGGTTTAGCGAATTTGTTTGTAAATTACTTTTTTTCTGAATGGACACCAAACACATTGCCCAAAAGCATAGACGAGTGCAACAAATGGATGGTTATTAATAGTAAATATAATCTCCGGCAAATTATTAGGCAGCATCCAGAGTGCGCACGCTGTAAAACTCTTCGGCATGAAATATTTGGAGCCGTCAGACCTGATAAATTTAAATCAAAAATATGCATGAGCAGGGTTTATCAACGAAATCCAAACGAAATGCGCATTCGTGTTTGGGGTTATGTACCCAAATATTTACATTTTTGCCCAACGCACTTCAGTGAACAAAAAACAATCTTTAATGCAATTAGAGACAAACTTACAGGAGTTGCTTCCGAATGCTATTGGAAAGAAGGCATATGATGACCTATGACTATATAGGATACTTAATAAACAATCCAAATCGGTTCTCAGCAAAAAGTCTTGGACTTGCAGTAATGTGTTATAAGGATAAGGATTCCCGAGATAAGATCCGCTCGGAATGGATTAGAAAAAAACGTAGTGGTGACGGCGCTCTATTCCCTTCTAATCTCCAAATGTCCACATTTCCCACCGACGACCCCATCGTCCTGCCATCCCGCAATTCCGTCCTTATCGAAATCAAGTTCACCCTTGCCACTCCTTGGTATTCCAGATCAGAGGAGAAATTCGCGCCCATAGATAATATGTGCTGTAAGGACTATCTGACAGGGCTTCCCATGGTGCGGCCGACGTTGTGGAAAGGCCAATTCCGTACATTGCTGGAGCAGGAACTACCTGAAGGCAGACCGGAAAAGGCCAAACTTAAGCTCCGTATCAACGGGCTCTTCGGATCGGATAAAGATGATGTAAAAAAGGAAAACGATTGTCGAGAAGGCCGTTTAATTTTTTATCCTACATACTTTGATAAGTTCGAGGGAGAAGTTATCAGTCCGCATGACCGGGAAAAAGGAATCGCGCTTCAACCGATATATTACGAAGTCGTGCCGAAAGGAACCACGGGCGTTCTGAAGATGCTTTATTTTCCGTTTGATCTGGTTGCAGATAAAGACGAAATCAAAACAATAAAATCTGATGTCGGATTCATTTGCCGAAAGGCAAAAACATTATTAACTGAATATGGCTTTTCGGCAAAAAAAACAATTGGGTGGGGCATCGCAGAAGATAATGTGTGCATTAAGTGGACAGCATCCGGCCTACTATGGCATAAAATATTTGGCGATAATCCGCAGGAAAATGTTTCTAATTCCGAGGCGCTGTACAGCGCGGAATTTGATCCTGAAGAAGGAGAATTGTTTGATTTCAATCCGTTGAATGGGAGAAACACATGAGTCTGCTTGATATACTTACAGAAGAAAAAAACAAAGAGGCGATACTTCTCGCCGAGCTCGGGGCGTTGCTGCATGATGTGGATAAAAGAATGGAATGTTTTTTGGAAAATCCCGACTTTCATTCAAAAAAAAGTCTGTGGGACAGCGAAAAAGGTTATGTAGGTAAAACCGTCAAAGAGGCAAGAACCGAACTTTGGGAAGAACTAATAGGATGTGATATTGATATTAAATTCAAGGATTTTAGTCTTGCAAATTTGAAATCCGGAACAAATGAAGTAGAAATAGACCCTAACAAATTCGGTACGGTTCGTGATTTTTTTTCCGATCACCATGAGAACCATCCCATAGCACCGCTCTCTTTTATTTCGCATATTATTCATGGCGGACTTTGCGGCACTGATGGAATTGATTCGGAAATGGATAAAAATGCGACCCAAAAGCAGGAAAAGGGGAAGAGTTTTAACATTGATTCCCCCTTTGGCAGATATATCCGCATTGTAGATACAATTAAACACCCTAAAGATCCCAATTTTATCAAAGCATTAGAAAATATTCTGACGAACTACAAAACCGGTATCTGGGACGAACTCATTAAACCGGTAAAGGATTTATTTAAGCATGCTCTTGGTGCAACTCAATATCCCTGCAACGATGTCACCCTCTGGGCGCACTCCTACTCGGTGGCAACACTTGCCAAGGCAACTCTGGCAAAGATTCTCATCGAGTACGCGTATCTGGAGGCGGCTGGCGAACTTGACACAGGCGAAAACCGTTACATCCTTCCCGCCCGTACCCCGGGCGAGAACGAAAACACAACCGACTTCACATTCCTCCGCGTGTTTTTCGACCGCGATTATATGCTCTCCCGCGCCCAGAAGACTCTCGACATCCTTGCGCTCAATGATGCAATCGAAAGCCTCCAGGAAGAGTTGCGGAAGTTTGTTTCGACTAATCTTCTCATCGGCAACGAAACCTATCACGACGAGGAGATGCAGCTTTTCTGCATACCAAAGCTTGAGACATGGAAATCGAAGGAGGATGACCTAAAAGGGCTTAATGAGCGGTTTCGCGACGAAGTAGAGTTGAAGTGCAAAGAAAGGATGGAAGAATTATTGAGGAACGGTAATATGCACGAATTCCCTTTCGAAATCAGGTTTGCCGACGATAAGTTGGATGATGTCAACGTTTCGAAGCGCATTCTCAAACGCAGCTCCCAGCTTATGAATAAAACACCTTTACTCCGGCAATCATCTGTGCTTCTTTCTGGTATTAATTTTGGATCAAACATGGATGGGCACGGCAGATGCGAAGTTTGCGGTGTCAGATTCAACGAAGCATTTGATAATGATGATGGGTGGCTTTGCAAAGTGTGCAATGATAGGCGCGATGCAGCCAGCCAGAAACGCGGTCTGGAAAAAAAAGAATTTAAAGACAAAGGTGGAAAAGAGAAAAATCGATTCGGCGCTACTGGCCAGTTTACGACTGATCTTGGTGCGTGCGTTGCTCCGTTGCCCGACGGCAGCAAAGACAACAAGCTGACGCTCATTACCATTCACTTCGACATTTCAGCCATTCGTAAGGGAGAGATTTTCAATGCAACCACGGTAAAAGCCAGTGAAGAAAAACGGAAAAACTCATCGCCCGGACGGCTCTATCGCTGCTGGGAGACGCTTCGGTTCTTCGGCAAATCCTTTCTTGAAGATGCAGGAGCTCCCATTTATAGGCTCAATGGTGAACAACCAGTATTTCCCATCCTTACCGATTCGCCGAAGACCATACAGTTTGTTGCCTCGGCATGCAGTACGGAGAGGATCGTTTCACATCTATATAACGAGTACGAGAAACAATTCGGCAAGTTCCGTGCTGTGCTTCCCATGTCCATTGGGTGTATATTTTTCCATGACAAATTTCCGTTCTATGTTGTGCTGGAGGCGGCGAAACTGATGAAGGGATCCCTGGCAGTGAGCGATACGGTGGCCCCGGCAAGCACCCCGTCAGTCTGGCTTGTCGGAAAGACCGCTCCGGCTTCAGGCGGCGATATGGTTCGTACAATCGAGGTCATCCCCGTTTCTGTCGGCGCATTCGGCAATGTGGCTGGCCCAGTACAGTGGCAGATACCACGGCTCTTGAGTGATGGTCGGAAAGACGACTTTCACCCCCGCTTCAAACTCGCCGACGCCCCTATCAAACATATCGACGACCTTGCCGAAAACGACAAAATCTTCGTCCGCGACGGTCGCTTTGATTTCATCTTTCTTGATTCCGCCGTCAGGCGGTTCGATATTCTTCCCGACGGCATCCGTAACCACGCCTACGGTAAACGCCCGTCATACCCTCTGTCGGCCTGGAAGAACTTTGAAAAACTTCGTAAATTACTCGCCCGTCTCAACGACACCCAGGTCAAAAGCATCGAAGGCGCATTGACCGACAAAATGCGCGCCTGGCGCGAGGAGTGGCATGATAAAAATGAGCCCTGGACTCCAAACAACGTTATCCGCAACTTTTGCGAAGCGACGCTCTTTTCGGCCAATATTTTCGGCAATAAAGACGGCATAACTCTCGACGAACGGAATCTGCTCATAACTGCCGCAGTGAACGGCATGTTGCTTGACGCAATAGACTTTTTCGTTCGACTCACCAAAACGCTCAAAGAAAACCGACCCGATTCAACCGACAATTTAACAAGGAGAAACGATATATGAGTGAAACAGCGATTAAACCAAAACCTTTTGCTACGAAACATTTCATCGCCCGCGCGCTCGACCCCATCCACATAGGCACGGGCGGCGAGCGCATTGGCAGAGTAGACCAGACCGTTGTCCGCGAACCGGCCACAAACGTGCCGAAAATCCCCGGCACGAGCCTCTCCGGGGCACTGAAGTTTTTTCTTGACCTATCGTTGCGGGACAAAAAAATCAAGGACGAGAATGTTATCTGCGCATCGACAAACGCCAGTGATAAGAAGCATGACCATGCGAAAAAAGACAGGATCGCATACGAAACATGCCCGGTCTGCTACGCCTTCGGTTACACCCCGCCAACTGCGAAAGAGGATGAAGGCGGAACCTCAGCCCAGGGCATCCTCCAGTTTACCGATGCGCAACTGATCGCATTCCCGATCCACAGTATGGTCGGGCCGGTGTGGATCACCACGAAACCGCTACTCAAGGAGTTTTTCGACGGAGGTGACGGGAATGACTTGACAACAGATATAATCGTTATTCCCGGAGGGAGCGCCATAAATGCTGTTGGCAGCAAACTTAATTTAGGCTGGGCGTATCTTGACGCGGCGCCTGATGCGGGCCTTTCCCTTGAGACCATTCTTCTCCACTGTCACAATTCAATAAAACCCACTATCCAACGACTCGTCATTCTGCCGGAGTGGCTATTTTCGCAGATTGTAAATGACAACATGGAGGTGCGTACTTCGGTTGCGATTGATCCCCAAACCGGCGCAGCGGATGGCGGCGCGCTTTTTACCTACGAAGCAGTCTCCAGAGGCGCGCTGTTCGGTTTTGACATTGTGGAAAATGACTATCGGGGAAAATGGGATGGCGTCCAATGGACTGAGTCGGAGAATAATAAAAAGACTGCTGATGCCACTACGATGCTTATAAAACATGCTTTTCCCGGCATTGAAGCCGTGGGTCTCGGCGGTATGACCACACGCGGGTTTGGCAGGATGAAGATAGTAGAACAACCGTCACCTGCTAAGAAAGCGGGGGAATAATGAGCAACCTCGATTTTATAGCAGCGAAACATGGGCAGGATTTTGGAAAAAGCGGTAACGAATCCATTAATGACTCTCTAGATATCCTCCACCGAAATGGCATCTATGCGATGTTTTTGTGGCTGCATGAAAACAAGGGTGATCGTGGAGCATTATGCAAAGCGCTCAATGAATTCCTGCTGGACCATGAAATCAAACCCTGCTGGAAGGTTGAAAATCAGGCGCAACCCGTATCGTTTTTTAATGTTAATGACCCCGGCTCTGCACTTCTGTCCGTCCGGGAAATGTTGACAAAGGACCTCCACACCATGTTTTTCATCAAAGACCTCATCGACCGTATGCTGACCTATGCCCGGCACATGGCCAAAGTTAAACAAGCTGCAACTGAGGGGCAAACCAATGGACAGTAAACCAACCGGAACGAACTGCTGGAAAGCAACCATCGAATTGTGTTCGCCCATGCAGATCGGAGCGGGTACGCTCGGGTTTGTTGAAAAGACCGAACTCTTTGTCCCACCGCGAGTGTTATGGGGGGCGTTTACCGCCGCAATGACAAGGAAACTTTGTGGGAGCATGGGCGATGACTATAAAGAAATCGGCGCTCTTTTAGGGGGATCAACTCCTGAAAAATGTTTTTCCACATTCTTCCCAAGCGAGGATAGTGGCGCAACCTTCTGGATACCCCGTTATAATAATGGCGAGCGGTATTGGTATCGTCACTCGGATTATAAAACTTTATTTCCCGAGGAAAAGCCGCGTTCGGAAGCTGAAATGCGTTCACGGCTTGTTACGGGCATCACCGGCCAGGCAACCGATCCGGAGCGCATGGCAACCACCCATAATACACTCCATGAAACAGACCTGATCAAACACCGTGTGCGGGATAAAGAAGATCAGCCAGGACGGTTTAGCCTGATCACGATCTGCTTTACGGGCTTTTTAGCGCTACCGGAAACAATAGGGCTAAATGGGAAGTCAATGCGTTTTGATGAAAATAATCTCAAAGATCTCATCAACTCCCTTCGCCTTGGCGGCGGGAGAAAGCGGGGACATGGGATAATTAAATGCTTCAGCGGACCCTTAATAGTAAATCCCGGAATTACAAACTTCGCGGAAATCGAACACCCTGATCCGGCAATGAACGAGAAAAAAATCCTACTTACGCCGAACCACAAAGTGGTCTCTACAAAAGGAAATATCGTCGACGGCAGGGCTTTTCTCGCGGTGTATCGACAGTACGATAATACAGTGAAAAACAAAGGGTACGGGAGGGATTTTTCAGAAGGGGATTTGTGCTGGGAGGTTGGGTGCGTGATTGAAACCGAAAAGACCTTAGCTTAGTGATGTGAAAGGATGCTATATGACATATTTGGTATTAATTGATGAATCGGGTAATTTTAAAAATGATCAAGACGGTTCTATAGTTGGCGGTTTAATTACTACCAAAACCCAAAAGGAAATTATCAATCTTTTAAATGGAATTTTTGTTCAAAAATGCTTTGAGAAATTTGAGATCAGCGACATACATATCGCCCCCTTATTGCATCCTAAAGAAGAAAATTGCGGGACAAGCGAAGAGCGGACTCGATTTCGTACGATCTTCTCTGAAGAAAAGCGGGAGGCATTCGCACAAGCCTGTTTTACAATATCAGACCAAGTAGCGGAAAGGTATTTTGCGAGTCAAAGTATAACAGAGAGATGCGGTATTGATTCTCAGGCCCGCTACGGAGCCAATCTCCTTGCTGCCATGGAATTAGCCCTTAATTATATCAGACCTTTATCTAACGAAAGTGATGTAACTTTTTTAATCGCACCCAGATCTTCTGTAAACTATAATAGAGGATCGGTTGTGAAAGATTGGCATACCTATCACACAGATTTAATTTTTTATTTAAGAGAATCATTTCAAAATAATTGGCCTGGCAAGCTGAATGTTTTAAATAGCCCAGATAGTAGTTATCCTGAAATCTGTTTGGCGGATGTTGCTTGTTATATGATCAAACACAATCACCAATTCGCCAAAGAATTGCTGAAAACGAAACCTCAAAACTCCTCCGTTGTCCAACAGATAATCCATAGAGAAGCGATTAATTTGGTCATTAATAGAAAAGAATACCTTTCGGCTTTCAAGCTGGCCAAAGACCGAAAGGAGGAAAAGAACATACTTGAAATTCTTCGAAAAGAGGAAAATCCGAATGTTTTAAAACAGCAATTAGACGCATATCTGAATTACGGACAAATATTGATAGAAAACCGGACGAACCAAAAAAACGCACTTTCGATAGCAAATATGATTTTTTCGCTTACGCGTGAAATTGCTGAAAAACAGCTTTTATCAGCGATGGCAGATAAAGATAAAAAACGATGGCTTAATCTTGTTTTAGCGAGCATAGATGGACTCATTATTTGCTCTAATCATTCTGGCGCTGTAGATAAAAATAACGCGCTTGAAAACTGTTTTAATGAAACAGTTAGAAAACATTCCCATTTGGTTTCAGTAGTTGATAGAGAATATTTAACGATAGAAGTCAGGAATCGAGCTTATAACAATGAATTCAACACCTACCAATTTGAAAAAATAATTGGTGAATTTGAAACCGTTGTAAAGCGTCGAAGAGAAACAGTTCCAGAAGGATTGGAAACATTAACGGGGAAAATGCTTGGAACCATTGGACAGGCCTATGCGTATGCAGCCAGATTGCAGGGCGATCAAGAAATGGTGCATGCATATCAAAAATCCTCCGAAGAATATTTAAACTTAAGCCTTTCTTATTTTATCGGTGGCGATCAAGATTATGTACAATCGGTGGGATATCTTTCGCAATTATCATGGGAAATGAAAAAATATGATAATGCCTTACACACACTCCTTTTACTCCCGCAGTATCGAGCCATCGGAAACAATGATTTGTCTTCAATTGACGGGAAAAAAACAGCAATTTGTTCTATTATAAAAACAATAATTGAAAAAGAGTATCAAGAACTTAACGGAATTTTTGATTTAGTCAATTTAATGCGGATTGCCGTGGAAGAAAAAATAGTTTTTAATGCGATAGAAATGGATGATCTGGAAAAATTTGTTGAAAGTAGAAAACATTTTACGGCGCATCCGTATGAATTACTATTTAAATGGATGGGGCTCTATTATTTTCAAAACCATTTTCCAGAAAAAGCCGTGGCAATGCTCGAATCTTCTATCAATCTTGCTGATACACTTGGATTTGCTGGCAAAACAATTGCTGTTTCCCCGTTAGGATTGAAAATAATCGCGGCAGAAGTAAATGTAGCCAACAAGTTCGATAATATTTATAATAGATTATCTGAACTTTTTGTTTTTTCTCATGATTTTAAAAAATATATAGACTGTATCGGTGGGACTGATCAAATGAGAAAAGACATAGAGAATAAGGATGTAATTCAAATTGCGCGTTGGCTTCCCTTTGGATACGCATAATTTAAAAAAAAGGATCCCTTTATGCATTCCTGTCCTCACTGCGGAAGAACGGCGAAAAAAGCTCTTTCATCGAACTGGTTTCCGGTATACACTTGCCGGAAATGCCGACATAAATATTGTTCCGATGACGGCCCGCCCTGTCCGAAATGCGGGGCGAAAGAGTATGGGGAATACGACAAGGTGCATGCATAGACCGATAGGGAAAAGGGGAATTGCGTAACAATCCATGCCACAATTAAAAACTTTCAGCAAATTAAAATCCTTTTCAGTGACTATGCGTACCTGGTTTGCCTGCATCTCCGGCGGAGGGCGTGTTTCGCTGAATGTATGTCCGAAATGTAATGATCTGACCTTCATTCAGATATTGGACCTTGACAATAACAAGAGTGGAATTTGTAAAAAATGCGGATTTTCCGATGACCGGAATGCTGCAATGGGGGCTAACAATAAATGGGCGATCTCGAAGACCGTTCAAGCACATGAGGATATAAGCTTGGCCGCAACCGACGCGGTGATGGCCCCACCTCCATCGAATCGCACCTCCCCCGCGGTGGTGCCGACTCATTCGCAGCCGCGAGGAACCCGATGGATAATTCCGCTGCTACTGACGAATGATAGAGAGACCGTTAAATCCGCCACCGGGGAAGACGCGTCGAATTTCCGCAAACGCCTGGCTGCGAACTTGGGCGGCACGGAAATGCCGCTGGACGAAGTTCCTGATTTTGTAAGCACTTGGCCGAAAAGCGCCGAAAAGTTCCAACCTTTTTTCGAGCGCCCTTGCGTATTTGTCGTTTATTTCCGCGAGCACGGACCTCTTCCGGCAATTGTTTCGCCTGCATTTGAATTGCTTATGATGGATGCGCCATCCATATCAATATTCTTTTTTCTGCCGACTACTGGTAATTCACCACTTCGGGTAAAAGTTGAAGAAACGTTTCTTCTCAATTCCGGACGTACGCTGACGATCCACGAAACAAATGGCTTTGACGAAGCGCGGCAATGCGCCTGTATCGCCGAGACGAAAGCCGCCATTGAAAAGTGCGATGTGGCCTTTATGCCATTTTATGAAAATCCAATATCCCTCCATCTTTCAACGATTTCCTTGCCTTATCTGCTTCCCTATCTGCGCATTTTTCGTGAAGAACCTTCGATTTCGGCATTCTATGCCGCGATGGAATATCTGCTGATGCTTAATCATCTGTTGCTGTTTATCCGTGTCGCAACCACACCACCCGGTGAGCGTCGGTCGGAACTGAATGGCCGACTGTTTGTTGTCAAAAGGGAACTTTCCGACGGGATATTCGCTAAGTTACTCGTGCAACGTGACGCTGTGGTAACCTCGCCTGTCGATAACCTGTTGGATAAATGTCCCGAAGAACGCACTATTGGTGACCTGAAATGCGTTCTCGATACTCTTGATGTGGCGTTGCAGCTTCCGCGTAATCCGTCATGGAGGGATGTATGCCCGGCCATAGTAGCGATCCGTAATGCCACCAAAGGACATGGTGTAGTCTATTCGGTAAATAATGAAGCGATCCGTTCCATACTCTCCATTGCGGTAGCGTTTACAAAAACTATTTACGAGCAACGATGGAAAACGCTCGCATGGTTTAAGCAGACATGGGAGACCTTTAGAAGCGAATGCTTTGTATATGGTACGTTTGCATGCTCAGCATACGGTCCCTTTGAGAATAGGGAGATGGCGATTAAAACAGGTGAAGAACGCCAATCGTTTGACCTATTCGTTCGAATGATTGACGGGGGCGATCTCCTTTTGTACGAAGGTCTCAGCGACGATAAGACGAGAATTGTATATAAACGATATGCAACCGGAATCCATCTTGAAGTTCCCATGGTTGAGATAAAAGGCGAAGAGAACCTCCAGGCGCAACCTGAAAAAACTATATGAATCGAATTGTTTTCAGCACATTATTGGTTTTCCTATGCCTATGGGCCGTAAAGAAATTTTGCGGTCTTCGGGTGCGAGCAATAATCTTTAGGCACATTCCCTTGCCGCTGTTTACGGTGTTTGCCTGCAGCGGATTATGCACTGTGTTTTCGACTATATTTTGGGCGGAACTTCAAACCCGTGCCCATACCGACCCCAAGTCGTTTTCCGGAACAATACAGATATTTTTTGTTTTACTATTGATTTTCTTGTGCTTGTTTTTAATTACCTTTTTTAAAATGACATTTAAGCGGGAATTCTTTTGTAAACTTCCTTTGAAGCAAAAGGCGTCGGCAATATTCAAATTTGTTTTCATCTCAGGGTGCTTGCTTTTTCTCATACTTTTTGCGAGATGGACGATCCTGCATTTTGCTCTTTCAGGATTTTTGGTCAAATTCGCATTGGTGTTTGGAATGTTCATAGTGCCTGCGATACCATTTCTGCTCCTTTTAGATGCATATTTATTCCGGCGGAATCTGATCCATCGGTTGACTGGCAAAAAAGTCGGCATACGGTATCTTCAAAGTCTCGGCTCCCTTGAGCTAACTTTTGTAATTAATCAATCGCATTTGCAAGGTCATTTTTGCACCAATCTCGTTCGGACCATTGCTCCCAGTTTTATATATACTGGAAAATTTTACACGATTTGGGTCCCGCTGGTCTCTGATTTGTCCACTCGCATAGCCGCATATTCCGACCTGGAAGAGCGGTTCGATCCCTGGTCTCTTCAAAACAACGATGATCCAACAATCAATGCAACACTGGATTTTGAGCGCAATATTCCTTTCGGTCAATCAATGCACAAGGCTGGCGGCGTCCGTAAGGCTTGGTTCCTTGATTCCTCCGATTATTACGTTGTAAGAAAACACTCCAAGCGGGCACCGGATTTTGAATGGCGTTTTTCGCGCGTGCTTGATAATGTTTGTTTGGTTGTCGGCAAAAACACATCGAATGATGAAATTGCCCTGTTCGAACGGATACGCGCCCTTAATCCTACAATTGACGCTACGGCGATTGTACTGGATACCCCGTCATGGAGCAGGATACGAATGTCGCTTCACAATGCCGATGAAATCGCAAGTGTTGACGGAGAGCGCGTTGCCGAGCGTGAAATATTGCATAGTTTCATGCTTTCCGAACGCAACCGCATAAAAAGGCGAATAGAAACGCGTTCGGCCTTAGATTGGCTGGTAGACCTTAAGGCAGTCATTGCGAAAATTGAAGACATCAAGCATGAATCGGAAAAGAATGGTTCGGGAAGAAATGGGGAGGCGGAGAAAATCCGTACTGATTATTTGACCTCTTTGCAGTTACGGTACAATCCCGAATTCGTACAATCCGAGTTCGACCGAAATGCCATTCCTGCCTCTTTGCGAGACTTTTTGTTCGAGCCCGCTCGCGATCTTATAGCCAGGTTTTCTCATGCGCCTAATTATTTTGAGAGGGTATACATCGCTTTCAATATCCTCGAGCTTATCGTCCGGTCGGCTGTCGCCTTTCATCTGGCTAATCTGCCCGGCGGCCATTCTCTCCGGAAGGAGTTTCCCGGCGGCATAACCGGAAGCGACGGGCCACATGGCGACGTCGCCGATTACACTGACCTGGTGCGTTTTCTTGTGGAGGGACCAGGCAAATCCGGTCTGTCAAACGATTTTTCGCGGCACCTGTCCCACGGGCTAATACAGGCAGTTGAACCTCCGGGGCCAAAGCTCATCGATAGATTGAAGCTGATTATTTCCTGCGACGATATTCGCCCATTGAAGACCGTTTCCGATTTTTTGTGCCTCTCGGTAGAAATGCGAAACCAAGTCCGGGGACACGGAGTAGTGACGCCACTAGTGGCATCTATCTGTTATCCGGTGCTTTTGCACTGCCTAGCGCATGCCTGCCGTTATGTCGCTGGGTTCGCGCCGGTGTTTTCACAACGGGGTCCCGGCGGAGCCTTGGTCGATATCGACGGAATGACAATAAACTGTTCGCCGTTTATAATTTACTTAAACGAATCAAAAGATTTCTTTTTCCTGGAAGGTAGGAAAAAAAAGAGCCTGCTCTACGTGGGGTATGCATCCGGAGAGCGGTTTAAGCCGGCAACCTATGTCGTCGAAGGCTCATCATGATTGCATACCTGTCGGCATTATGATCTGGTCCGGCATCCCCGCAATCCGGGGAGCATGACAAAGTGCATAGACCAATAGAAAAAGGGGAATTGCATAGCAATGGGTTTTACTGCGTTTTCGGAAATTCATACAATGGGCGCGTCCCACGCGCCCGACCCGTCACCGTCCCCCGCGGGCTTGTACACCCTTTCGCTCCCCTATCGCCGCCTTTGCATTTTCACTGACCTTCCCTCCGCCGCAATAGGCGAATTCAGCGGCGCCACAATCCGCGGCGGCTTGGGATATTCGTTGCGCAATGTTGTATGCAACCGGCCCGGAATGGATTGCGCGGGTTGCGAGCGCACCAGCGGCTGTGTTTTCGCACGATGCTATGGCGAGCAATCCTCCGGGCCGGACGTCCGCCCCTTCACGCTTTTTACCCAAGACGATGAAGGCGGGATTTGCATTGTTCTCACGCTTTTTGCGGATGCCGTGACTCAAACAGATATTTTTCTTAGGGCATTTCAGCATTTCGGGATTCGTGGAATAGGAAAACAAATGCAACGGTTTGCTGTCCGGAAAGTGACCGGCACAAACGAATACGGCAAGATTAACATATTTCCCGGAAAATCCGAGTATGGTGAAATTTTGATCAGGTTCCTTTCGCCATTAGCTCTAAAGGTAGGAGGGACGATCCTTGACCGGTTCGAGCCGGAAGTATTTCTTAATATGCTTTTCAAGCGCGTTGTTGGGCTTTCCGCACTCTCTGGGGAGATGGTTCCGGGAACGAGGGCTATACCGGAGATTGATGACGCCATCAAGACCGTCCGAATCAAGCAATCATCTATAGACCATAGACGCTTTGACCGCTTCAGTACCCGGCAGAATCGCACGATTTGGTGCCATGGCATCCAAGGCAAAGCCGTTTTGGATGGCGATATCGGAACCCTTTTGCCACTATTACGGGCCGGTGAGATAACCGGCGTTGGGAGGGGAACTACGCTTGGCTATGGAAGGTATGAAAGGAGAGAATTCAGGAGTCAGGAGTCATAATTAATAAAAACGGTAACTTTCAAGGTTTGATCAAAAAAACGAAGGTTGTTGTCTGAAATTTATCCAGGATTTATCTTAAGAATGAGCAAAATGTCGATTTTAAAGCAATTTGGCCGATTTGTTTATAAAAACACCGGTTTTTTACCCTCTGTCAAGGTCGTAGTTACCCACTGACGTCGGTTGGGATTGAGACAATAACCGTGATAAGTAGAAATAATGTAGAAATGTGTCGTAGTTACCCACTGACGTCGGTTGGGATAAAAAGACAGGGGTCAGTATTCAGGAGACAGAATTCAGGAGTAAGGGATATTACTATGACAGGCTGGATAGAAGAATATCTTCTCCAGGAAGCGAAAGATGCGGTAATGTCGGTCCTTGATAAAAACGGTGACGATTCCGTAATTGAGCTTGATGATTTGCGGATTATCATAAAGGAAAACGCGCCGGATTATGAGCAACAGTCCAAAGGCAGGTTCTATCTCGCAGCATTTGAAATCAACGGCAATAACTATGTGCTTTTTGCCCGCTGATCGGTAAAAGAGCATTGAAGTTCTGTCTACCTACCTTCGCTTCGCAAACAAAAAATATTTCGGACAATTCCAGATTCCCTCCGTCTATTAAGACATACAATGAAATTCGAACAACCTTTTTCAAGGAGGCAGTATGTCCGACTCACATTCCAGCACTCATAACGTAAGCGGCCTCGCCGACTGCATTGCCGGAACCCACACCTACCGCACGGACATTAGCGATGGCGATCGCCATATATCCGGCTTTGGTGGGACGCGGGAGGAAGCCGAGCAGAACGCATCAGATAAGTGGGATGACGATTAGCGGAGAACGGCGCGGTGTAAAAGCCGCGCTTCTTTTTTGCTGACTATGATTTATATTATTTGGAGGGTGGGAAAAACATAACGCGATTGAAGGCCATTTAATTTTTCAAAGAAGGCCTCTGGTAAAGTATTGACATGGAACAAGATCTTACCAATAGGATGGACAAGCTTGAAAAGGAAGTCCATCGAATCAATCGTCTCTTCGAAAAAGCTTGCCAATACCAGCATGCCAACCCATCCGCGGCATTGTGGCAAGCGCGGGTCTCCGCAGAAAGTATTTGTAAAAGAATTTATGTGGATTTGGGTCTTGAAAAAAGCGGAAAACCCGCCTCGAAACAAGAATTAGATTCGCTCATTCAAGTTTTAGCTCACAAAGCTTTTCCGGATCGGGTATGCATTCTGCTTCGAACCATACAATCGTTCGGCAACTTCGGATCGCATGATCAAGGTGATGAAAGCGACCGGATCACGGGAGAATACGTTGAGCCCTGCCTGACAGCGCTCAGTTCTGTTGTCAAATGGTATTTCAGCGAATATCTTCAGGTTAAAGAATCAACAATAAGAGAATTCGGCAACTTTCCCGCCACGACCAAAGAATCCTTTTTAAATTTGGTTCCAGAGCCATCAATTGCACTAAACAAATCAAAAACGCAATCCGGCAATTTAAAAACAGGCGAACTTCCTGAATATCGGGTTGTAACCATGCAGCATTTGCATTCGATCGGTATGAGTACTGAGTTCGTAGTGAAGGAATTACTTAAAATGGATTACGATACGCTTAGCGGCTTGAATGATCAGCATTCCGGCTATCTCGAACAATGGATTCCAGTGGTTGATAATAATCCGGATGGTATTAGAATTGTGTTGACACCGGAAGATAAGATCGTCGGGTATTGGCATTTCGTAGCCTTAGATTCGGAGATGTTTTTACAAGCAAAAACCGGCATCATGTTCGACAACGAAATTACCTGTCAAAGCATGCGCATACTGGGTTTTCCGGGGGACTATCTTTTATATTTCGTCTGCATTGCAGTGTCAATGGAGTTTCGCGGCATAAAAATAATGCGCCTGATGTTCGATTCGTTTTGCGAGTCTTTGCGATTTCTCGCGGATAATGGCATGTTTGTCGATGAACTTTGCGCAACTGCTTTTACAGAAGCCGGGATCGCAATGTGCAAATCCGCGAAGATGGAATATTTAGGGAGACACATAGATCATGGGGAAATCTACTGCAAATCCTTACGAAGCCTTCCCTCGCCCTTTGATGTTGATGCTCGACTGAAGGAAATTTACGCTATGCACTTTGGTAAATAGATTCATAGCTTGATTATGAACTATAATCACTTCAAAACAAAGTGTTTTTTACGAGCGCATCGCTGTGAAGAACTTGAAGACATTCGCGCTTTCGATGAGGCAAAGGCCGCAAAAAAAAGTCCCGTAACGGCATATTTTTTTCCGACCGAAAAAACCTTTTTTGCAAAATTGCCTAATATACAACCTTGTATTTTTTAAAATTAAAACCATTTTAAACCTTTCTTTATCGTAAAAACATGCTATGTTATACCTTGTATAATAGAAAATTATTATGTCCAAAATGCCTTTCATCGTTGCGTTTTTTTTATGAACGCTTACCAAATTTTTATGGAGGAACGCGGCCTGGACATTGGCGTACGCGTGTCCGAAGAAAATTATGGCAGGTATGAGAAGATAGTTGTTCTGCCGATTTATGCAGTAGGCAACCTCGTTTCCGACCGAAAAACCGTGCTGGACCCTTTGGGTTGATAGTTCCTGTTTATAAATCTCCCCTATTTTCATTTTTTTCCGGATATTCCCTGAATTGCTCCGTCTTTATTGGTACAATTAGGGAGGTTTTATGTTTAAAATGATAAAAACGACTTTGACGACAGGAACGGTGTTTGCCGCCATTGTCCTGTTTGCCTTGCCTCTTTTTGCCCAGGAAGCAGACAGTTCTTCTGTTGCCCAAAAACAACAACGCCTGTCGATGTCGGGCCAGTATGCGCCCAAATACTTTGTCGTAGCGCCTTTCGCAATCCGGGGAGACGCCTCGACGTTGCGGCTTCGGGAAGCCCTACTTGCCCGAATCGCCCGCGAGGTGGACCAAGAAGCTGAAGGCTGGGGCGGAGCACGGCGTATTTCGGTCTCGCGTGAGGCAATGGAATCGGTTGAACGAACGCTTTCGGGGTATAGCAGTTTCAGCAGCGCCTCGGTAAAGCGCGAAATTGACAAGACCGTTGTCCAGGTGTTTGCCGATGCGATCAATGGCATTACCCTTCCCGCCGCCGAGGAATTGCTCGACGAGCAGCAGAAACATTCTTTTATTACCGACAAGGCAAAGCAGTCGGCCGTTACCACGAGCGAAATGGGGGTCGTGCGAAACTGCGGCTACATCATCGTTCCCTGGATCAGCCATTATTCCGAATATAAGGAAAAAGGTTATTGGCATTGCAAAATAGGCGTTGGGCTCCTTATTTATTCAATAAAAAACACTGACGGCAGATGGGAATCAGTTCTTGACGCTACGCCTTTTGACAAAAGCCTTTTAGTTCCCGGCAGTCAAAACTTCGAAGCCGCGTTTGACGCCGCGGTCGCCAACGCGGTGAGCGGCTGTTTTTCCCTTCTTGCCCCAAAATTCCAGGATTTTAACGTAACTTCCCAAGTCCTTGAGCCCGGATTCAACAGCGTCACCTTTTCGCTATTCTGCACGCAGAAACATTGGCTGCCAGTTGACACGCGCGTCCGCTTCATAAAACTGGAAACCGGAAGCGACGGCAGCGTTGAACGCAAAAACAACGGCTGGGGTCTTGTCATAAAACCAACCGGTGATTTTTCGGACAATGATCCCAAATATAAGGCCCAGGTGATAGCCGGTTTTCCGTCAACGGGGACCATCGTGGAGGAAATAAAAACCAAGGGCGGAGACATGCAGCTCGGTTGGTCGGTAACGCCCTTTAAGCTCCATACGAAGCACGATCAATTAAGCGGCGATTCAACCGTTCCGGTGGTGACCATCGACAATTTGTCCTGCAGCAGGACTTCGTTACAAATGCCCCAACTGCTTTCATTCGAGTTCCCTTACGGAAAAAACAATCCACTGCTGCGCCAGACTTTCGTTAATTTGGACCTGTCGCTAATGTGGTTTTCAACGAACATCGAATCCGGAACTGTTGTCGAGAAGAAAACCGCGAAATCAATTCCGGACACGCTTTTTTCCGAAGGCAATGCATTTTGGATGGGTATCGGTTTAGGGATGTCGAAAAGGATGTATTTCAGACGTCTTGCGATCAAACCTTTTTTCAACGCTCGTTTCGGCGCTCTTGATTATAGTTTCGCGGCCCAGAAATCAAAGGACAGCCTTAGCGTTCTGTTCGGAATACCTATGCTCTCCGCCGGCTCCGACGTGGAAATCGCCTTGGCTCCCGACGCGTCAATCGGCGTTTCCTTATGGTATTGCCGGGCTTTCCCTTTTACATGGTGCTTGTATTTTAATGACCGTAAAGACGCCGTGTATCCGAATTCCCAAACAAAAGAGTTTGCTCCGGTCATCGAAGGGCTTGGATACAATTTCCATTTAACCATGATTTTTTAAGGAATGACCTTATGACAAAAAAAATCGTTTTTTTAACAATGATTTTAACAGGCCTTGTCGTCCCGATTTATCCGCAAGACCATGGACTGCTCATCACACCCGTGTATCAATGGGCCGATAACCCCAAGGAAACGCCCAGATTTTTCCTTGAGAACCAGGCAACTCACCCATTATATAAAACAACCATGTTTCTTAAAGTTGGGCCTGATGCTCTTGGAGAATACCGGTATTATCCACCGGAGTCGCTTAAATTGATCCTCAAACCGGATGAAGAAGCCATGACGGCATTAAACAACTGCGGTAAAGGATTAAAAATCATGACAGGAGCATTTTTTCTTGCAGCAATCGGATTGGGCGTGGCGGGAAATTGGCAAAATCCAATGTCCGCGGCCCTGCCCTGGTATTACGCATCGGGCGGATGTTTCGCGGCGATGCTTTTTTGCTGGTACATTCCACCCGTGAGCAATGCAGATCGCCTGCGGATCATCGAAATGCATAATAAATCGATAGAATACTGAGAATAACATAGCGGGCCTGAGTCGCGACTCTTTGCTCATGGCGGCCCCGCCTTATTGCCAGGCAAAGGTGAAAATATTTAAAAAAGTCGCGACTCTAACTATTAACCAAGGAATTGTTATATGCTCTGCAATACCGCTTATTATTTTTACATATCTTGCACCTTGGATTTTGGGGCATCATGACCGGCATTTACATCGATACGGTTTTTCATCCCGGCGGAGTGCGCATGGCCGCGCTTATCGCCGGGTTTGATCCCAATGAACCAGCTCTTAAGCAAGCGCCGTTTGACCCGCGTTTTGCCAATGTCCCCTTTATAACGACAGTTTTAAAGGGCTGTTTGAAAACGGCTGAAAAACCTGTCGCTTGGATTTCACAAAACGACAAAGACCAATCCCGGTCATCGATAGAGCGTCTGGTCGATCTGGTTGAATGGGCGGTATGGGTCGCGCTCGAATCAAAGCGGTTGCCCGATATCGTGGTTATTTCCAGTCATCCCGGCGTTATCGGCGATGCCGATGTTCCATCGGACATTGTTCTTCTTCGACGCGCCGACCTGGACCTGATCGTTCGACGCGTTTTTCGTGATGCGCCGAAAATAGGAATTGACATTGGAAACAAATACCCTGAAATAAAAAGCATTCCCTATGGCATGCCGCAAACTCTTCAAGGCATGATCGCGGCACGCCACCTGTGCGCCCTTCCCGACGGATATGCTGAAAAAAATGAGGGCGTTCCCGCGCTGCGTGGCGCTCCGCTCATGGAAGAAATGGCGCTTATCCGTCACTGCGTAGCGGATGTTTTATCTACTCCTCCGTCGGTTTTATCCATTGCTCGGGGGAAAGTGCATTTTGAACGAAACACCGGGGACCCAGGAGCCGTTGGCGCGTCAATGGCAACCAATGCGCTTGATAAAGCCTGCGGGATTATTTCCGCAGGCGTTTCGGGCCGGATCGCCGAAACGGCGCTTCGCGAAATAACAGGCCAGATCCAGGGCGTGCTTGAAGCGCGGCAGGGCGACTATGAAGCATGTGAGGAAGTGCTTTCGCGTTTATGGGACGAGAAATCCCCGGGGAAATCTACCTTGGAGTCGGCGCTTGGCTCCGATCCTTACTTGTTTGCCGAAGCGCTCATTCTACGCGCACATATCGCAAACCATCGCGGCGACGTTGCAAAAGCGCGTACTGCCTTGAAAAAAGCAATGGCCGTTTCCGACCATGAAAATTCCTTGCGAATGCTTCTATTGAAACTTAAAGCAGCAACCCTATCCACTGTTGCGGCCCAGAACCAATGGCCTTTCGAGGCAAAAAACGCCGATGCAATTGCCGCCGTTCGTGAAGCTTCGGAAACGCTCAACGTAACCGTTGAAAAAGCGGGTTTAATACTTGACGTAATGAATAAGGAAACATCGTCCTATTCTAAAAATGACGCCCCTATGTCGGGAACAAAAAATGAAGTTAAAGACCCGTCTTTCGGCGCCGCTTTGGGCACACTCGGGCGCTGCTGCGCTTTCCTGGGACTGCACAAAGAGGCAACTGATTGCCTTGAACACGCCACGCGTCATTTTATTTCATCGCTTGATTTATCACTCAACGCGAGCTTTCTTTTACACATAGAATTTGATCGTCCAGGCGGCCCCGATGCAAATAAGGTCAACGCGCTGTTCAACCGCATTTTACCGGTTGAAAACCGGTCGCCTGGCGTGATCGTTCAATCAATTCTCAACGGAAATCCGGGGATTTGCTTTTCCATGGATCTTTTGCTGAAAGCGCTCCTGGCGAATGCCTCCGTGGAAGGCGTGGATCTCGATAAATGGCATATTGGTCTAAGCGACGGAAAAAAAGATGGCTTGTTTCAAATTTTTTCCGGGATGCACTCTCATCCTACGGAGCTTATCGGCCGTCATGCCGGAGAATTATTGCGCAAGACCAAAAACGAAACCATGGCGCGACAATGGTTCGAGCTTGGCATTCTTGTGGGTAACAAGGGCGGAGAGACAATGCAGCGGCTTGCAATGTTTACAAAACGACTGCTTGACGGTAAAGGCCCTGATCTCAAACAACCGATTGGAAGTATTTTTAACCCGAATTTTGAGTACCGATGAACATAAACGAACTTTTCAGCGATATCGGTCTTTTTTATGACCAGGCCCCGCCATTGACGGATGCTCGTCAGAAGCCGTGTATTGCCTATCGCCAAATGTCCGATTCGACTTTTGCCGGATTTGCCGCAATTGAGGCGCAACAGTTTCAAATACCTGATAGAGGAGAGGACAACACTTGGAAGGAAGAGAAAACGGAGGACCGTCTCAAGGCATGGACAAAAGCGGCCGACTCGCTGGTTTCGCTTTCGGAACATCGTGAATTCCTGCAAGTGTTGACCCGGCGCCAATCGGTCGGAAATGACGGCTCCCTTGTCAGGTTCGGTTGGGTTGCCATAGGCCGCGGTAACGATGTTTTTGAAGCGACGGTCAATACGGAAAAATCCCTTCGCGATCTTTTTGACATCCAATCGGCGTTTATCGATTACGCATTGCTTCGTTTCGTTGATGATGGAGAAGCGCTCTTTGACTTTCTTCGCTGCTGCGCCGCCCCGTTTATCAATTCAATCCGCCGTACGGCATGGAAACCATCCTTCAACCTTGGAGCGACTGATTCGATGGAAAATAATCCAATCGCTATTATCGCCCAATGGAAGCCAAGGGCAATCGATTGGACTCCTTTGGTAAAAGTAATAGCCGAAAGCGGTTCATCAACCGCATTTATCGTTAAAATTCTTTCGGGAATTAAAATCCCCCGGCATATTATTGACGACGCTGAAAAAAACGTATTTCGAATAAACAAAATCATTTCCGAAACAAGACGCAGCGCCATCTCGGACAATAGAGAAAGTCAGTCCGAGCGCTATTCCGAATCCTTCGTAAATGAGCAAGCCCTTTTAAATCAGGAACTGCTCATCGATACAGCGTCCCGTCGTTTGGAAACACTAAACGGACCGTGCTTATTCGCTGACGCCTGTCTTGCCACCTGGATTCCGGCGGACAACGGACTTATCGGCGCCATCTGTTCTACCCTTAATGCCGAAGGATTTACCGATTCCGGGTCCGGGGTTGTTGATAGGCCACAACAGCAAATCAGGGTACAGCCGATTTCGCTTTTAGCCGGAGCGCTCTGGAACGATCCCGACGCCGATATTGTCCCGGAACTGATCATCGGCCCCTTCGAAGCCGCCGCGCTTATTCGCACCCCCGAACCGCCATTTGACGAGAATTCGCCATTGTCATGTACGCGATCAAGATCCTTGCTTATAAAACCTGCGCAAGCGGAAGGCACGATTGTCGGCAAAGCCACCCAGCATGGTAATGATTGCAATGTACAGCTTAGTGAAGAAACCCGGCTGCGGCATGTTTATATGGTAGGACAAACCGGAACCGGCAAATCTACCCTTTTGTGCAACATGATAATCCAGGACATAGAAGCGGGATACGGTCTTACGGTGCTCGACCCTCATGGCTCTCTCATAGACGATGTGCTGAAGCGCTTGCCTTCGTCGCGGTCAAATGACGTACTCCTGGTGGACCCATCAAAAAATGATCGCTTTGTTCCTTTTAACCCTATGGTGATAAATGTTGACGATCCGTTGAAATATCAAATGACGCGTGACAGGATCATTGAGGAATTTCTTGACGTATTTGATAATCTTTATGATTTGCGCTCTACGGGTGGACCAATCTTCGAAATGTATTTCAGGACTTTCTCGGCCCTTCTCATGGGCCCCCAACGGCCAAAAGATTATACTCCCGTCTTGACCATGTTTGAAGATATCATGGGCCGTGAAAACCTCGCCAAAACCCTTGCAAAGCGTCATGGCGCAAACGATCCCGTACCGCCCAATTCGCTCTCAATAATGCTGGCTGCCCGTGGTGAAGCCAATCTGCCTAATTTTGTTCCGTATATAACTTCAAAAATCACCAGGTTTATCGGAAATTCGGCCACGCGCCATACATTATGTCAACCGACCTGCCTTGATTTCAATGCCATACTCTCAGAAAAGAAAATAGTGCTGGCGCATTTGTCGCCAAACAATGTCGGGAAAGACGCGGCCGCTCTTATTGCACGTCAAATGATTCTCAGACTCAATGTCGCTGCCATGGAACGCGGCGCTAATTCCGATGCGCCCATTCATTTTATTTATGCCGACGAATTCCATAATTTCGCTACCGAACGTTTTGCCGCGATGCTTTCGGAAGCCCGCAAATTCAGGCTTGGGCTCGTGCTTGCGCACCAGTACACTTCACAACTTGTCAAAAACGCGACGTTTACCCTCCTGGATTCGGTTTTGGGAAACGTCGGTACGGTAATCAGCTTTCGCGTCGGCACCAAAGACGCGGATTTACTCAAGGGTGTCATGGCCCCACGCGTCAATGCGACGGATTTGAGCGGCCTGCCCAATTTCCATGCATTCATTCGTTCTTCCGGCAATCTTGGCAACATACCCTTCCTTATGCAAATGATGCCGCCTTCCATGCATTTGCGCGACTCAGCCGATGATATCCGCAATGCCTCTCAAAATCGTTATGGACTTCCTATTGAAGATATTGATAAACAGATGGAAGAAGAAATGACGAAATTTCGGGCGATTGTTAAATAAACCGGAAATTCCACGAATCCTTCCGTCTTTAGCATTGGTGTTAAAAAAACTACAAAATCGGTTTCCACGGTAATCCAAAGGAGCGTCTCTCTATGGCTTGGAAGCATGAATTCATGGAAGTCGATCTTGATAAGGTCCGGATGCCCGATCTTGATCCCAACTGGCGAGTGAGCCAACATGGCAGACCCCGGGAAGAATACGAGCAATGGTCTCGGAACGATAAGGAGATCCAGCGTCTTCATGATGAGGAAGGTCTGACCACCGATGATTTTCTCGCGCTTAAGGATAGCCCCGACCCGGCCAAGCGCGAGATCGGCAAATCATATCAATATATTTATGGTTCGAATCGTAGCGCTGACGCAAAACGATTAGTTTGGGATGAAAAAACGGGAACATTTATCTCAGACAACGGCAATCACAGGATTTGGACCGATAAAACATCCGGACTTAAATATACCCGGATGGAAGTAAGCGCGCCAGACCAGGAAACGCTCGATCGGATTCGGAAGGAACACGCGCGCCCTGACCCCATTGTCCGGGATCAGCATGATGAAAATGTTCAACGTAGTCGTCCGCTGTGGGAAAGAAACAGTGACAACCGCGACCAGCGATCGCACGAACGACTCGAACGATAAAAGGACACATGCACCATAATTATCAAATCCATTTAGTTTGGCTCGTAGTGGGCGGAGTTGTACTTCTGTTTGTTCTGGGGCCTGGCCGGTCCATCGGCATTCTGGGTAATATTATTTGGTTTGTTCTGCGTGCATGCGTGGGAATACTGCGGAGTTTGCTGGGACTTCTTTGGCATGGAGTGGGGGCTGCAAGCGTTATGACCGGAAACATGAATCGAACAAGGTCCGGCACGGTGGTCGGTCCTACCCAAAATCGAGGGCCAATCCGGGCGAATGGCGATTTTCACGACTATCGCGGTTTGGCGCTTCTCCGGGACCTGCGTGGACTTGATAGGGGAAATATCAGGATAGGCCGGTATTTAGAGCCGTCCGGACGTCTAAGACGTGAGCTGTTTTTTCAGCGGGAACTACTTTACAGCGGGTGTGCTGTTGTTGGGCCATCCGGTTCCGGCAAGACCGTCGGGGTAATTCTGCCTTGGATCGAATCGCTTTTGCAAAGCGGCGCTTCGGTAGTAACGGTTGACGTCAAAGGAGATTTATATGGAGAAGCCCAACGAGCCGCACAAGCTACAGGGGCCCGGTTTCTTTACTGGTGCGCCGGCGACCAGCGGTCACAGCGTTGGAACTGGCTTGATGAAATTGCTAATGACCGGGATATTGAAGCGGCAATACGGGCGGTATTAGGAAAACAAAATCCCCGTGACAGCCAGCCCCATTTTTACGAGCGCGACTGTCGTTGGCTGCGGGGGCTTATCCATGTGGCGCAAAACGAAGGCCGCTTACGGCCTATTCCCGCGGATCTGATGAGGCTTGCGGCGGACCGGGAACAATTGGCTCAGGCTTTCAGCAACTCCCCTGCCGCGCAAAATTTTGCAACCGGTCTTGCGGATTTGCTCAGCATGAATGCGGAGGAGCACTCACGCGCCGCATCAGGATTGCTTAACGCGCTGACCTTGTTTGGTTCGCCAGATGTTAGGCGAATTTCGGAAGCAAGCGATTTTCATATTGATGAAATAGGCCGAGAGCCCACACTCCTTGTTATCGGCGCTCCCCTCGCGGACGCTCGAAGATCCGAGACGCTTTCTGCCATTATGCTTAGTCGTGCGTTCAACGCGGTTTATGATCGTTTTCTTGTTGAAGGTAAAGAAAGATGCCTACCGGTGTTTTTCATTATCGACGAAGCGGCGCGACTAAAAGACCGCATTGCGTATGAGGAAGTCCTTGCGGTGGTCAGGTCCGCGAACGCTGGAGTATGCCTTGCGATTCAGGATGTCACGCAGCTCGGAGACATGGAGGCGCGTACCGCCGTGCTTGCAAATTGTCATACGATGATCGCCCTTCGAGGTTGCTCCGCCGAAACGGCGAAGTATTTTGCCGGACGGCTTGGCGAGCATAGGCAATCGACGATCGTGGAAGGCCGGGCAGGTGGTTATTTTGATCCGGTGCCGCAACATCGAAATCGAATGGTGCAAACGTCAACAACGGAAGTTCTTGGACAACGCGAAATCATGCATCCGCCAGTCGCGTGCGGACAATGGTGCGGCGTCGCGCATATTCCATCAGTAAGCGCAAAACCATTTTTAGTGGATTTGGAAAGGGTGAGGACATGAGTTCACAACTTGTCGCAGCACCGGTGGTTGGCATAGGTTTGGTTGCCGGTGTCATTGCGCTGCCGTTATTTGGTGCGGCCGGAGCGCTTTATGGTGCAGCAAAGCTCATCAAATACCAAGTTGACAAAGAAGTAGAGAAGGAACGGCAGAAACTTGTTGAAGAACGAAAGAAAAACGATGAATTGGAAGCACGTTGGAATCGCAAGGCCGAGGAAATGAAAGTGCTGGAAAAGAAATGGAAGGCGCTGGATGCTATCTTGGCCGCTGCCGGTCCGAGGGGAACGTCGGAGACACGAGAGGACCTGTTTTCGACAGAGGTTGCATTGAAAAAAACAGCGGGACGAAAGGTGACCTTTTCCTTATCGGACATAACCGGGGTTGTCGACACGGCAATTGCCCTTTTTGAAGAATTTGAAAAAAACGCAAAAAGCTTCAGCACGGTTGCCGATACCGGGTTGAGCATTCTTGCGAACAAGGTCAAACGAAAGCTTTGCTCTGAAGCCGGGCTGAATATGAATGAGGCAAAAAATTTTGAGGCTACTGTCGCCCGTACGCTCGAATCCCACAGAAAAGAATTAGCGCAAAAAATCACAGAGCGCAGTAATTTGATGCAGGCGGTACCGGCGATGCTGGACAAAGTGGCGCTGCTTGAGCGACTCACGGTATGCAACAGGCACCTAACCACGCTCCGAGGAATCAAAAAACAACTTAATGAATTCTCCGCTTCAGGTGTTTTCATTAACACAAAGGGTATCATGGCCACGCTGTCACGGGAGGAAAATGAAATCTTCATGGAACTCACCGGCAAGGCTGTCCGATCGACGCTCAAAGATTCCATTATCAAACACCTTTCAGAGATGAACTATGTCCTGTTGAAGAAGGCCCGCAGCGGCAAATTTTCCTGCGTAATGCGGATTCCCGGCGGCGAAATCCTGGAAACGACAATCGAAGAAAATGGCGAGCTCCGTTTTGAGGTTCAACATGAAACGGGCAAACAAAAGAAACTGTTATCCAAGGAGGATATCGCCTTATTCCGTCGTCAGGAACAACTTTGGTGCATGGATTCAAAAAAGCTATTTAAAAACCTTGGCGATGAGGGTTTTAATTATCAGATTGGATTTGAGCGCAAGGTCGAGGACGTGAAAATCGTGAATGTTGAGACTGTTGACGATATTGAAAGTCTTGAGGCGGCTGAGAGTCGGAAGGATTACGAGCGCGCTGTCAGGCAAAACCGCAATGTTATTGCGAAAGGATTGTATCAATGACTATTCATGAGGGTACACCGCGATGGGTTGGTGACTTCGATCGTTTTATTAAATTGAAGTCGCTTGTTTTTCTGTACGGCAACATTCTTGATACCGTACCTTTCCGATTGGCCGGAAATAATTCAGATAGAAGTCTGCACATGCGTCTGCATGACTTTCTGAAGCGACACCTTGAAATGAACGGCTATAAAACCATTGGGTTTCTGGACCCGTTTAACGGATTGACGATCAGCGATCACGCCGGTGAGGGGGCAAAGGAGAAGACGACGGTTTTAAAATCTGCGGGCGAAATGGTGCGCGCGGTTGCGGCAAACATAAATTCGGACGAGCGCGGGAGAGTGATTATCTTCAATTTTTCTTCACGGTTGATTAAAAACCCGGGAAATCTTGACGAGAAAGAGAACGAGCTGTTCACCGGCTTATTAAAGATATCACTGGAAGCCGGTCAGAAATTTCAAGGAGGTAGTACATGCAGCAATCTTATGATTTTCCTTTGTGACAAACTTAATGACATACCTGCGTTCATGTATCTGAACAACCCTTGTGCGCAATCGATTAATATTCCCCGGCCCGGTCTGTGTGAACGCAAGGAATTCATTAAATACAATCAGAAACTGTTTTACTCCGACGAGCAGGGCGTCCTGTCGGAATCACAGGTTGACCATTTCGCTTCGCATACCGATGGCATGCGATACAGTGATTTGATAGGGCTGGGGTTGTTGTCGAAGCAAAAAACCGAAGAAATTCCATTGTCCCGGATAAAAGAACTCAGTCAAAAATTCAAATACGGCAAAAAGGAAAGTGAATGGGATGCGATCAGCAGGGATGTTCTGATGAACGCGGAAGTTGAGATAAGAAAAACAGTAAAAGGACAGCCCGAAGCGCTTAATCGTGTTCTGGATGTAATAAAGCGCGCACGTATAGGGCTTGCTGCCGGGACCGACGGAATCTCGAACCGTCCTCGCGGAGTGCTGTTTTTTGCCGGTCCCACTGGTGTGGGCAAAACGGAAATGGCCAAGGCGCTGGCGAAGGTCCTTTTCCACGACAAGGAACGGTGCATTCGATTTGACATGAGCGAATATTCCTCCCCGAATTCAGACCAGCGCCTTCTGGGCGCGCCGCCTAGGTATCTTGGGTTTGACGAGGGTGGGCAGCTTACTCGTGCCGTCAGGGAACGACCGTTTTCGGTGCTGCTCTTCGACGAGATAGACAAGGCGGACCAAAGTATTTTCGACAAATTCCTCCAGATACTCGATGATGGGCGGCTTACCGACGGCAAAGGTGAAACAGTTTACTTTTCCGAGTGCGTCATCATTTTCACCAGCAATTATGGAATATCGGGGAACAACAACGCCGATAGGGCAAAAGCTGAAATACCCGTCTTTGAAAAGGTGAAAGAACAGGTCCTTGAAGCGATTAAGGAACTGTTCAATAAAAAAATAAAACGTCCGGAGATACTCAATCGATTCGGCGACAATTTTGTTGTTTTCGATTATATTCGGGAAGAAGACGCGAAACAAATCGTCTCTATGCTTGTCGATCAGCTCAAGATGTCAGCGAAAAAACTGCACAATATGAATCTCAAGGTTGATGATGACGTCTATAAAACGCTGGTAGAACTGTCGTTGGAACGATCAAGGATACATGGCGGCAGAGGCATACGAAATGTGGTCGATGAAACCCTTGTCAATCCGCTCTGCCGTGCGCTATTTGACCAGAACCTCACAGAGAAAAGCAAGGATGGCACAGGGGTTGCCTTTACAATAAAAAGCATTATTCATGTGCCGGTTTCTGGTGACGAAAAAGAAAAAACTGAACCTCAATTCAAGGTGGAGTTGAGCATTGACAGATAGCGCATTGATCCGGCTTTTTCGCATTGCATACCCGGTGAAGTCGCTCGGGCCGGGGAAACGTGTAGCCTTGTGGGTCGCTGGTTGCACAAAGCGATGCAAGGGCTGCATAAGTCCCGAAATGCGCGATCCGTCGGCCGGGAAACCAATTGCAGTTGCAACTCTCGCAAAACGGCTTGGACGCCTGGGTAGTTCGATTGCCGGCATTACTATTTCCGGCGGTGAGCCGATGGATCAGGCCGACGCACTTGCACCGTTTGTCAAAATGGTCAAAAAGCAACGACCGGAATGGAACGTTATTGTATACACCGGCTATTCAAAGGCAAAGGCCGGGCGATTGTCCGAAGGAGCGAAGGAATTACTCACGCTCGTGGACGTGCTAATAGACGGGGAGTATCGCAGGAGCGTACTTCAGAAACATCCGCTTGCGGGTTCCGGAAATCAAAAGATACACTGTCTTTCGGCTGTTGGGAAGAAGATGAATATTGACAATTGTACCTATGGTGCTGCTGATTTCGGTATTGATGGAACGGGTCAGGCCATGCTAATAGGCATTCTGAATGCTGGTACGCGGGCCAAGGCACAAAAGAAACTGGGAATCGTTAAACCGGAGCGTTCCTATGAGTGATTACTTCAAATATTGTATTTGCAAACATCCGAATCCGGAAACAGAAGATTCGTGTGAGCAATGTGGCAATGATATTTCGGGGGTTGTGTCTGAGTCTCGACGACAGAGGATTGAATCCCAGGTACTCCCTCTCAAAGAACCCGGACAGACGGGCAGTGAACAAGACCCGATTTGCGAGGAAAAACCGGAAGAAGAACAAGTGGTTCCCACTCTCACGCTCGTATCCTCGAACGGAATAGAGTATACGGTTCTCAGTGGCGATATCGTAGGAAAAAACAGGGCTGGCTCCAACGCCCAGGTGCGACTGGGAGATGAAAGCGGCGAAACGGTCCATCGGCATCATTGCCGGTTCCTGTTTGAAAATAGCGGGTGGGTCGTTATCCCGCTGGAACAGCCTCCTGGATGGCATACAAATGATACCTTTGTAAATGACCGCAAAATAGAGCCGAATACCCGGGGAAATGTCGAAAATGGGGATGTTATAAGGCTGGAGGAAACGGAGTACAGGATTCGACTGTTGAATAACTAAGAGGAATAATTGCAATGAACCAGGGTGATGAAAACATTCGAGCAAGCAGAGACCTGCTGCGGGCTCTTGGTCCTCAAGTGACCGGTATTGGCCGTGGCCCAAGGGTTTTTCCGGGCGGGGGTCAGGTCACGGAACCGGGACATGGAATACTTCCTGGTAAAGCCTCCGGGAGGAGGAACACCATTGGCCTGAAAATCAACCAGACGATAAAAAGCAGAACAAATAGCAGGACATATGTGGTGGAAAGCGAAGAGATCGCTGGATGCAAGGGTGGCCAGGCCGAGGTAATCAGGTGTCGATGCGAAGATACCGGTGAACAGGTGGCCATCAAATTCTACCTGGGAGGTCGTGAGCCAAAACCGGAAATTGCGAACGAACTGCTTGCGCGAAGACATCCGAATGTGATCAATGTACTTGATATTGGTGAGTGGGAAAATGAGCTCAAAAATTATTTCTATTATGAAGTGCTAGAGTACTGCGCCGGCGGCAGTCTTATGGACTTGATGCCCCTCAATGAGGACCAGGTCACGTCGTACCTGCGGGTCATTGTCGACGGACTTGAGCACTTGCATTCGCATGGTACACTCTCTATTGTGCACAGGGATATAAAACCGTCGAACTTGCTTTTTCGTTCCGAAGCGCGCCGGCCCGACGAACTTGTTATCGCAGATTTCGGTATCAGTTCTATTCGTGCTGGGGACGAAGACGGCGAAGAAAATTTTGCCCGTACAACCGCAACAAGCGGACAATTCACGCCCGATTATGTTGCGCCTGAGCTTGGTAAGGGCAAGGTTGCATGCAACAGCGACTATTACTCGCTGGGCATGACGCTGCTTCACTGCCTGTTGCCCAAAGAATATATATCTCCTATGGATCTATGGCCTCCTGACCTCATGCGGGATGCGCATAAATCCGGCCTGGTTCTGAGGCTCCTTCGAAATCCTGATGAGGTTATGCCGGTTTGGGAGAAGCTTGATCCACCCTGCCGGCCCTGGAACGCCAGTGCACTCCGCTACCTCCATGATACTGTTATTTTGCGTTCTCCACGACTCAAAAAGCTCTTTAACGGCATTCTCCAAGTCAACACTGAATACCGTTGGGGACCCCGTCAGGTGAGGAACTGGCTGGACAAAGAGGAAATACTGACCAGCGACAATAAAAAATTGTGGCGTGAGGAAAGATATCCGGGGAAAGAAATCCCATACCCTCGCAAGATGTTCGGAACTTTGGTGAAAAAACCGGACCATCTTGCGGCGCTGGTCGATGACCCGGCCTTCCGCGACACAATCTACAGCGACCTGGGAAACACGCTGTTGAATTGGGCTTCGATGTTCTCCGGTGAGTTGAAAGACAGGCTCGAAGCCCTGTGCCAGGATCATGGTAGCGAAAAAGACCTTGCGCTTTTCAAGCTCCAATTCATCCTAGACCCGTCATTGCCCCTTGTAATCGGTCTCAAGAGTATAAACACGTTTGATGACTTTTCCCGGCGTATTTTGGAAGCCGATGATGAACAGTCACTGATCGCGTTGGAGGAGGGTTTATGGAAGGAAAAGTTCGAAGGCTGGATTGACGCGGTGTGCGGCAATAAATTGAATGTTAGTACCAATAAAAACGGAACAAAGGAAATCCTTTCCTTTTTGAAAAGGTTACGCGCTGGGACCAACCGAAATCGCCGGCTGGCTGTTTGGGAACTCCGCTGGTATTTCTTCTCCAAAACAATTCCCTTTCCCTTCATGAATAAACGAGCCGAAACACCGCAAGCCCTTGTTAAGATGATTGACCGTGATGAATCCTCTCGGAAAGAAGGTATCCGGTTAATGAATGAAGGGTGGATAGGAGCCTGGCTCTTTTACCGATTTGGCGATGACTCTCCGGAGTTCCGGGACCAAAACAACCTGGTTGCCGGAAAAAACAGCGATCGTGCCAAACTTGAGGCGCTGCTGCATATACTTGACGTTGATCTTGAGTGGGCTCTTCCTGAAGCGAAACCCGAGAAATTTAATTTCGGCAAAATCGCCTATGATTCCAACAAATCAGTGAACATCCGGTTTCAAAACAAGCTAAGGGGATACTGGGAAAGCGACATATTGCTGCGTCCAAAAAGTTCACGAGGGTTTGAACTTTCTCTATCAACCGTAACACAGGGAGATCTGGTTACGCTCACCGCCCGACCGGGTAGTCTTCCAGTGGGAAAGTCGCATAGGGCTAAAGTTGTCGTTTCTTATTTTTTCGGAAAAGAGAGAACAGAGCTCTGCGTGCCGGTATCCTTCCGGGTCGCGGCTCCGGTATGGAAAATGGCCGGTCGCAGCTTCCTTATTGCCGTAGTCTTCGGTGCAATCCTTGGCGGACTTCGGTATTGCATGAACTATGCGCATGAGCTAAACGCCTTTCAAACTCTTAATTGGATGCCATGGAGCGCAGTTGCAAATTTGAACTGGAAAGTCATGAAGCATATTGGTGGAATCGAATGGGTATTAATTGGCATAGCTCTTTTGTTCGCAGGAACGATAGGTTATGGCTTCATTCGGTTACGGGCGCAATCACAAATTCGACGTTAGTGTGATATTTATTTAAAAGGATTCATAAATGGGTCAATTAATCGTCGTGATATTGGTGATTGCAATTATCATCGCCATCCTGAATGTCGCGATACCCTTTTGTGGATTAACGCTTCTTTTCTTATCTGAAAACCTTCTTTCAGGCGCCGATAGGTTGTTAGGATCATGGGCCTTTTTATCACCATGGGTCTCATGGTTTATAATGGGATCTCTTTGCGCGGGGTTATTACATTTCGCGGTTTTTGAGGCTCCCAAGTTACATCGGCCGGCTGCTGCACCTGTGATTGTTCTTTTAGTGATCGGACTATTATCCGCTACATTGCTGGCGGGGCCATTATTTACTCGTGCCAAATTCAATGGCATCTCCGCATCCATTCGCAATATAGTTTCGGTAATCGGCAATAAACAAAAATCATCTGTTATTTCTAATAAAGGTCAAACGCCCATTCCGGCTGGAGTGTATGTTCGCGACACTTCAGGCAAAGACCGTTTTGCCAATATCGGCGATTATTTCGAAGTTTGCGCCGGAAATACCGTGATTTCCTCTACCGGCGCTTCTGGAACATTTACGACAAAAGGCAAAACTGCTCGTTTTATTTTTTCTTCCCCTTCCTGTTTCACAAATGCTTCAGGATTCCAGACAGTCTATCTTTCCGACACAATGCGATTTACGGTTCACCCCGAAGCTCTAACGGCAAAAACATCGTCCTGGATACATTGGAAAGGAGGATCTACCAACATTGAATATTCCGAAAACAAGGGCCTGTGGTCAAGTATTCGTTCTAGTCAACAAGCCTTTAATTTTGTCCTCGATCAATCAGGGATATTGACATTCAATGGAATTCCGCTCTCCCGCAATCTCCGCCCGGATGAATGGGTCAAAATTTCACCATTGTCGCCAAGCGGCAAGTACCGAGTGGCGATGAAATGGGATTACGACCATGGAGGAAGCGATTTGCATATCATTGACTTCAAGTCTTCCCGCGTGGTGGTCCGTTGGATTCCAGGTTTTTACGGATTCCAATCGCGCTGTCTCTGGTCACCCGATGAGCGATATTTGTTAATCCAATACAGTAGTGAAGACCTTGGCGATATCTACTGCTGCGATCTTGGCGCCAATATGTTCCGTAAGGTGCCGTTCGCTTCATTCGCAAAAATGAACAAAGACACTGCTCTTGAACTCCAATTCGCTACTCTTGATAGCGCTGTTTGGAATTCCCCACTCACGTTTAAATCTAAAATTAACATCTATTGCAATAATTTTAACTTTCGGTTTTGCAATAAATTTCATGGGCCAATTCGTAATTACTGGGGGTTTGTTGACGCCTCAACACTTTCCATTGGATATTCTACACCGATAGTATATGATTCAATATCGCAGGAAATGAATCAAACTGAATTGCCTTCCACAACATCGCACGGTTTTCAATCCCCAATGCTTGCGGCTATTCTTGATTCCACAATTTTATTGCACGGTCAAGCCTTTGACAGTGTTCTCGTTCTTGCGTGGCCCTTCACATTGACCTTCGATTCACTAAACCCGTTTTCAGGGCGTTTAATGGGCAAATTGACTTGGACGACACTCAACGCAATTCATTCAATCGAAGGCGGAGACAGCGGCGACAAATTCTCCTTTATCGAAACCGGCTTTCTCAAGCAGGGAAATGCCGTTCTCGGTAATCGCTATATTCTTGATTCAATGTATCTTGGCTTTTGGCATGGACATTGGCAACAGGCTATGGGAGACATTGGAAAAAGATTTTGGATCGATTGCAGGCCGATTTTCCGAAGATTACTTGAAAAATACGCCGGACCAGAATGGCGGCTTGAAACATTTGAAGATCAAGCTCGAAACATGAATGTTAACGATAGCCAATGTCTGAAAACTTTAGACTTCTGCGGAGTCGGTGATTTTAATGGTGATGGCCGGATGGATGCGGTTGTAGGAGCATGTAAAAAAGATTCCTCCGATTTTAATGCATTGTTTGTTTTCTTTGGCCCTTCATTTGACCATCCTGCAATGCTTCGTGGAGGCCAGCCATTCAGGATTGTGGCGCCAGGATCAGCCAAAGGCTTTTCCGCCGATTCGCTTACCTGGAAGAATGATGCAATCGAGTCCTATTATTGGGGAATTAGTTCATGGCTCGTTTATTGGGATGGGCAAGGACTAATACGGTATAATCTAACAGATTAGTTATAGCCAAGTAATAGCGACGATGAGCTACTACGACGGCTTTGAAGAAAGAGGATAGATGAAAAGGGAATATCCTATTATGGAAGAAGCTATTCATAATTTAGAATTAGCTATTAACTATTTTATTAGAGACAAAGAGGGTTCAGCGGCCATTCTTCTTGCAGGAGCTGCCGAAGAAACTTTTTATGCCGAAGTTATTCAAATGGGCAAAACGCCAATTGTAACAACAGCAAAAGAAAACTTTTCAAAAATCAAAAGTATGGATATAAGAGAAGTTAATAAAAACCATGCTAATAAACCCTATTGTTGCATAAAAAATGCCTATAACTTGTAGCTTTCCCCTCTGAAAAAGCCCCACTTAGCTGGGCGCATTCAACATCACATTTAGTGACATTCGACATTCTCCGCTAAAATAAAAAGC